>ERZ795053.509-NODE-509-length-50085-cov-8.236918_pt1 | contig 50085 bp, 41 predicted proteins | sample MGYA00375137_ERZ795053 | MGnify/ENA primary metagenome ERZ795053 (study PRJEB30182, sample SAMN05720284) | activated sludge metagenome | isolation source: Anaerobic digester | place: Hong Kong | collected 2014-12-17 ...
TGCCCAGTCGGCGGGATTGAACATCTCGGCCCTGAACAGCGAAACGAAATCCTGGTATTTGAAATTCTCGCCATATACCCTGTTGTGGAAATCAGTAAAAAAATGACGTATCGGAGATTCCTCCTTCCACCTCCTCCAGTACCATTCTGCATAGCGCTGGTAAACTCCTACACCATCTCTCTCTGTCGGACTGAAGGATGGGACCGAGTATAATCCCCAGTGAATGAAAATACCAAACTTTGCATCCTCAAACCATTCCGGTATCGCTCTGCTGTCGATGGATTCCCACGTCGCTTCATATTTTTTATCCTGGGAACTCAGAATAGAGGAGAGCATAAAGGCAATAGTCAAAATAAGCAGTGTCTTTTTCATTTCAAATGTTATTTATTGATAATATTACGAAATATTTTCTGAACAGTATTATGGCAGTTAAATATATTGACAGCGGTAAGAATAACAGCAGCAAATAACGGTTAAATTTTATTGTATTTTTATGTCAGATCCGGACAATCATTCAATGAGAAGCAGACTACTGAGACAGGAAGGTATGGTGGTATGGCTGACAGGTCTCTCAGGTTCAGGAAAATCTACTCTTGCCGCAGGACTGGAATCTGCGCTTCTGAAAAACGGACATTTCACTTATGTGCTCGACGGAGATATCATCCGAAACGGACTTAATTCAGACCTTGATTTCTCCGACGGGGGGAGAAATGAGAACATCCGGAGGGTGGCAGAAGTAGCTGCCTTAATGAAAGATGCCTCAATAGTTGTTATTGTGGCCTTCATATCACCATTCAGGAAGATGCGCGAATTTGCCCGGCAGCGGGCAGGATACGAAGATTTTGCCGAGGTGTGGGTGAGAGCCCCTCTGAGCGTATGCATTGAGCGCGACCCGAAAGGACTCTATAAAAAAGCACTCAGCAACCGGATCACTGATTTCACAGGTATATCATCGGCCTATGAAGACCCACCTGACCCGGAGCTTATAATAGATACGGACACCCTGTCGGTAGAGGAATCGACAGACATACTTACCAGCTTTGTAATGGAAAAACTGAAAAAACACTGAGACTTCCAATGCATTTCAATCAAAAAAGTCTGCCTGAATACCCGCCTTTGTTTATTGTGAAGTTTTTTAACCTGCTCAGGAGAAAAATGAAAAAGATGAGCCGGAGATTCACTCACCCTGGTGTTGTGATGCTTGAGCACATGCAGAATCTCTGGCTGCTGGGATCCATCAGCGTAGTAAATGAGCTTGGCATTGCAGATATTCTCAAAAAAGGGCCTCAGTCAGTCTCAGCTCTTGCCGGACAGACAGGTACTTTGGCTGATCCCTTGTACAGGGTTATGAGGCTGCTCGCTTCCGAAGGTATATTCAGGGAACTGAATGACAGAAAATTTGAGAACACACGCTATTCTGAACCAATGATGGAAGGAGAGCTTAAACATTTCATCAGGCACACGCTTAATCCATTGCAGTTCAGGATCTTCGGTGAGATGATGCATTCTGTAAAGACAGGAAGAAGGACAAGCGAGCTCTTTTTTGAAGAAGGCGCTTTTGAACATATGGGAGAGTCGCAGGAGCTGGGAGAACTATATAACCGGGCAATGACAAATACGTCACGGATGCAGGTAGCTGCCATCCTTTCGGCATTCGACTTCAGAAGGTATTCAAAGATCGTCGATGTAGGCGGAGGACAGGGTTTCTTCTTATCAGCTATTCTTTCAGGATACCCGAATGTTACAGGAGTCCTTTTTGACCTGGAAAGAGTGGTAAATAACCCGGCTGTTACGTCAGTTTTAGAAGCCATTAAGGGAAGGCTGAGCATTGTTCCGGGGAGTTTCTTTGATTTTGTGCCACCCGGCGGCGATCTATATACACTCAAGAACATACTTCACGGATGGGACGACCGTGAATGTATTGAGATACTCACGAACATAAAGAAGGCAATGTCCCAGAACGGAAAGATCATGATAATAGAATCTGTTGTCGGGAAGCCCGATAAACCTTCATGGGGTGCGATGACAGATATTTTCATGATGGCAGGTCTGGGTGGACGGGAACGTACAGAAGCAGAGTTCAGTTCTCTGATTGTGACAGCCGGTTTTAAACTGGAAAGAATAATAGAAACAGTATCACCACTGAGCCTGATTATTGCCGTGCCCGTGTGAGCAGTTAATTACCAAAACCATATCTTTGGCTCTTTCTTTACAGATAACCTGTTAAAAAAAAGTGGAAACCGATCCGGTAATAGAAGTCAGAAAACTTGTAAAGAGGTATAAGACATCAGGTGAAGAAGCTCTGAAAGGTGTCAGCCTCGATGTCAGCCGGGGTGAGTTCCTTGGTCTCCTGGGGCCTAATTCAGCCGGCAAGACTACTTTCACTTCTCTCATCTGCGGACTTCTGAGGCCTACATCAGGTACAATATCGGTGTTAGGCAGGGAGCTAAGAGGAGATCCCGGAGAGATCAGGAACAGGATGGGACTGGTGCCCCAGGAAATAGCACTTTATCAGGGCCTTACGGTACGGGAGAATATCATGTTGTTCGGACATCTTTTAGGATTGCATGGAAAGAGACTCATGGAAAGGGCTGACATGATGATTAAAATCTTCAATCTTGAAGAACACCTGCCAAAGCTCATTGCTCATTGTTCAGGAGGTATAAAAAGACGGGTTAATCTAATCTGCGGGATCATCCATGACCCTGAATTACTGATACTTGATGAGCCCACACTTGGTGTCGACACCCAGCTCAGGGAAATGATCTCCGGTTATCTGACAGGCATGAACAGAAAGGGCACTACTGTAATTTACACAACACATTATATGAAGGAAGCGGAACTTCTCTGCTCAAGGGTGAATATTATAGACCATGGCCGGGTCATTGCCGATGGCAAACCCGCTGACCTGATCTCCCGGAATGCGGGTTGTGCTGATCTGGGTCAGGTATTCCTCAATCTGACGGGAAGAGACCTTCGTGACTGATTTAATGTTTGATCTTAATACATGGGATTGAAGAAACTAGTTGCCTTATTAAAAAAGGATGGTCTCCTGATGGTCAGGGACTGGCCGGGACTTGCGATACTTTTCATAATGCCGGCCATCCTGCTTATTGTCATAACTTTCACACAGGAAAGCAGCATACCTTCGAAACGATCGGGTATGAAGATAGCCATCGTAAATGACGATTCCGGAGAATTTGGGATTAATGTAGTCGCTGACCTTGAAAGACAGGGTTATTTCAATTTCACCCCGCTCTCTTCTGACAATGAAGCCAGGGAGAGCGTTATATCCGGAAAGTTCCAGATGGCAATTATTATTCCTGAGGATGCAACGGATAAACTCTTTGCGGCCTTATCGGAACCTGAAGGGGCTAAAGAACCTGATGCCGGCCGGTCAGGGGTTAAAATAATCTATGATCCCTCTCTTCAGAAGATATTCCGTGATGCCGTCATAATGCCTGTAAACGTTCTTTTACAGCTCTCAGCAACGAAGGTTATCATGACCAGATACACCGGTGATGTGAACCGGATGATAGAGGAATATAAAGACAGCCTTGCTTCAGATTTCTCGGATGGAACCCTGTATTCTGAGATTCCCCCTTTCCCTTTCAGACAGGATATAATAAACAGCCTGAATGAAAGGATAACTGAAAAAATAAAAGGCGGAGCAGAGATTGAACTGCCTGCTGATCCTTCATTTTCTTCCACCCTGGTGGAATTAACCGAAGAGCCTGTTTTCAGAAGCAGACACATGCCGGTATCTGGTCTTCTTCAGAATAATGTCCCTGCTTTCACCCTTTTCGCGATGTTCTTTATCGTAATACCTCTTGCCGGGAGCATAATAAATGAGAAAGATCACGGAATATCCGGAAGGATGAAAACGATTCCTGTCTCCCGCATGACCATCGCTTTATCAAAGATCGTGGTTTTTATAGTGGTTTGTATCCTCCAGTTCATTTTTCTCATGTTCGTGGGGAAATACATTATGCCTTTGCTTGGAGAGAACTCCACTATCGACATGAGAGTTAACATACCTGCCCTGGCTGCAGCCCTGATATGCAGCAGCCTTGCAGCAATAGGTTTCGGTATTATGGTGGGGTCATTGTCGTCAACACATGGTCAGGCAGCAACTTTTGGTTCGGTTATGGTTGTAATACTTGCCCTTCTGGGAGGTATTTTTGTTCCGGTGCATATGTTACCCGATGTGATCAGGAAAATCAGTATAATTTCTCCCCTCAGATGGGGAACTGATGCCTTTCTTGGCGTTTTTGCAAGGCACGAAGGCATTTCCGGAATATGGTTTCAGCTCTGTCTGCTGACCTCATTCTTTCTGGTATCGGTTCTGGTTGTTGTAAAGTCTCTCGGAAGGGAATAACCTTAATACAGAAGGCTGGCAATGCCGGTCAATAAAAATTTTTTTTTCCGCTAACGATTTTAAAAGATATTGAATTATTCTACATTTATGCGGGAATTCAAATTTTATGAAGGAAAAGGAAATTGAGGTTGACTGCCCGTACCAGCAGGTCATACTGTATGCCGAAAAGGATGACGGCACTTTCGGACCTGTTCAGACGGGATCATATATGGCAGGGAATCATATTTCAGAGCATTTCAGGATAGTGGAAAACTTAAGTAAAGACCTTGTTGAAAAGCTCAAAAAAGGTGAGATAAGCCCTGTATTCTACTATATGACTCTTGAAGGACTAAGCATATCCGAGATGGCAGGCAGGACCGGAATACCGGCTTTCAGGGTCAGGAAGCATAGCACCCCGTCCGGATTCAGAAGGATCAGAATTTCAACCCTCAAACGATATGCCGATGTTTTAAATATTCCTGTGGCTAATATGTTTCAACTGATAAACACAATTGAAGACAGGAACTGGGATATCGGCTACAAGGGCGATATTGACGGTTCAAAGACGGGGATCATATCACAGTCGGCTACCGGTAATCCTTTATTAGTTGAAACGAAAGTAATTACGAACAACAAATGAGTCAGATCCCGTTTCGCCATATAATGGCTGCACATTGTGAATCAGGAACAGTAACCGCACTGCTCAATCATCACGGGATGGAAATATCTGAACCGATGGTATTCGGAATCGCCAGCGGTATTTTTTTCGCTTACCTGAAAACTCCCGGGATGGAATTCCCGATGTTTGCCGTAAGAAGCATGCCTGGTCAGGTCCGTACCAGGTTTGCGGCCAGAACAGGAGTGAAATTCAGAACAAAAAAATACAGAAGCCCTGAAAAAGCAGAAAAAGAACTTAATGAACTTGTCGACCAGGGACAACCGGTGGCTGTTCAGGTTGACTTTTTTTATATGAACTACTTCCCTGCATGGTACAGGATTCATGTAAACGTTCATTTTGTGACCGTCATCGGCAGGGAAGGAGACAAATATTTTATCAGCGACAGCTATCATCCTCAGATTGCGGAGATTGACAGGGAGTCACTTCTAAAAGGACGTTTTGCCGGAGGGTCGATGGCACCCAGAGGCTTTATGTTTTATCCAGTCAGGATACCTGAAAATGTGGATCTTCAGAAGGCTATAAAGGATGGCCTTGCCGGAGCCACGAAAAATATGCTTAAGATACCGCTCCCTTTCATCGGAATAAAAGGGATAAGGAGATTTGCAGATAAGATAACCGACTGGCCCCGGTATGCAAAGAATGAAGATTATCTTGCCGACAAGATATTCAGGATCACGATTTTCCTGGAAGACCAGGGTACCGGTGGGGGAGGATTCAGGTTTCTTTATGCCTCTTTTCTTCAGGAAGCTTCGAAAGTGCTCTTGAATCCCCGCCTTGAAGAAATGTCGAAAGAAATGATGTCAATCGGTGACGGCTGGCGTGAGGTCTCACTGGCATCGGCAAAAATTGCCAAGCAAAGAGATTTCAGCAGAGCCCGCCTTATGGAGATAGGCGACCTTCTTCGCGTTAGAGCCGACATGGAAGAATCATTCTTCAAACGCCTGGAGAAGGAATTGTCAAATCATAAAAAAACCTGAAATGAAGTTTGATTCACCTGAAGAAATTAAGACTGAGGTAAAAAAACTGATAATTGAAACACTCAGGTTTGAGAATGTGTCACCAGACGATATCCTCGATGATGTCAACTTTTTCAGCGGTGAAAATACTATAAAGATCGATTCTATCGACGTGATAGAACTTGTGGTGGCAATACAGAAAAAATTCAGCGTAAAGATCGATGACCAGAACCTTGCCAAAGATGTAATAAACACGGTAAACACAATATCTGAATTTGTCTGGTCGCAACATAATAAACCCCTGACTTAAAACACCTTTCTGAATTCCGTTTTCTGAAAAATCCCTGTGTTCTGCTAACGATGGATAAAAAACGACCAAAAACCTTTGGAAATCTGTTGATGGGGATTCGTTTCATCACCCTGATTAAGATGGTCGTGAGAAATGGTATTGGCATACGCCCTGTTCATATCCTGAGATTCCTGATGCTGATCCCCACCTCGCTGCTGGTAGAGGCTTTCATTATTGTTGAGAAGCTAAGATCAGGCAAGGCAATCAGAAGGACTAATATTGAAAAGCCACCGGTATTCATCATAGGCCACTGGAGGTCCGGAACAACGCTGCTTCATCAGTTGCTGGCTCTCGACATCAGGTTCACAACTCCCACACTGGTTCAGACAGTTGCTCCCGAGCATTTTCTTTTCAGTGCGAAGTACTGGATTCCGTTAATGAAAAAGACAATACCGACTAAAAGACCTATGGATGAGGTAGTTGTCGGTCCGGTTGATCCGATGGAAGATGAATGGGCTCTCCTTAGAATGGATGTGCAGACTCCTCTGTCGAAGGTATTCTTCCCTTCCCGAAAATTTGGTTTCATGTCGTGCCGGGATGAATTCATACCCGAAGGGAAAAGCCGTGCCAGATTTGAAAAATGTCTGATTACCTTTCTCAGAAAGATCACTCTCCATACGGGTAAAAGAATTATCCTGAAGAATCCCTTTCATACCCCGAGGATAAAGCTGTTGAGCGAACTTCTTCCTGGTTCAAAATTCATACATATTGTACGTCATCCCTATAAAATAGTCCCTTCGGCAATTAACATGTGGAACATACTTGAAGCTGAGAATGCTTTTAAGGGAGGCTGGGTAAAGGCTGATATCATGGGATCAGCAGCCATGGTGGAATGGTTCCGGAAAAAAATTGATGAGGAAAAAAATTTTCTTGCTCCTGACCGCTTTACTGAGCTAAGGTATGAAGACCTGGAGAAGGATCCTGTCAGTGAGATCCGCAGGATATATAATTGTTTCGGGATAAGCTTCAGTGACGATTTCGAAAGGGCAATTCAAAGGTTTATGGAGGAGAAAAAAGGATACAGGAAAAATGTTTTTGTTCTTAAGGCCGAAGACAAAGAATCAATAAAAGAATACCTGGGTGAATATATGAAATGCTATGGTTATGAGGATCAGTGATATTTTCTTTCACCGGCCTGCAGATAATGATCCTACCTGTATGTCCTTGTCATTCCTTCAGGTACCACAACGACATAATCGGCTTTCCCCATTACATCTTCTCCGGGCGTGGTGATATCGTCCTGAAGAACCGTGCTTACAGTCACCATTTTTAAACCCGGCGAGTATCTGTCAAGATACCATAAAATGCCCATGTGCCTGTCAGAATGGTAGCTTCCGTTGAAGTGGATGACGATATTACCCGGCTTGCGGTATCTGGCGATAAAGAAAGACATGGTTGCATCCTTTATAGCCTGTGCTTTGGGCAGATTTCCGGAAGCATGTCCTCCCATAGGCCCTCCCATCGAGAGCATGTCCTTGTAGCATGGTAATTCCGGATCATAGTCAACAGGCAGGGGGGCAATATATTGTTTCCCTTCAGGCGACAGACTGTCAAGAGCTTCAAAACCTCCAGAAGCCACCATTGACGCATACTGCCTGGGTATATTTGATGCTATGAATCTGAGCCCATTATCTTTGGCAAAATTCATTAATGGCTTATAGTCAGTCACATAATTATTCCACTTTCTTACCTGGCTTTCGAATGAACTTTCCCTGAAAAATCCTGCAAAATATTCGTCGATTATGAGCTGATTGTCGGCTTCGAACATCTCAGCAGCAAGCATAAGATCTTTCCCCCTCTGCTTATAAATGTCTTTTGTCATCTCAAGTTCCAGCCAGTGCGAAATGGGATTGTCGTGAAGCTCTCCGAAAAAGACCACATCAGCTTTCATGGCCTCTTCAAGCATGGCACCGTAATCTGTTTCCTTGCCTTCACCTGTGAAAATCCGGTATGCAGGCTTCTGCTGCGAAGAAACTGTCGTTGTAACCAGCAAAGAGAATAACAGGAAGAAATATTTAATGCGCCGCATGGGATTATATTTTTATGCAAATAAAGCTAAAAATATCCTAATCCCGGTTCTTCTCAGCAATATGCTTCTCTGGACGGAAGCCGGGTGAGGGAATGAAAAGCAAAAAGGTGAATATCGCAGCTATTTAATCCCGAACCTGTAACTGAACTTGATCAGGAATACATTATGGGGAATGTTGTTATCCCTGTTGAAAAGATCGCCAAGGTCGTCGAAGAAATGAAGCTGGCCTGAACCGTTGGAAAAATTCCGTGACTGGCTCCAGACAAGATATACGGATGAGCCGGGATTATATTCCCAGCGCACTACAAAATTAGAAAGGAAAAACTGGTAGTTGAAATCATTATTACCAATTGAAAAATCCGTTACGCCGTTATTATCCATATCTATCCTGTAGACGTTTGAAAGGGGATCATACTCCTTTTGTTCGGGGGTAAAGGTCCAGAATCTGTCGCGGTAATTGTCGTTCATGGGATTCAGGATGACTTTATGATCGTAGTATTTGCCTGTTGCAACGTAAGGCTGTCCCCAGTACTGAAGCGTAAGGTCAGGACTTATATTGAAGTTGACCCTGAAGGAAGCGCTAATGGTTTTCCTGTCGATCGACGCAAAAATATACCTGTCGTTGCCATCGTTGACACGTGTAACATACTGGAGTTCATTGAATGATTTGTTAAATGAGGGGCTGAACTCAATTGAAAGTGAATTCAGCGGCTTGTAATTGACTTCAACCTGGGTATATAAGCTGCTGGCATTATTTTCCAGGCCTGCTGAGCTGTTGGCAAAAACTGAAAAGGTCAGTTTTTTGCGGTAGTCGGTCGAGAAACCTGCCCTGATGTTTATATTGCCGGGAGCTTTCATCATCGGTCCGCCACGGAGCATTCCTGTTGACAGGACATTGCTTTGCAGGTTACCTCCGGTCCATGCATTCCAGTAGTTCCTGAATCCGATGTTCCCGTTCCATTCAATTCCCTTTGCGGTGATATCGCCTCCGAAATTATTTACCATGTATACATCGCCGTTGATGTTCCAGCTCCTGTAAAAACCTTTCGGATCCCAGACATTATATCCTCCCCATAATACAGACAGCATTTCGTCGGCCTCCTGCATGTAACCAAGGTCGTTGATCTCAAAGCCCGGGGTCTTCCATTTCACGACAGCCATCAGGTTGAAATGACCGTCTAATTTGGTAAGCTGCATTCTGCCTCCTGAACCGGCCAGTGATGTTCGTTCAGGATCAAAATCTGTGTAATCGTTATCGGGCCGTTGATAATAACGTGCCGATGACCTTTGTGTACGGGCAATAGCCTCCTTAGATCCGTTTACCTGGCTGAATGCCGTGTTGAGGTTGAACGACCAGCTCTTTTCTTTGAAGAACTGTGTGAAATCAATTCCTCCTGCATAGGCAGATTTGTGGATCAAATTGCCCATGTTCTCATCAAGATCCCTGTTGGTACTTGTAATAATACCTCCTATGAGAGTGTTTCCGTCATTAAAATCACGCTGGATTCTTCCGAGGAAGAAATTTGTGAGAGGTTCCACAAGCTCTTTAACTCTTCCTCCTGAGGTGTCGATAACAGCATTTTCCCCTGCTGTCACTGCTTCTATGAAACCGACCGATAGTCCATTCTTTGTTTTTCCTGTAAGCTTGGCTGCCCCCAGTATAGTTGTTGATGTCGGTATGTCGGCATACCATCCGTCCTCAAGATCAGGATACCCGACAGGTTGTCGGCCTATTCTTCTGGAATAGAACAAATTATCATTTCCGGAATTGCCGTCCCCAATTCCGATGTTGAAATTTGTAATATTGTTTCCCTCTATAAAAAAAGGTCTTCTTTCAGAAAAATAGGTCTCATAGGCAGTCAGGTTCACCTCCGACGGGTCAGCTTCCACCTGTCCGAAATCGGGATTTATCGACAGGTCCATCGTCATATTGTTCGTCACGCCTATTTTTGCATCAAGTCCTCCGTTGAAGCCAGGTCTTCTGCCTTTTTCCATGAAGCTGAAAGGATTATCAGGTTCTTTTTTAAATGTTTCAAGCTTTGCCACCCCATAGGGAGTTAAGTCAAAAATCTTTCGTGGCTGGATGTCCTCCATGCCGGAAAGTTCCCCCATCATGTGTACTACCCCCGGTGCATCTTTCGGAAGGTGCTGCCAGAAGTCAGTTTCATTCTTCCTGTAAATGATCCTTGCAACGTTCAGACCCCATACCTCACCGGAATTTTTATCAAATCTTACCTGGCTTAACGGGATCTTCATTTCTGCATCCCATCCACCGCTGTTGACAGATGTTTTAACCCACCAGTTGGGATCCCATGAGGGATCTTCGTTTTGCCCGTCCTCAGTGAAGATCTGGTCGAACTTTACTCCTGATGAGGCAACTCCGAAAAGGAAAGCAGTTCTGAGATCATGGAAGCTGTCAAAAAAAACTGCGGCCAGATCTCCGTCAGTCTGGTCACGCCTTGTAAGACGGTTTACTATGCTGTCGGGACTGGTGTCGAAATTTTTTATGGCTGCATAAATGTTGTCGTCGTCGAAAAGGATCTTAAATTCGGTTCTTTGTGATGGTTTTTGTCCATTGTAAGGTTCATGCTGTGTGAAATCATCTATCCATTCTCCCTGCTTCCAGACCTCTTCGTCGAGAATTCCGTCAATTGCAGGCTGCTCATTTATACGTGTGGCCTTATATCTCTTCTTTTCAATATCCTGTCCGAAAGCTGCCTGTATAATGACTGTAACTAATAACAGAAAAAGGAGGATTTTTTTCATGTAAAGGTTAAATTATTGCATGTTCTCAGGTTATAGACGGATAATTATCTTTTTTGATGCATGGGAAGTCCTATATGGAACCTTTCTAAATTTGAAATTCTGTAATTATTTATACTAAAATGCAGATTTCACTAATGGTACTGGTTTTTTTGAGCAAGGGAATGTTCAAAATAATTATCTTAGCTCAAAATACTTAAATGATGACAACACGCAGAATATTTTTTTCAGTCAGTGCCATAGTTCTGATGGCACTTCTTTTCATAGGGAAAGAATCCAGTGCCCAGGTAAATTCACCGCTAAAAGGCAAGAAGGTTCTGTACGTATGGGGTGGCTGGATGGGCCATGAACCTGATAAGTGCCGGGATATTTTTGTTCCCTGGCTCGAGTCTGAGGGAGCTGTGGTCACAGTCTCAAATACACTTGATTCTTATACCACCTTTGATCTGAAAAACGATTTTGACCTTATTATTCAGGCCTGGACAATGGGTACGATTACAGGCCCTCAGGAAAAGGCGCTCGAAGCTGCAGTAAAAAGCGGGGTTGGCCTTGCCGGCTGGCATGGAGGTCTGGGAGATTCATTCCGGAACAACACAGAATACCAGTTCATGGTTGGAGGACAATGGGTTGCACATCCTGGTGGCGTGATTGATTATACTGTTCAGATAACCGATAAAAAGGATCCTGTTACGAAAGGACTGACAGACTTTGCAATGCATTCGGAACAGTATTATATGCATGTCGACCCGAATGTAAAAGTGCTGGCAACAACCACCTTTACCGATAGTCATGCAAACTGGATAGGCGGGAGCGTCATGCCTGTAGCCTGGAAAAAAGTGTACGGCAAAGGAAGAGTATTTTATTCTTCTCTCGGCCATGTGGCATCCGATTTCAGTGTACCTCAGGCGCTTGAAATAATGAAAAGAGGCATACGCTGGGCTTCGCTCAGTAAATATGAGCCCATGGAAGAGTGGAAACAGCCTGTTTACGGGAACGGAAAGAAAAAATAGGGAAAGAAATTTTTTCACTGGCATAGTCCTGCAGCCGGTGAGGTTAATCGTATAACTTCAGAAACTCGTAAGAGTTCCCCGTATGCACCAGGAATTTAAGAAAATCGGCTTTTGAAATAACCAGTGTGGCAGTATTTATGTTCGGATGGAAAGCCAGACGGTCGAATTCGTTCAGCTTTTCATCGATGAAGAGATGAACATTATTTTCCCTGTCATTGATCAGACCAAACGGAGATACTGAACCGGGCTCAAGTCCCAGGTACTTCATCAGCCTGGCGTCGGAGGCAAATGTGAGCTTGCCCTGTCTGAGCCTTTTTTCAAGATCGTGTATATCGAGATGCCTAAGATGCTCCACTATGACCAGGTAATGCCTGTTACCTTTATGATTACGGAAAAATATGTTTTTACACCTTCCTGAATTGTAATCTTTCCAGTGAACTATGGCATCGCTGATGGTAGCCAGGGGAGGGTGTTCATGATATTCAAAAGGTATTGACAGTTCTCCGAGCAGGGAGTAAAGTTCCTTCTGTCCTCTCATTGGATGTAACTACCTTGCTGTATAAATAAAATCCATTTCTGCGAGCTCCGCAATATCTGTTCCGGCTTCATACATGTCTGTGTCTTCATTTTCATATATCCATTCAATTACTACAGGAACTCCTCCGATATGGAGTCTTCTGATCTCCATTAGGATGTCGTACAAAAATTTTGCGGAAGATGAATTGAAATAAGAAAGATCTATCTGAAGTGTTAATGGAGAATCTGGTGTGAAAACCTTCTTGTCGCTCTCCAGAATATCGTCGGCATAAATTCTGATCCACTCAATAACCGGGTAGTACAGTGCCCTTACGTCCTCGGGTGATGATACGCCCCTGATCATGAATATCTTTTCTGATGGAGAAAAATTTATTTCGGGGGTGAGTTCAGTCTGTTCAATAAAGAGTCTTTGCATCTGAAGGGTTTTTACAAAATTGCACCATTATTTCAAAAAAGCAAAAAATAATTTGCTTATTCTGAAGATTTAGAAAAGCCCATCTTTTTCTGAATCAACCGTATAACCCGAATCTTCGGGCAGATTTTTCCCTTTTGATGCCTCCACAGCAAGTTTATCGCACAGTTCATTTTCCGGATCGTTGTTATGGCCTTTGATCCAGACGAATCTTACGTCGTGCATTCTGTATATCTTCAGAAATCTTATCCAGAGATCAGGATTTTTCTTTTTTCTGAATCCCTTCGACTCCCATTGGAAAAGCCATCCTTTTTCCACGGCATCGGCTACATATTTTGAGTCGGTATAGACAACCACCCTGCTGCCCGGTTTTTTAAGTGCTTCCAGTCCTTTGATAACTGCCAGAAGCTCCATGCGGTTGTTTGTGGTAAGCCTGAAGCCTGAAGATAATTCAAGCCTGTGAGGGCCCGATTTAAGTACTATTCCATAACCTCCCGGCCCGGGATTGCCGCTTGCGGCACCATCAGTATATATTGTTATTTCATCTGACATGCGGCAGGACTATCCCTGTATTTGTCAGGAAAAGCTTTATGGCAATGGAAAGAAGAATTACCCCGAATACCTTCTTCAGAATTTTAAGCCCTCCCTGGCCGAGCAATCTTTCAAAGAAGGAAGTAAGACGAAGAACAAAGTAGACTATTACCATATTGATAACCAGGGCAATGAATATGTTTATCGTCTGGTATTCTGCCTTAAGGGAGAGAACGGTAGTAATAGATCCTGCTCCTGCAATCAGAGGAAAAGCTATAGGGAAAATGGCACCTCCGCCATGAGCATCCTGATGAAAGATCTCTATTCCAAGAACCATCTCCATGGCAATAAGGAAAATGATAAAAGACCCTGCAATGGCGAAAGAAGAGACGTCAACACCGAATACACCAAGAAGGGGAGTTCCTATGAAGAGGAAGGCAAGAAAAATACTTAAAGAGGTCAATGTGACCTTAGCCGATTTAATTTTTACTCCCTTGGACTTGATGTCGATTATCACCGGAATAGAACCAGGGATATCGATGATTGCAAAAAGAACCATGAAAGCAGCCAGTATTTCCTTAAAACTAAGTTGCATCGCTTACATTTTTGCACACAAAATTAAGAAAAGGATACATTAAAAGTCTTTTCTTACTACCTGGTACGATAAAAAAGCACAAAGAACACAAAGTTATAATTCTAATATTTAATCCTTTGAGTCCTTTGTGCCTATTCTTTGAATCCTTTGTGGTAAGCTAATCCTGTTAATGCATCCTTAAATATAATAAGGTATAGGAATGCCCTACTCCACAATGGTCATTTCGTCAACCAGATGTTTTGCCCCGGAATAGATGTCTATTATCCATAAAACATACCTTATGTCGACAGAAATTGTCCTTTGCAGTTCCGGTTCATAATAAACATCACCGCTCATGGCTTCCCAGTTACCGTCAAATGCAAGTCCTATAAGATGGCCTTCATCGTTCAGCACCGGGCTGCCTGAATTTCCTCCGGTTATATCGTTTGTCGTGAGGAAGTTTACAGGCATGTATCCTTCTGATGATGCATATCTGCCGAATTCCTTGCGCGCATTAAGATCGATAAGCCTCTGCGGCAGGTCAAATTCGTAGTCGCCGGGTTTGTATTTGTCCATCACACCCTGGAGGGTTGTATAATGCTTATATGTAACCGCATCTCTGGGGTCATAATCACGCACAGTTCCGTATGTCAGACGCATGGTTGAGTTTGCATCGGGGTAGAGAGTCTTTTCCGGGATCATTTCCCTCAGGGCTGCGACCCAGAGTCTCTGGCCTCTGGCGAGATCTTCATCAAATTTGCTGCGTTCCGGACCGAGTGACTGGGCGACTTTTGTAATTGAATTATACGTGACGAGAACCGGATCTTTTTCCAGTACCCTGACGTCAGGTTTTGAGAGAAATGCAATTAACCTGTCTTCACCGGTGAATATTGACTTTGCGAACATGTTGTCAACGAATTTATCGATGTCGCCCTTGAATTTTTTATCGACGACATTTGCGTAAAAGTCAGGATGGAACTTTACTGGTACATCCTCCCGGTAAAGTTTGAGCATGGCCTTTGTCGACTTCTGATCTGTGGAGGCACTGTAATCTTTGTAAAGTCCTGCCAGATTTTCCTTTATTCTGCCTGTCAGTTCATCTATTCTTTCTTTTTCACCTGATTTTAAAACAGTCAGGAGCTGGCTTCCCACCTGGCTGAATGAAAGTATCTCACAACCCTGGATACATTCACTAAGGTACTGGTATGCATTCTGAAATTCGGCCCTTCCTTCAATTGATTTCTTAATAAGGTTAAGAGATTCACCGTATTTTGCCCTGCGTGATGCTTCAGCACTGACCCAGGTGTTGAACTGATTCTCTATCAGCTTCTTTTTTTCAATGACGTTAAGATTGCGAAGCTGGTTATTCTGTCCGATAGAGTATTTCCAGTAGTTTGACGAGCCTGAATATTTTGAAGCATACTGAAGGTTGATCTTCGGGTCGGAAACCATATCGGCCATCCAGATATCCTGCTTTACACCTCTGATTTTTATTCTGTTGGGATTGGTGATCTTCATTATCTCGTCTACCTCATAGGAGGTGTAGTATCTCTGTGTCCTGCCGGGATACCCGAGTATCATGGCATAATCGCCCGGATTGCGGTCTTTCAGTGAGACTGACAGCCAGTACTTGGGTTTGAGCGGGATGTTTTCCTTCGAATAGGCTGCAGGTTTGCCGTCGGGGCCCGAGTAAACACGGAATACACTGAAGTCACCTGTATGGCGCGGCCATTCCCAGTTGTCGGTATCGAAACCGAATTTTCCGATCGATGAAGGAGGAGCACCTACAAATCTGACATCTGAGTATCTTTCATAAACGAGAAGGTAGAAATAATTACCTCCGTAAAAAGAAGAAACCTGTGTCCTGTAATTATTGCCCTCCCGGGCTTTGCCTTCTATAGTAGTCCTGGCTGTGTTGATAGCACTGTTTCTTTCATTTTCGCTCATGCCTTCCTTTACATTTGCCAGAACCTGCCCGGTGACATCCTCTATTTTTACCAGGAAGGTAACCGAAAGACCTCTTGCAGGAAGCTCTTCCTCCTTCGTTTTTGCCCAGAAGCCATCTTTAAGATAGTCGTGTTCCACGGTGCTTAGGGCCTGGATGGAACCGTAACCGCAATGGTGATTGGTAAGGAGAAGCCCTTCAGACGATACTATCTCACCTGTACAGCCCCCTCCGAAGATAACGATCGCATCCTTGAGGCATGCTTTGTTGATGCTGTATATGTCTTCAGCACTTAATTTCAGACCCAGTTCGGTCATTTTCCCTATATTGAGCTTCTCGATAAGAGGAAGGAGCCACATGCCTTCATCGGCCCTTGTCTTCATGCCGGAGCTCAGCAGGATGATCAAAAGAATTCCAAAAATTTTCTTCATGATGGATATAAATTAGGATTTGTTCATAGCAACGGGCAAATATAACTTTTATATTGAATTCATTGTATGTCAGAAGTCAATTGATAACTGCGTTTCATAAAGCAGGAAACTCTTTCTGTGGAAGGAGGTTATTCCGTGCTCACGGATTGCCCTGCGGTGAAAGGGCGTTGCATAGCCTTTGTTACTGTCCCAGCCATAAAGGGGGTGCTTTTTATGGATCTTTATCATGAATTCATCGCGAAAGGTCTTTGCCAGTACCGAGGCAGCAGCTATTGAAAAATAGAGAGAATCACCCCTTACAATGGTTTTATAACCGGTGCTGCCATAGGGAAAGAATCTGTTTCCGTCGATCAGCAGGAATCCGGGCTTAATGCTGAGGCCGTCGATAGCCATGTGCATCGCCCTGATCGATGCTCTGAGGATATTCATCCTGTCGATATCTTCGCTGCCAACAAAAGCCACATTCCATGCTACTGCAGTTTCAATTATTTCATTTTTAAGGCTATCTCTTTGTTTTGCTGTTAGTTGCTTTGAGTCATTCAGCACCTCATGTCTGAAATTCTTTGGAAGGATCACTGCTGCTGCCGTAACCGGACCAGCCAGACATCCTCTTCCGGCTTCATCACAGCCGGCTTCCACGATGTTCTTATAAAAATAAGGTCTTAACATGTTGTAAATCAGAGAGTCCTGATTTGTTGTTGAAAATTAAGAAGTTTTCACTTCGGTTGTATACTAAAAAAAAGTTAAAGTGAATTAAAATTTTAATGTAAGTTATTAACATATTTATCAACAAAAAACATAGATTTGTCAAACTATTGATTATTTTTGGTCATTCAGTTTATTGGTATAAATGTACAAAGGATTCAGGTTATTAATTATAATTCTGCCTGTTTTGTGGTCGGATCTGCTCTCACAGTCGATATCACATCAGGTTCTTGTGCCTGCAGCAGGGCTGAAGACAGACGGCAATATTGCTGTCTCTCAGACTATTGGGGAGACAATGGTGAAAATAACCAATAATTCTTATTACATACTGACACAGGGATTTCAGCAGCCAAGTATTCATGAAATGCCTGATTTTATTATACCCGATATTGTAAGAGCCTTTCCGAATCCGGTCACTGATTTCATCACAATTGAAATGTCAGGTCGCAAGGCAAGGAATTATAGCATAGAGTTCCTTGATCTTACCGGCAGAGTGGTGATCTCGGCAAGAAAAACTTTTGGACCCAATTACTGGTACAGGGAACAATATAACGTAAGTGGACTTATGGGAGGACTTTACCTGATACGATTCAAAAGTGATGATGGTTTATACTACAGGATTTTGAAGATGCAGAAAATCTAAAATGAAATTATTATGATGGGGAAATTGGTGAGGATAAGTCTGTTGATGATGGCGTTGGGCATTGTGGCGAATGCAGTTCAATCGCAGAGCACAGTGCCTCTGGGACTTCATTACCAGGCTGTAGCCCGGAACAGTGCAGGGAATGAACTTCAGAATGCGAAGATAGATGTGAGGTTTTCCATAATAGCTGGTGATCCTCTTTCTTCTCCTGTGTTCTCGGAAGTACATCAGAATGTTCTTACATCACAGTTTGGAGTCTTTTCTCTTGTCATAGGCAGCGGTACTCCCTGCGGAGATGCTCCCGGTAAGAGCCTTGCAGAAATATCCTGGGGACAGGCCAATCATTACCTCAAGGTGGAGGTTAAGTTTCCTGGTTACAACGATTTCATCGACATGACCACCATGCAGTTCATGGCCGTTCCCTATGCCCTGTATGCACAACAATCACTCGAGCCGGGACCGACGGGTCCTAAAGGCGATCCGGGTGAAAAGGGTGACCCGGGCGATCCGGCTAGCGACGACCAGACTCTTTCAGTAGTGAATGTCGACGGAGCCGACTATCTGGCAATATCAGGAGGCAACCAGGTTAAAGTGTCCTCAATAGAAAAGGACGGCGATCCGGCGAACGAGATTCAGGACCTGGCCTATAACAGCTCTACACGTGAGCTTCAGCTGACAAAAAGTGGTCTTGCTCCTGTCAATCTTACGGAGTTGAAAAACGATGCAGATGCCGATCCCCAGAATGAGATACAGGATCTTACACTTTCAGGCGATGTTCTGTCTATCTCCAAACTTTCTGGCGCCCGCCAGGTTAACCTGGGTGTTTACCGCGACAACACCGACAACCAGCAGCTTACCTATTCCGAAGCCGATAATTCCCTTACCATCGCACGAGGAAACACCGTAACGCTCGGAACCATGACTGCCTTCAGAGCGAAGAAGACTGTCGCTACCTCAGCTCCAACTCCTTTATCTAATGTTGATTTTGTACCTGACAACATTGAATATAATGATGGCAGCGGATTGAATACTAATACAGGAGAATTTACTGCAAATGTAAGTGGTATTTTCACTTTTGATGTTAAGTATGTTGCCCCTAGTACAGGAAGTGGTAGGATACTTATGATTTTCAAGAACGGAAATTTATATGAAACCCTTGGTTCTGATATAGCAGCAGGAACCACCCTCTTTCGATCTCTTACAATCAAGTTGGAGACAGCGGATAAAATTAAGGTAGTGATTAATACTGGTACAGCACAAGACATTGGCACCGGCACTTTTTCCGGCTACAAGGTTTATTGATTTCCTGCTTTTCACACTATACACAAAGCCGTTTTTACGGTTCCGCAAATATATGATTTCCCGCTTCCCCGCAACCGCTCCGCGGTAGATTTATCATTTGATTGTGTTTTCTAGTATTAATGCAACCGCTCCGCGGTTATGGCAACGGCTTGGATAAGATACATGCTTTTTCTCTGAATTAGATTCCTGATAATACAAAACAAGTCTACCGCGGAGCGGTTCCATCAATACTATATTTGTAATGGCAAAAAATATACGATACCGCGGAGCGGTTCCATCATTTTTGCATGGTTTGCGGATTATTAATTACATTTGCCTGAAAATTTCCAAATATGATTACCATTGAACAAATTAGAGAGCTTTCAGAACGCCGCGACGCGTTGAGGAGGTATCTTTGACATTGAAGGGAAAAATAACCTTATAGCCGAAAAAGAAATTGTTTCCCGGCAACCACAATTCTGGAACGATCCTAAACAGGCCGAGGACCTTCTGCGCGAAATTTCAGACCTAAAAAAATGGACCCACGGCTTTGACAGGGTAAACACCGCAGTGGAAGATCTTATCGTAATAAACGATTTCTTCAGGGAAGGAGAAGCCTCCGAATCAGAACTGGAAAAACAATACCTGGAATGCCTGTCCCTGGTCGAAGACCTTGAAGTCCGTAACATGCTGCGAAAAGAAGAAGACCAGCTTGGCGCAATACTCAAAATTAACTCGGGAGCAGGAGGCACTGAATCAAACGACTGGGCTGCAATGCTGATGCGTATGTACCTGAGATGGGCTGAACTAAATGAATACAAAACCAGACAACTCGACTTCCTGCCCGGTGATGAGGTGGGTATCAAATCGGTAACCATCGAAATAGAAGGCGACCAGGCCTACGGATACCTCAAAAGCGAAAATGGCGTCCACCGGCTTGTGAGAATCTCACCCTTCAACGCCCAGGGTAAACGCCAGACAACCTTCGCTTCAGTTTTTATTACTCCTCTGGTTGACAATAACATAGAAATAGAAGTAAATCCCGGCGATATCACATGGGAAACATACCGTTCAAGCGGAGCCGGAGGCCAGAATGTAAACAAGGTTGAAACAGCTGTCCGTCTGCGGCACCATCCAACGGGAATAGTCATCGAAAACCAGGAGACAAGATCCCAGCTGAACAACAAGGAAAATGCAATGCGCATCCTGAAATCACAGCTATATGAAATGGAGCTCAGAAGAAGAATGGAAGAACAGGCGAAAATAGAAGGTGCAAAGAAGAAGATAGAATGGGGATCACAAATACGATCCTATGTTCTTCACCCTTATAAAATGGTGAAGGACCTTCGTACTGGTTATGAGACAGGTAATGTACAGGCAGTGCTCGACGGCAATCTGAATGATTTTATTAAGGCCTATCTGATGGAATTTGCCGGGAAGTAAAAAATGAAAATACATTACCTTCAGAAAATTATAACCAGAAATATTATTTCAGAAGTCGTTAAGTTCCTTATATAGAATTATGGCAACCAGAAAAAAACTATTTGAAGAGTTTCCGGCGGTGAGCACCAAAGAGTGGCTCAGTAAAATCGCATCCGACATGAAATGCGCCGACCCTGCCGAAACACTGCTCTGGAAAAAACGCGAAGGGATTGAGGTAATGCCTTTTTACCGGACAGAAGATGTTGAAAGCATGAAGGAACTCTTTGGGCTCCCCGGACATTTCCCTTACAGGAGGGGAGGCCATACTGACGGTAACAACTGGAGGATCAGACAAAATGTCAAAGTCACAGACTATCATCAGGCCAATAGCCTCGCCCGCGATCTTCTGATGAAAGGTGTTGATTCTATTGGATTTGAAATCTCAGAACCGGAAACTATCACCCAGTCGGATTTCAATATTCTCTTACAGGACATTGTGCCGGAAGCTGTGGAGCTTAATTTCCTGTCAGCCGGAAAGGCAAAAGAAATCGTAACATATTTTACCGATTTTCTTGAGAGTAGCGGAGCGGACCCGAAAAAGATTGCAGGTGCCATCGAAACAGATCCCTTCGGAAGACTTCTGATCAACGGAACACTATGTATCCCGGTGTCGGAAGGGCTTGATTATCTGGCGGACCTGGTAAAAATGACAGCAGCTCTGCCTTTATTCCGTGCCGTGCATCTTAATGCATCGAACTTCGGTAATGCAGGATGTGACATCGTTCATGAGATCGGATTAGCTCTGTCAATGGGCGCGGAATATCTGGCAGGTCTGGTTCAGAGAGGCATAGCTGCTGACCTGGCGGCATCAAAGATAAGGTTTTCATTCAGTACTGGTCCTGAGTATTTCCCCGAGATCGCCAGGATTCGTGCCGCGCGTCTGCTCTGGTCTTCCCTGGTAAGCAGATTCAACCCCGGAAACACTGATGCCTCAAGAATGGAAATACACTCCGTGACGGCCAGATGGAACAAGTCAGTTACAGATCAGTATATGAATATGATAGGCACCCAGACAGAAGCTATGTCGGCCGTGCTTGGAGGCGCTGACTCAATTACGGTTGAACCCTGTGATATTGTATTCAGGGAACCCGACGAATTCACGCAAAGAATAGCAAGGAACCAGCAGCTTATTCTTAAGGAAGAAGCATACCTGGAAAGAGTTGCCGACGCCGGGGGAGGCTCATACTACCTCGAAAAACTGACAGACATGCTTGCAGATAAAGCATGGGAGCTTTTCCTTGAGCTGGAAAAGGAAGGCGGGTTCTTAAATGCACTCGGCAAGGGACTTATCCATGAAAAAATAGATAGATCTTCATCCGGCTGTAAATTTGCTGAAGGAGCTTATCGTATACACTTCCCCCCTCTTAAAGACAGCTCCGACCTGGCAGATGCAGGCAATGTGAGAAGACCATTGTTCTCTGAAACCGATATTTCACAATTACAAGCAGCACAACCATCTTCACATAACCCGGACGTAAGCGGATCCTCAGATCAATGGATTACTGCAGAAAAGATTCCGGTCAGGAAATTTTATACTTCCCGCGATCTGGAGGGCATGGAACATCTGGATTATGCTGCAGGAATTCCTCCTTTTCTTCGTGGACCCTATTCCAGTATGTATGTTCTTCAGCCATGGACAATCCGTCAGTATGCAGGCTTCTCAACAGCAGAAGATTCAAATGCTTTTTACAGACGTAATCTTGCTGCCGGACAAAAAGGGCTTTCTGTAGCTTTCGACCTTCCTACACACAGAGGGTATGACTCAGATCATGAACGGGTTACAGGCGATGTTGGCAAGGCCGGCGTTGCTGTCGATTCAGTTCTCGACATGAAAATACTCTTTGATCAGATACCTCTTAACAAAATGTCGGTGTCGATGACCATGAACGGGGCAGTGCTCCCGATAATGGCCTTTTACATCGTTGCAGCACTTGAACAGGGAGCGAAGCTCGAAGAACTGACAGGGACAATTCAGAACGACATCCTGAAGGAGTTCATGGTAAGGAATACATATATCTATCCTCCGGCTTTTTCTATGAGGATAATCTCCGACATCTTTGCATACACCACCGCCAGGATGCCAAAATTCAACACCATAAGTGTTTCGGGATATCACATGCAGGAGGCTGGCGCATCATGCGACATTGAGCTGGCCTACACGCTGGCCGACGGACTGGAGTATCTGCGTACCGGAATTCAGGCGGGTCTCGATGTGGATTCCCTGGCTCCAAGGATATCCTTTTTCTGGGCTATCGGAATGAACCACTTCATGGAAATTGCCAAGATGCGGGCTGCCAGGATGCTATGGGCAAAGATCGTAAAAAGTTTCAACCCGGAAAATCCTAAATCTCTTGCACTGAGAACACATTGTCAGACTTCAGGCTGGAGCCTCACCGAACAGGATCCTTTCAACAACGTAGGCCGTACCTGTATCGAAGCAATGGCCGCTGCTCTGGGACATACTCAGAGCCTTCATACCAACGCCCTGGATGAGGCAATAGCACTTCCAACCGATTTTTCGGCAGGAATTGCAAGAAATACCCAGCTTTACCTTCAGAGAAATACTGAAATATGTAAGGCTGTTGATCCGTGGGCCGGTTCGTGGTATGTTGAATATCTTACAAATGAAATAGCACACCGGGCCTGGGACCATATAACTGAAATTGAAAAAATGGGAGGTATGGTGAAAGCCATCGAATCGGGGATACCCAAGATGAGGATAGAAGAATCAGCCGCCCGTGCCCAGGCACGGATAGACTCGGGCGTCCAGGTAATAGTGGGAACAAACAAATACCGCCTTGAAAAGGAAACTCCCCTCGAGACACTTGAAGTGGATAACACTGCCGTAAGGGAATCGCAGATCAGGAGGCTCAGTAAACTCAGGGAAGAAAGAAATGAAGTAGAATGCAGGGCAGCTCTTGAGGCCCTGACCGAATGTGCAGCCTCAGGAAGAGGTAACCTGCTTGAACTTGCAGTAGTTGCAGCTTCCATGAGGGCAACGCTGGGAGAGATATCAGATGCATGTGAAAAAGTTGCAGGTCGTTATAAAGCAGTAATAAGAACTATGTCGGGAGTATATTCATCGGAGTACAGATCGGACCGGGATTTTGAAGAAGCCAGGTCACTTGTGGCTGATTTTGCAGCCAGGGAAGGCCGTCAGCCAAGAATTATGATAGCAAAAATGGGACAGGATGGCCACGACCGTGGTGCTAAAGTCGTTTCAACAGGATATGCTGATCTGGGATTCGACGTCGATATAGGTCCGCTTTTCCAGACACCTTCGGAGGCAGCACGTCAGGCTGTCGAAAACGACGTGCATGTGCTGGGCGTCTCAAGTCTTGCAGCAGGACACAAGACACTTATTCCGGAGGTTATTGCTGAACTTAAAAAACTGGGAAGAGAAGACATCCTGGTAATTGCCGGCGGAGTTATTCCTCCACAGGATTATCAGTTCCTGTACGATGAAGGAGTTGCTGCAATATTTGGTCCCGGAACTTCTGTGGCAGGAGCCGCAAAACAAATCCTGAAAATACTTATGCATAACCCGGATACTGTTTGAGAATGATATAATTACTGTATCATGAAACAATTCTTAGTGCTCTTTATAATTATCATCATGGCTTCGGCATGCAGGATGAAGAGAACAGCGCCCGATCAGAATCCTGCCATGGATGAACCGGATGTATACCGGCAGGAATATGTCAGATTCCAGGAAGCCTCCACATGGATTCTTGGCTACTTCGCGAGAAGTGCAATGACCACTCCTCCGCATTCCGAATGGTTCGACAGGGAATACAACAGATATGAGTTGAATAGTGCTGTTAACAAATTAACAGACATCAGCAGGGATGATATAAGTATTACTGTCGTTATGGGTTCGTGGTGCCCCGACAGCAGAAGGGAGGTTCCGCGTTTTATGAAAATTCTGGATTTCTGGAGTTTTCCAGAGAACAGGATAACCTTTATAGGGGTGGATGAATTAAAAAATTCTCCACTGGGAGAATACCCTTCGCTGGGAATTGAAAGGGTGCCGACATTCATCTTTTTCAAAAATAAAATAGAAGCAGGACGCATCATTGAAAATCCTTTGACGTCTTTAGAGCAGGATATGTTTGATATCCTGACCAGGGAATGAATATTAACATAAAGAAAAAAAACATGGAAGAAGCTAATAAAAATTCGGGACAGAATCTGGGAATAGCGGCGCTGATAACTGCAATTATAACATTTGTTCTTGCGGTCATACCCTGCGTGGGAATGATAGCGATAATTCCCGGGATTATTTCAATTGTACTGGCATCTATTGGTCTTTCCCAGGCACAAAGGAATGAATCACCCAGAGGAGTGGTAATGGCCGGACTCATCATCGGGGTTGTGGCAACTATGATTTCCTTTTCACAGTATTTTGTGACTGGAAAGCTGGCAAAGAACATTGAAAAGGGGAAATGGACAGAGAAAATCCAGGAAGTTGTCGATGATGTCGAGGATAATGTAATACGTGATCTCGAAGATGCAAATGTCTCTATCAGGATTGATGACGGTGAGGATAAAGTAGAGATAAATGTAGTTTCGGGAGATTCCGACAGGGAAAAGATCCTGGAAGAACTGGAGAAGGTAAACGAACAGGTAAATGATAGTACCCCGGGCGGAAAATAAAACTATTATCTGGCAAAACAGCTGTCTGAGAGAACCGTACATTATAATAAATTTCTCTCTGGGACTTGTTATACTCCTGGTGATGGCTTATTCCCTTATCTTTTCGCCCGACAAAGATTCTTACCCTGTTGTGTGCATACACGAAAAAATAACAGGCGAGCCCTGCGTATCATGTGGTCTTTCGCACAGTTTTTCCCTCATACTTCGTGGTCGGATTAATGAAGCATTTGAATGGAACCGTTACGGGATGAGGGTCTTCCTGTTTTTTAGCTCGCAACTCCTTCTCAGGATCGTTTTCTCTTTTTTTTATATCAGCTATCCCCTGACACGTAAACAACTTATAATCTATGATGCAACCGGGTCATCTGTTATTTTCCTTCTGACGTTCATGCCCTTCCTGATCTGGATTTTCAGGTTTTCCTGATAATCCGGAAGAAGCTCTTTATTCGATCTCACCTGTTATTTTATACAGAAGATCACTTTCATATCCTCTCGACAGACCGAACCTCATAAGTTTTGCCCTTATCTCATATCCGTTTCCTGCACGGATACTCTTCCTGTGTTTCTTGATAAGGCTTTCGATGGTATCATTGTAAATCCTGTCATCGATACCATCCAGTGCATCGGCAATGATCTTTTCGGGAATTTTTTTCGCCCTGAGGCCGATCCTGATCTTTATTCTACCCCATTTGTTAAGGGTGAATTTGTCTTTAACATAAGCTTCAGCAAATCTCTTCTCATTGATGAAATTCTCCTTTACCAGGAAGGCTGTTATCTTTTTCTGGTCAGGTTCCCTGATTCCCCAGGAATCCAGTTTTGCCCTTATATCACCAATACAGAATTCCCTTTTTGAGCAAAGGGCCATTGCCCGTGAAAGAGCATTTTGAAAAAGCATTTCCTCAGCCATTTTTAGTACCTTTTATTATCCTGTCCTTTCCGTTCAGGTCCTGTCTTAATCCGATATCCGTGAATCCTGCTTTTGTCAGTAAATTAAGCATTTCCCGGCCCAGTGCCTCATTGATTTCAAAATAGACCCTGCCTCCCGGCAGCAGTACCTGACCGGCTATTTTTAAAGCGGCAGAATAAAAAATCAAAGGATCGGAGTCAGGAACAAAGAGAGCCCGGTGAGGTTCAAAATCCAGTACATTTCTTCCCATGGTTGTCTTCTCCGATTGCCTGACATAAGGAGGGTTGCTTACGATAATTCCGGTATCCTTTAACAAGCCTGAAGACGGATACAGCATATCGTCGAGAAGGAAGCTGACTTCGGCCTTGTTCAGAACAGCATTCCTGCGGGCTACTGCAAGAGCTTCCTCCGAGATGTCTGTGCCTGTTACCCTTGATCCGGGAAGATTAACTGCAAGGGCAATGGCAATTGCTCCTGAACCTGTACCCAGGTCCAATATATAACCCCTGTATCCCCTGTTTTCCTTTATAATAAGATCAACAAGCTCTTCAGTTTCTGGCCGGGGGATAAGTACCGACTCGTTAACCCTGATGCTGCAGTTATAGAAGTTAGTCTCACCGAGGACATATTGAAGAGGTTTCCCGAGCCTCAGTTCTCTGCATATTTCTTTTACACGGGCTGCCTGTCTGACCGTGACATGTGTCTCGGGGAAGGCATAAATATTAATCCCTGAGTCCCTGAACAGCTGCTGGATTATGATTGCTGTCATGGCCGCAATCTCCGGTGGGGCATAAAGCTCCTCAAGTTCCAGCGAAAGACAGGACCTGATATCCTTTATTGTTTGTATATTCACAGGCACAGATCAAAATTAGCACTTTAAAAAGAATGCACCGGGCTGAAGATATAAAATTCATACAAAGGTGTCTCAACCTGGCCCTGATGGCAGAAGGGAGAACCTATCCAAATCCTCTTGTGGCTTCGGTTATTGTCTGTGATGGCAGAATTACCGGAGAAGGCTACCACCTCAGGGCAGGTGATCCTCATGCCGAAGTAATTGCAATAAACAGTGTCAGGGACAAGGATAAGCTCAGGCAGTCAACGCTCTATGTCAACCTCGAGCCCTGTTCACATTACGGGAAAACACCTCCCTGTGCCGACCTTATTGTGGAAAAGGGAATCAGAAAGGTGGTTGTAGGGACTGTTGACACGAGCAGCAGAGTGTCGGGGAAAGGAATAATGAAGCTCCGTGAATCGGGTTGTGAGGTGGTCACGGGTGTTCTGGAAGAAAGCTGCAGATGGATAAACAGAAGATTTTTCACCTTTCATGAGAAGAAGAGGCCTTATGTGATCCTTAAATGGGCACAGAGCGCTGACGGATTCCTCGATGCTGAAAGAAACTCTGAAAATGAATATATCCCCAGGTGGATAACAGGAGAAGCGGAAAGGGTGCTCGTTCACAGGTGGAGAGCCTCAGAACAATCGATACTGGTTGGTGCAGGGACCCTGCGGGCCGATAACCCGGGACTGAATGTCAGGTGCTGGAGCGGCAGAGATCCAATAAGGCTTCTACTCAGCAGTTCAGGCAGGCTTGATCCCGGACTGGCATTGTTCAATACTTCCGGTTCGAATATTATTTTCACGCATAATGAAAATGTCAGTATCCCGGATTCAATGATCAAAAAGCTTGAAAAAAATCAGGAATCTGCAAAGCAGGTGCTTCAGTTTTTATACCAGTCCGATATTCAGTCTGTATTCGTTGAAGGCGGTTCCGAAGTGCTTAATCATTTTATTGACACAGGTTTATGGGATGAGGCCAGGGTTTTTACCGGAAGAGATTTTTTCAGAAGGGGTGTGAGAGCGCCGGTACTGACCGGAAGAAAGATTGATTTTATCAGGTACAGTTCCGGGTCACTGGAAGTGATACTGAATGATGAAACAGTGCAAAAGAGCACGAATTGTTAATTTGAATAAATTTTCATATTTTTGAAAATTGGAGCAGTCTGATTAAAAATTTCATGCTATGAAACCAACATGCACTAAAACACGGGGAATCATTTTTTTGCCAGGCATGCTGGTTCCATGTGACCATTAAATTCAAAATTATTTACACATGAAAAAGCGGACAATTTTAATAACAACTTTTATGGCACTACTGGTACTCTGTTCTTACGGGCAGAGTGCCAAGAAATATTTCAAGGCCGGGAACAAATTTTACGAGACAGGTAAATTTGAGGATGCAATTGAACAATATTCAAATGCCATCGATAAGGAACCATCGAATCCGGTTTTCTATCTTGCCAGGGGGAATGCTTATACATCGTTGAACAGGGCTTCTGAAGCTAAAGCCGATTTTGAGAAAACAATAGTGTTTTCTCCGAAAAATGTTGAGGCTTACGTAAAGCTTGGAGCTGCCTGCAACATGATGGGTAATTATGATGAGGCTCTCAGGCATCTTAACCGGGCTACCGGCCTGGATAAGAGAAATAAAGACGCATACCCCGAAAAGGTTATCACTCTCATAAACCTGCAGAAATATGACCAGGCTCTCAAAGCTTCCGATACTGCCATAATCATAAAGGACACCCCCTCGAACTATTACTGGCGGGGAATGGCCTATACCTATCTGAGTAATGACGCTTTCGCCAAACGGGAATTCGAGAAATCAATATCCAAAGACAAAAAATATTTTGAGCCCAGGCTCGCCCTGGCCGATCTTATGCTGAGGACAGGTGATTCAAAGGGAGCCCTTGCACAGTGCAATGAAATAATCAAAAATGACGACAGAAATACTTCCGCATACGTGCAAAGAAGTAAAGTCTACACCGCATCTTTTGATTTCCCCAATGCCATAAATGATATCTCAACAGCAATTCTTATAGACCCTGACAATCCTGAATTTTACCTCATCAGGGGACAATATTACCAGGCTTTTAACCAGCATCCAAATGCGATAAATGACTTCACGAAATCCATTGACCTTAAACCCGACAACCCTGATGTCTTTTTCGCGAGGGCCGAATCGTATGAGAAGCTCCTCGATCAGCAAAGTCTCCGGAAGGCCATGGATGACTATAAAAAGATTACTGAACTGCTTGAATTTGACCCCAAAGCCTATAAACTGCTACAGGCAGCACAGGATAAACTTTATGCACTGAACCGCGAAGGAGAAGCTCCGGAAATAGTTGTTCTCAATCCCGTGCCGGCGAACGAATCAGTCGAAATAAGAGGTGACAGCAATTCACTCCTGATCTCAGGTAAAATACTTGACAAAAGCAAAATAAAAACTTTCACCATTAATAACGAGCCCGTTACCCCGGTGGAAAAGAATGGTGAATTTGAGTTCTTTTCCACAGTAAATGTCAGCGGCAGGGATAAGGTAACACTTTTAGCAGTAGATGATTACGACAATCAGAAAAACATTACTTATTCACTTGTCAGGACCGAAATAAATCCGCCCAAAGTATCAATTATCGCACCTTATACTTCCGATGACGGACAGATTTACCTTGACAATAATTCTCCGACCCTCTTCATTCAGGGAAAGCTTACCGATGAGAGTAAAATTAAATCAATTTTCATCGACGGCGTTTACGGAAGCTATTCCGCCAATGACCTTAATCCTTCATTCACTGCAAGTGTTGACATTAATAACAAGAATAAAATTATCGTCGAAGCCGAAGATGTCTACGGCAACAAGACTTCAACCGAATTCAGGCTGAACCGTGAAGCTGCCGGTATAGCCGAAACAAATCCTATGGGCAAGACCTGGGTTGTGTTTATCGAAAACTCTGATTACAGCACTTTTGCAAGCCTTGACGGCCCGGTAAAGGATATAAACCTGATGACCCGGGCACTGAATAATTACCAGATCCATCAGATCATATACAAAAAGAATATGACAAAAGCTGATATGGAGAGGTTTTTCGGCATCGAGCTCAGGGATCAGATAAGGTCGAACCAGGTGAAATCGCTGCTTGTATGGTATGCAGGGCACGGGAAATTCATTAATGAAGTCGGGTACTGGATCCCCGTTGATGCCAGACGCGATGATGAATTCACCTATTACAGCCTGAACACACTCAGGGGAGCAATGGAGACATATATGAATTATCTGACACATACACTGGTCGTTACTGATGCATGTGAGTCGGGGCCAAGCTTTTATTCAGCAATGAGATCTGACCTTAAAGACAGGAGCTGCGACGACTGGCAGGCCACACAGTCCAAATCGAGCCAGGTGTTCTCTTCGGCAGGTTACGAACTGGCACTCGATAATTCACAATTCACCCAGACATTTTACAACCAGCTGGTGAATAATCCCGATGCCTGCATTCCCATCGAAACCATAGTAAGGAAAGTAAGTGATGCTCATTCTTCAGCAAATCAGCAAAAACCAAAGTTCGGTCAAATCACTGGTTTAAGAGATGAGGGCGGAACATTTTTCTTTATAGCAAAATAATACGGATGAAAATAGGATTCTGGTCTGTTATTGCTGAAGTCATCAGGAATTTTAGCCTGATGACTTTGTTTTTTATTCTGCCTCCGGGCATGCTTGAAGCTCAAACCTTTTTCTTCGAAAGGTACGGTGTTGAACATGGACTCAGCTCTTCAAAGGTATACACTGTCATTCAGGACCGGAACGACTGGATCTGGCTGGGAACAGAGAGCGGGGTGTCGCGGTTTGACGGCACCCGGTTTGAGAATTTTACTTTTGCCGACGGCCTGGCACCGGGTGGCGCCTATAGCATTGCCGAGGATAAGACCGGCCGGATATGGTTCGGACACCTGAACGGTGGATTGAGCATTTTCGACGGTGAAAAATTCAACAGAGTAAGGTTTGACTCGATCCAGGTGAAGGGAGATGTGACAAGCATAAAGCCGCTGGACGATAATATCTGGATCACCACAATCAGCAACGGTGCAATAAAATTCGCCTTGCCGGAAGCAGGTGATACTTTGCTTCATGCAAAACAATACAGTGGAAAAGAAGGATTAAGCGACCAGATATCTTCCTCCTATCTCGGAAGAGATAATTCTTTTTACTGCGTCGATCCAAATTTCGGGATTAAAAAATATAATCCTGAAAAGGACATTTTCGAAATGTTCACTCTTCCCGGCTATCCGAAATATTTTTCAGTTATAACACTTTTTGAAGATTCACATGGCGATTTCTGGCTGGGAACCTATAACGGTGGTCTCTACAGGTATATGAAAAATGCCGATACCATGGTAGTATACGATCACAGGGACGGACTGGCAAAGAATCATGTATCATTCATTACTGAAGATTACAGGGGATCCATCTGGGTAGGAACCTATGGCGGAGGTATAACAGTCTTTTCAGGCGACAATATGAAGGTCTTCAATGAATCAAACGGACTCCAGGCCCTGACAATTCACTGGATAACAGAGGATAAGGAAAAGAATATCCTCATCGCCGACCACTTAACGGGTCTCTCCATCTTCAAAGGCGACCATTTTGTAACATTTTCTGATGAGTCAGTGTTGCCTGACGAAGGAGTATATGCTATTGAAGAAGATCCAGCGGGAAGATACTGGTTTGGGACCAATGCGGGAATCTCGGTATATGATCCGGATGCTCCAGCCACCCGGCAGGTAACAATGTATGACAACAGAAAAAATGCTATTGGTAAGGAAATAAGGTTCATAAAATCCGACGGCCACCAGAAAATATGGATAGGGACAAATGGGAACGGGCTTTCATACTACGACCTGGATTTAAACAGATTCATTTATAATTCTTACCTGAACAGCAGACTCGATCCATTCGGCATAATAAGAGCTCTCGAAATTGACAAGGAGGGGAGGTTATGGATAGGTAACCAGGACAGACTGATAGTCTGGGACGGTTCAAAGGAAGAAACTTATACACAGTCATCGGGACTGGCAGGCAATTCGATCACAGCCCTTTTCTGCGATGATCAGAACAACATCTGGATAGGTTCAGAAAACAGAAGCGGACTCACAAAATATGAACGGACTACCGGTAAATTCCGAATCATAGACATTGGTGAAGGATATATTCCGACAACTATCACCCAGACAGAGGATTCAAGGATATGGATAGGGACAGTCAGCGGCCTTCTGGCGATTGAAAAAGATACAATTGCTTTAGTACTGAATGAACAGTCGGGACTTCTTTCCAACAATATCAAGCTCCTTCAGCCTGGAGGAGATCATTTCCTGTATATAGGCACTTCAGCAGGCCTGAACAGGTATAACATGACGGACAGTACTATTGCTTCATTCACAAAGAGGAATGGTTTCCCCGGCATAGAGGCAATGCCGAATGCCACCATGGCTGACAGAGCAGGTAATCTCTGGTTTGGAACCGTAAAAGGAGTTACAAGACTCACCCCCTCAAAAATGCCGCCTGTTGATGCCAGACCTCAGACCCATTTAAGCAGGATGGATGTGAATTATGTTCCGCACGAAATGCAGGCCGGACTGAAACTGAACCACAGGCAGAAATCCCTTGCTTTCAATTATTACAGTGTCAGCCTAACCGACCCGGAAGCCGTCAGATACAGGGTAATGCTAAAAGGTGCAGACAAGGAATGGAGCCCTCCTTCCAGAATGACAATGGAAGATTATCCAAATCTTGCTCCCGGGCATTATACATTCAGCGTGATAGCATCTAACAGTTATGGCTACTGGAATGAAGATCCTGTTGAATATGCTTTTATCATAAAACCTCCGTTTTACCAGACGTCATGGTTTATTGCCTCAGTACTTTTACTTGCCGCACTGGGTGTAATTCTTTATATCAAGGTCAGGGAAAAAAATCTGATACGGGAAAAAAGGATCCTCGAACAAAAAGTGGAGGAAAGAACCGCTGAGGTCGTTATGAAAAGTGCGGAAATAGAAGAAAAAAACCGTGATATAACTGCCAGCATACGATATGCTGAAAGAATTCAGAGAGCTATGCTTCCTCGTCCTGATACCTTCAAGGATACTTTTGTACTTTATATGCCGAAGGATATTGTGAGCGGCGATTTCTACTGGATGCATGAGACTGATGAACTCGAACTGATAGCAGCCTGCGATTGTACAGGCCATGGCGTACCAGGTGCGTTCATGTCAATAATCGGACACAATTCCCTTAACAAAGTGGTGATGGAGTATGGGATAACCGAGCCGGGCGCAATCCTCGATCTGCTTAATGCAGAAGTCGTGAAAGCCCTTATGCAGAGACATGAGGAAACAATAAACGACGGGATGGACATGGCTCTGATCGCTTTCAATAAGAAGACATTGAAACTCCAGTATGCCGGTGCATACAACCCTGTTTATGTGGTTCGTAAAGGCGAACTCTTTACCTACAAGGGTGACAGGTTCCCTATCGGAATGTCGTCGCAGCTTTCTAAAAAGAATTTTACGACCCAGTGGATTGAAATTGAACCCGGCGACATGATATACATGTCTTCGGATGGTTATGCCGATCAGTTCGGGGCCAGCGACGGCAAGAAGTACAAATCAGGAAACGTGAAGAAACTACTCTGTGAAATATGGGAGCTACCGGTTTGTGAACAACGGGATAAACTGCGGCAGGAGATCCTCGACTGGAAGGGAGATCTCCCTCAGGTGGATGATATCATGTTCGTAGGTACCAGGATACCTGGTCTTTAGATCTTTGCTGTCTTACGCCATTCCTCTGAATCTTTCTGCTCTCTGGTTATCATTGAGAGAGCTTCTTCGGGTGTGGAAGCCACTTGCCAGATGCCCCTGTGTTCGTGGCGGAAAAAATTGCCTTTTACCATATCGTCGATGAATTTCAGGAAAGAGTCGTAATACCCGAGAGTGTTGAGGATAATCACCCTGCCATGGAAAAGACTGAGTTGTTTAAGGGTTATGGCTTCGGTAAGTTCTTCGAGCGTGCCTATACCTCCGGGTAAAGCCACCACGGCATCAGACAGCTCAAACATCTTCTTTTTCCTTTCGTTCATATCGGTGGTGACGATCATTTCACTTATGCCATGATGCCCCCATCCTTCTTCCTTCATAAATGCCGGTATCACACCTGTTATCTTTCCTCCTGCCTGCAAAGCCGCATCCGCCAGCTTACCCATAAGACCTATTCCTCCTCCTCCATATACAATATCAATGTGTTGCTGAGCAAGAAGAGTTCCCAGCCTGGATGCTGCCTTTGAATACTCACCGTCAGTCCTGCTGCTTGATGCAGCAAAAACGCATACAGTCATGTTAACAGATTAATAAAAGAGGGTAAATAAAAATCAATCTTTATTTTTTCATCCCTGAATCCCCCAGCGGGGACTTTTGATTATAAATTCTTAAAATAATCCATTCAGGAAATGCTAAAGTAAAGCATTTATCTTGGTCACAAAATTGGCTTTTGGAACGGCTCCTACCTGTTTGTCTGCAATAACCCCGTTTTTAAAGAAAAGTACCGTAGGGATATTTCTGATACCATATTTTGCAGCAATTGCCGGGCTGTCGTCCACATCGCATTTGGCAACAACAATTTTGCCTTCATACTCTTTTGACAGATCCTCAATGATAGGTGCAATCATCCTGCAGGGGCCGCACCATTCTGCCCAGAAATCAACAACAGCAGGTTTGTCAGATTTAACTACCACTTCCTCGAAGTTCCCGTCATTTACCTCTAATGCCATATTTACAGTATTTTACGTGTTTATATTAAATTTAATGCCTCCAAAAGTATAACTAATTAACCTTATATTCAATACCGGGATGATCGTCGAGGTAAGAAATGAACTCATTGTTCAGCCTCACTCTTATTGACCTCGAGAACATTTGAAGTGAGATCCTGTCGTCAGGCTCCAGAAAAAGAAATCTCAGCTCTGTTTCTCCCTTATTCATATTTATCTGTTCCTTAAGTTCATTTATCATCTCGGTGTTAATGAACTCCGGATTAATTTTCAGTGTTACAGAGCTGATGAGTTCATCCTTTACACTCGACAGCAGATTGATTTTCCTGATGCTGAATTCAAGTTCTCCCTCCCGGTATTTTCTCTTCTGAACTCTACCTTTTACCAGCAGGTAATAACCGTTGTTAAGGAACTTGCTGTTGTCAATGTAATCTTTATCGAACAGCATAAACCTGAATGAGTCGGTATAGTCCTGGAGTGTGAATGATCCGTAAGGTTTTCCGTTCTTTCCTATTCCGTTTTTTGTTTCGGTGACAATACCGGCAACCACTACTTCCCTGTCGAGCCAGTCGTTAAGGTTTTGAAGGTCGGCAAGCGATGCTGTTGCAAAATTGCTTATCTCAAGCCTGAAGTCGTCGAGCGGATGGGATGACAGGTAAATGCCAATAACCTCCTTCTCCCAGTTAAGCTTCTCAAGTTTGGGCCAGTCGGGGCATGCCGAAGGTTCCGGTTTGATAAGGTCGAAGCCTCCCGAATCGCCAAAGAGCGTATGTGTGCTTGACTGCTTTATTGTCCTGGCGTTGTTGCCGTATCGTATCAAACTTTCTATGAAGCTGTTACCTTTAGTGTCGAGGGCAAAATACTGGACCCGGGCTATTTGTTCAAAGCAGTCGAAGGCTCCCGCAACAGCCATTGCTTCGAGTGTTTTTTTGTTGAGGGAGTTCAGGTTTACCCTTTCGGCCAGGTCGTATATATTTTTATATAAACCGTTTTTCTCCCTTTCCTCTATAAGCTGAATAACAGCACTCTCTCCGACGCCTTTGATCGCTCCGAGTCCGAACCTTATGTTCCCGTCCTTATTGACTGTAAATTTCACGTTACTTTCGTTGACATCGGGACCCAGGACTTCCATGCCCATCCGGCGGGTTTCATCCATGAAGATCGTTATTTTCTTCAGGTCGCTGATATTCCTGCTAAGAACGGCGGCCATGAATTCAGCAGGAAAATTGGCTTTCAGAAATCCTGTCTGGTAAGCCACAAGCGCATAGCATGTCGAATGAGATTTGTTGAATGCGTACTGTGCGAATGCTTCCCAGTCGGACCATATTTTGCTTACAATTGCTTCGTCGTGGCCGTTGCGGTTGCATCCTTCCATGAATTTGATTTTCATCTCATCCATGATCGACCTCTTCTTTTTACCCATGGCCTTCCGGAGCGAGTCGGCTTCTCCCTTGGTAAAACCTGCCAGCTCCTGTGAAAGAAGCATCACCTGCTCCTGGTATACAGTTATACCGTATGAGTCATTTAGATATTTTTCCATCACGGGCAGGGGGTAGTCAATTTTCTCCTGTCCGTGTTTCCTTTTAATGAACCTTGGAATATATTCCATAGGACCTGGCCGGTACAGCGCATTCATCGCTATGAGGTCTTCGAAGCGGTTTGGTTTCAGTTCCTTCAGGTATCTTTTCATCCCTGTCGATTCAAACTGGAAGATCCCCGTTGTTTCACCGTTGCTGAAAAGCTCAAACGTTTTCGGATCAGAGAGTGGAAGTTTATCGATATCCAGATCGATCCCTCTTGTCCTCTTAATGTTTTCAAGCGCATCCTTTATAATGGAAAGGGTCTTGAGTCCGAGGAAATCCATTTTCAGCAGGCCAACCGACTCTACATGGCTTCCGTCATATTGTGTTGCGTAGAGATCGGTATCTTTTGCCGTGCAAATTGGTATATGGTTATCGAGCGAATCTTTACTGATGATTATTCCGCAGGCGTGTACTCCTGTCTGGCGTATAGAACCTTCCAGTACTTCGGCATATTTGAGTGTCTGGGCGATCAGCTTATTGGGTGAGTCTTTTTCCTTTGCCAGTTCCGGCACCTCCGCATAAGCCTGGGCAAGGGTCACACCGGGCCTGTCGGGTACAAGTTTGGCAAGCCGGTCGGCATCAGGAAGGGGTAGCTTTTGCACCCTCGCAACATCTCTTATGGCCATCTTTGCGGCCATCGATCCGAAAGTAATGATGTGGGCTACCTTATCGTGCCCATATTTGTCGACAACATATTTTAAGACAGCATCACGACCGTCTTCGTCGAAGTCGATATCGATATCCGGCATAGAGATCCTGTCGAGATTCAGGAAACGCTCAAAGAGAAGTCCGTATTTTATCGGATCGATATCCGTTATTCTGAGGCAGTATGCCACTGCCGAACCTGCTGCCGATCCTCTTCCGGGGCCGACGGAAACTCCCATCTTTCTGGCTGCATTCAGGAAATCCTGAACTATGAGAAAATAGCCGGGGAAGCCCATTTTTGCTATTGTGTCAAGCTCAAAATCTATTCTTTCCTTATGTTCCTGTGTGATCGTTCCCCACCTGTCCTCTGCCCCCTTATATGTCAGGTACCTGAGGTATTCATCTTTGCCGGTATAACCCTCGGGAAGTTCATAATCAGGCATAATCGGTTCGTGATCGAGTTTGTACTTTTCGATCTTTGCCACTACTTCAGCCACGTTATCTACAGCTTCAGGAATGTCGCTGAAGATCTCCCTCATCCGGGCTTCCGGTTTAAGATATTCCTGCTTGGTGTATCTGAGCCTTCCGGGGTCGTCAATGTCTTTTGCTGTGTTAATGCAGATAAGCCTGTCATGAGCTTCTGCATCTTCTTCATTTATGAAGTGAACGTCGTTGGTTGCGATCAGCTTCACATTAAATTTCTTCGAAAGTATTTTCAGGGATTCAATAGCTTTCTGCTGAAGGGGAAAGACTGTCCTGTCGGCCTCAGGATCATGTGTTTCATGACGCATCACCTCGAGATAAAAATCATCACCGAAAATGTCCAGATAGCTTTTAAGAGCAGCTTCAGCACCTGCCGTAGATCCGTTAAGGATCTCATCCGGGATCTCTCCTGCCAGACATGCTGAAGAGGCAATAAGCCCTTCGTGGTATTGAGCAAGTAAGTCCTTATCGACACGGGGCTTGTAATAAAAGCCTTTTGTCCATGCTGTCGATACAAGTTTTACGAGGTTCTTATATCCGGTAAGATTTTTTGCCAGCAATATCAGGTGGTCGCCCGAACGATCCTCTTTCCCTGAAACATCAGAAACGGACCTTTTGGCTACATATATCTCGCATCCGATAAGTGGTTTAATACCTTTTCGTGTAGCGGTATTATGGAATTCCTTCACACCGAACATATTTCCGTGATCGGTGATGGCGATTGCTTCCATCTCCATGGCTTTCGCCTTGTCAATGAGTTTTGAAATAGCTGATGCTCCGTCGAGGATGGAGTATTGTGTATGAACATGAAGATGAGCAAATCCTGACATAGAAAGGGCTTAATGACGATTCCTGATCTGAGGCAAAAATATTAAAAAAGAGTCAAAAGGGGAAGAGTCATAAAGGGGCCGGTAAGTTATTCTGTTTGATCAGAAGTGTCAAATGTTAACCTGATCATACAATCCGTCGATCGGAAAAAATTATCAACAACCCGTTTTTTAATTTTATACTGGCTGTGATATATCATCATGGCCATGGACAGTAAAAGGAACCAGCCATTCCTTTTGAATTTATTATTTAACCTAAACTAAATGTTATGAGAAAAATTCTCTTAATGCTTTTGGTTTTTTGCGGGTTTTTGCTTCCGGCATATACCCAGCAAAAAATTATTTCCGGAACAGTAATATCATCCGTCGAGGGTGAAGGGGCTCTGGCAGGAGTCACTGTTGCCGTAAAGGGGACTACCATCGGTGTCACAACCGATGTTAACGGCAAATATTCCGTTATGGTCCCTGAAAATGCCACTACTCTTGTTTTTTCATATATAGGTATGAGAAAGCAGGAGATCGAAATCGGTGTCCGGTCGGTTATCGATATTACTCTTGAACCGGATATTTTGGGACTTGATGAAGTGGTTGTTACTGCTTTCGGTGTCTCCAGGGAGAAAAAAGCCATCGGTTACTCAGTCCAGGATATTAAGGATGAAGTGATCGAACGGACAGGTAATACGGACATTGCCGGTGCCATGCAGGGTAAAATATCGGGTATCGATATAAAACCCTCCAGCGGTATGCCCGGAGCTTCTTCACAGATCGTTATCCGTGGTGCACGTTCCTTTACAGGCAATAACAATCCGCTATATGTTGTCGACGGAATGCCAATAGCCTCCAACGCCGATATCCAGTCAGGAACAGGAGGCGATTTCTCCCTTGTGGGAGCAGGAGTTTCCGGATCAGACATCTCAAACCGTGCCGTCGACCTCAATCCGGCCGATATCGAAAGTGTAAACATCCTGAAAGGACAGGCTGCTGCTGCTCTTTACGGTATCAGGGCATCAAACGGAGTTATTGTGATCACGACCAAGAGCGGCCGGAATAATGCACTGGGAAAACCTGTGATTTCAATATCACACAACAGTTCTTTTTCTCAGGTATCGCGGATACCCGATTATCAGACAACCTGGGCACAGGGAACAAAAGGCAGTTATGTACCCAACACTTCACTTTCGTGGGGGCCTAAAATAGTTGATCTTCCTGATGATCCTGTTTATGGAGGTAACAACAACGGACACCCCGGGGAGTTTTATGTTCCCCAGCTGGAACAAGGTCAGCTTGAAGACACCTGGGTTACACCACAGGTGTTCAATAACTGGAAGAATTATTTCAGAACCGGCTATTCGGCCACAAATAATGTTATGATAACACAGGCTGTGGAATCGGGCAGCTATGCACTCGGACTGAGTCAGACATCTCAGAGTGGTGTTGCTCTTGCATCCGGAATGCAGCGGTGGAACGGGAAAGCTTCAGCAGAGAAAAAACTAAACAAGAACTTCACTACAGGATTTAATGCCAATTTCTCAAAGACTGATATCGACAAACTGCCTACAGCTAATGATGCCGCTCTTGCAGGTGTGCTCGGGGCTCCTCTGAGTTATAACCTGAAAGATTATCCGTATCATGTTCCCGGCGATGAATATTCACAGATCTATTACAGGGGAGGGAGCTGGGATAATCCTTACTGGGCAGCCGAACATACTGTCTTCAATGAGAAAACTGACCGTTTTTTCGGTAACGGTTATATCAATTACTCCGCAAAGCTGGGTTCAAAAATGGGACTTAAATTACGTTACCAGCTGGGTGCCGACTCATATACCACCAATTTCCAGGATATATTTGAATATGGTCATGGCGGATCGGCAGGAATTATTGACAATTATGGCATAACATCATTCACAGTTAACTCATTATTCACTGCAAATTACGACTGGAACATAACTGAGAACCTTACACTAAACGGGCTTCTTGGAAATGAATTTGATGACGGCAATGCCAAAACTTACTCGGAACATGGTGAGTCATTTAATTTCGGCGGATGGGCTCATATCAGAAATGCAAATACCGTTACTGCAAATGAGTCTTTTTTCAGGAACCGTACAGTAGGTTTCTTCGGAAGCCTGTCACTGGGATGGAAATCTCTCATTTTCCTCCAGGGAACAGGCCGATACGATATCGTGTCATCAATGCCTACCAATAACCGTTCATTTTTCTATCCGTCAGTGTCTCTCAGCTTTATGGCTTCCGAGCTTGACGCAATAAAAAATATTCCATCAATTTCACTTGCCAAGGTGCGTCTTTCATATGCAGAGGTCGGACAGGCCGGATCCTATATACCTAACTACTACAACACCCCCAACTATGGTGGCGGATGGTGGTTGTCAGGGGCTCCGATCCTTTACCCCCTTGACGGTATAAACTCATACATCCCCAATAACGTCCAGTACGATCCCAACCTTGTGCCTCAGAATACGAGATCGTACGAGGCAGGAACAGAACTCAGGTTCTTCCAGAACAGGCTGGGTGTGGATTATACTTTTGCACGCCAGAATGTGGTTGACCAGATATTTGCAGTTCCGCTCGCAGGCTCAACGGGTGTTCAGTCCCTGCTTATGAACGGGGGTAAAGTACATACGGTAAGTCATGAAGTCGTATTCAATATGACCCCGGTAGCTCTTACCAACTTCCAGTGGGACTTTAATCTTAATTTCTCCAGGATCATTAACATGGTCGACGAGCTTGCTCCCGGTGTTGAAAGTATATATATAGGAGGATTCACAACTCCTCAGGTAAGAGCAGGTATCGGAGCTACATACCCCGTGATCTATGGTGTGTCTTTCGTACGCGATGATAACGGTAATATCGTTGTTGAAGACGATCCCGGATCTCCCTACCATGGATTCCCGCTTATCGGTGAGCCTGATGTAATCGGATCAGTATCACCCGACTTTATACTGGGAGGAGGAACCGACCTGAGGTACAAAAACTGGTCGTTCAATGCCCTCTTTGAATGGAAGCACGGTGGAGAAATGTATTCGGGCAGTAATGGACTGCTTGATTATTATGGTCTGTCAGCCAGGACGGAAGACAGAGAATCGACATTTATATTCGACGGAGTAAAACCCGACGGCACACCCAACGATATTGTCAGGGGAGGGCCCGGTGATCCTGATGCTCTGGAGAGCCTTCACACCAACGTACTTACCAATATTGACGAATATTATATCTACGACAATTCCTTTGTTAAACTGCGTGAACTCTCTCTGAGATACCGACCTGCCAAAAGGCTTTTCAATAGAATCGATCTGGGAGTATCCGTTTTTGCACGAAACATACTTCTCTGGACAGCCCTGCCGAACCTCGATCCCGAGTCAAGCCAGGGGAACACCAATATGGGAGGATCATTTGAAAGGTTCACTGTTCCTCAGGTAACAAGTGTCGGATTTAATATTGATCTAACTTTTTAATCTGAACCATCATGAAAAAAATAAAATACATATTATTAACAGCTATCCTGCCATTGACTCTGCTCTGGTCATGCTCGGAATCTATAATGGATGAGATAAACAAGAACATCAATGATCCGAGCGACATGGTAAGCAGTCTCATCATCAGTGATGTAATGACAGGGACAGCCTTCAGTGTGGCCGGCGGTGATTTCAATTTCTATGCATCCATCTACATGGAGCATAATGCCGGCATCTGGGGCCAGTTTTACAATGCCGACATAAGATCATCAGAACCAACGGCAGCCACAACATATAATAATTCGTGGGTGTCGGTTTATGCCAACCTCTACAGCCTGAAGATCATTATTGAAAAATGCTCCGAAGGAGGAACTGAAGAAGGTAACTATCATACTCTTGGAATTGCCCAGATACTTGCAGCTTATAACCTTGCAGTTCTTACCGACATGATGGGTGATGTTCCCTGGACAGAAGCTCTTCAGCCCGGAGTGATCTTCACTCCCGCTCTCGACACTCAACAGGATATCTATGTGGATATTTTCCAGTTTCTTGATGATGCAATTGTCAACCTCGGTAAGGCTACAATATTTCAATCACTGGGGGCACAGGATTTTATCTTCGGAGGAGATGCTGATCTGTGGATGAAATTTGCCTACGGTCTTAAGGCACGTTACACCATGAGACTCTCTCTCAGAGATCCTTCCTATGCTGATGTTATCTCATTTGCAAATCAGTCTTTCTCATCGTCAGAAGAACAGGCACAATATAATTACAACGGGACCAGTGCGAAAAGTCCTTTTTACTGTCTGTTCCAGGATCGCGATTATTACGGTGCCAGCCAAAGCCTTCATGATAAGCTCACCGAACGCAATGATCCCCGCGATGACGTTTTCTTTACACAGCATCCGGATGCTGAGGGCGACCTGCTGTTTGCACCAAACGGTACAGCCAACCAGGTGCAGGGAACATATTCCGTTTCTGCAATAAGCACTATTACTGCTCCGACTTATCTTCTGAGCTATCATGAAATAGAATTCCTGAAAGCCGAAGCATATGTCAGGCTCAATAATCTTGCTCTTGCCGATACAGCACTGCGGAAAGCCGTCATAGCTGCCTTTGAGAAAGTCAACATAGGTCTGTCAGCTGCTGAGGCCAAAACGTACTTTAACACATATGTCCGTCCTCGCTTTACAGCTGATCCCCTTGATGAAGTGATGAACCAGAAATATATCGCTTTCTATGAAGAGGAAGCTATGGAAATTTACAATGATTATCGAAGACTAATGGCTATGGGGGATGATGTTATATCGCTTTCTAATCCGGCCAACACGACTAAATTCCCGCTGCGTTATTCATACGGTAATTCCGATGTAACCACCAATGCCAATGTAAGGGACGCCTACGGCGACGGAACTTATGTGTATTCAGAGGATGTGTGGTGGGCAGGAGGAACACGTTAAGCCCTAAAATATCAATGTATAAAATTAAAAATTCATTCAGATGAAAAAATTCAGGACCATAATAATGATCACGACGCTGATAATAACGGCTTTCGGATGTGAAGAGCTACCCGACCCGGCCGGAACAAGAGGACTGGGCGTGGTGCCTGTTGTTTCCGAACCAAATCCGGGAATATACATCAACGGCAGCGCAAGTTCATACATCAGCTTTGAAGTTGATTATTTAAGCGGGACCAGTGCCGATAAGACTGAGGTGGTGGTTTCACACGGAAAGAACTTTGAAAGGGTAAAACTTGAGGAGCTTACCACTTTCCCCGCTACTATAACCTATACCCTGGGAGAAGCCGTCGATGCAATCGGTATACCGTTATCGTCGGTACTGGCCGGGGATGTTATTTATTTCGAGGTGGTTACCACTGTCGACGGAGTGATAACCCGGTCGAATGCAGCTCAGGCAATACCCGTGGTATGCAATTACGATCCCGCCCTGGCTGCAGGCAATTATCATGCAGTTTCTGCCGACTGGCAGGTCGACGGGGCTGTGACGATAACAGTGGATCCTGTCGATCAGTATAAAGTATACGTTGCAGGCCTGTCTGAACTTGACGGACTTACCGAAGATCTGGGACCGCTGGTAATGCACATCAGCCCTGCAACTCTTAAGGTTACTGCCGACAGAACAGTTCTGGCATCAGACGCCTTCGGATATCATAATTTCGCCTATGAAGGCTCAGGCACATTCAACTCCTGCAACGGTAAATACACTATGAGTTTTATTATCAGTGTTGACGAAGGCAGCTGGGGAGCCAATGCTTTCACCCTTACAAGACAGTAAGACTGTTTTAAGGTATTTTATAAGGATGTATCAGAAGTCTTTTGTCACTTTTGATACATCCTTTTTTTGACCTATAAATAATTAGCTTCTTTCATTTGCCGGAAAGAGAATTACTGCTATCTTTGCACCCACTAATAAAAACAGGTAAAATAAAAGCGTAAAAATTAATGGCAGTTAAGATCAGATTGGCCAGAAAAGGACGTAAGAAACTGGCCTACTACCACATCGTGGTAGCAAACAGCAGGTCGCCACGGGATGGCAGATACATTGAAAAGATCGGAAAATACAATCCGCTCACTAACCCCGCCACTATCGAACTTGATTTCGACAAGGCTCTCGGTTGGCTGCAAAATGGCGCATTGCCCTCAGAAACATGCAGGGCTATCCTGTCTTATAAGGGTGTTTTAATGAAAAAACACCTCCTTGAAGGTGTTAAAAAAGGAGCCTTCGATGAGGCTGAAGCCAACAGAAGGTTTGAGGAATGGATGAAGCAGAACGAAGGGAAGATCGAAGCCAAAAGGTCAGGTCTCGAAAAGAACCGCGATGAAGAACTGGGTATGAGAATAGCTGCGGAGAAAAAGATAAACGAAGCCCGGGCTGCACGTCTTGCTAAAAAACAGGCCGCTCTGGCAGCTAAATCCGAAGCTGAAACCGTTCAGGAGAGCGCTTCATCAGAAGAAACAGAAGTAACAGACGTTGCCGAACCGGTGACAGAAGCAACGGAAGCTTCCAACGATGAAACTCCTGCTGCTGAAACAGATTCTGAAGAAAAAACTGCAGAGTGACATTGATCCTCAGTGTATGACGCAAAATGGGCTATGAGGCCACCATATTGCTTGGACGGATCTCAAAAATTCATGGTTTCGAAGGCGCCGTCACAGTTAAAATTGACAGATCCTTTGTAGAAAAAATTCCTGAAATGGAATCGGTTTTTTTAGAAATAGAAGGAAAACCGGTTCCTTTTTTTATTGAAGATTATGAATACCGTGGAGGAGACACAATCAGACTCAGTTTTACCGGCTATGACTCATATGAGCGGGTAAAAGAATTCTCAGGATGCCGTATTTTCCTTACATCCGGAGATTCAGCAACTGATAAAAAAGAGGATTTGACATTCCAGGGTTATACGATCATTCTGCCCGAAGCCACCCTGCTGGGTACAATTAAGGCTGTAACAGAAAAACCAGGACAATGGTTACTCAATGTATCTACACCTGAAGGGAAAGAGCTGCTTATTCCTCTTCATGAGGATCTTATAGTTTCCATCGATAAAAGGAAAAAAAACATCATGATGGAACTTCCTGAGGGTTTGCTGGATATTAATTAAAATCACCGTTTTTTTTCTCCAGACTGCTGTCCGTTGTATGATTCAACGTGCAACAATTCAGTCTTTGATTCGTCTTTATACAAATCAACCTGGTAATTTATAGAATCATGAAAAAAGCAGCATTATTTATTTTTACTCTTTTCCTGTGCTTACTGGCAACAGGTCAGACAGTAAAGGAAACCCGGAATATCAGGGATTTCACAGGAATAAGCTATGGTATTTCAGGTACCCTTAATGTAAGAATAGGACCTGAATTCAGTGTTGTTCTGGAAGGAGACAAAGATGATCTTGAAGTTATCCTGACTGATGTTTCAAACGGCAGACTGAGAATCAGAATGGAGAACTGGAGGTTCAGAATAAATAACAAAGTTAATGCCTATGTGACCCTTCCTGAACTTGAAGGGCTGAGTGTTTCAGGATCGGGGAGGGCAGAGATCCTGGATCCTTTAAAGAATGCCGATGATCTCAGCCTGAGTGTAAGCGGAAGCGGTAAACTTTACACGAAAGAGATTGTGGCTGATGAACTTGATTGCAGCATTTCCGGTTCAGGTGATATCATCGTTTCCGGCAGTGGCAGTGTTGACAGAGGTGATATTTCAATCAGCGGATCAGGAAATTACAGTGGACCGGAACTGGAAATAGACCATCTTGAGGTGAGTGTGTCGGGAAGCGGTAGCTGCACCTGTAAAGCGGGAGATTCACTTAATGCCAGGATCTCGGGGAGCGGGAACGTAACTTATAGCGGTAACCCCCGGATAGACGCAAGAGTATCTGGTTCAGGGAAGGTAAGATCTTCCAGGTAGGTCACATTCTCAGTATTTTCAATGTACCATTATTATCAATCCTGATGACCGGCGAGGGAGAGCTCTTTTGCCGGTCATCCTGTCTGTATTTCACAATATAGTCGACCTTTGATTTTAAGTAATTGTCTATCTCACCAAAATGCGCCGGTGAGCTTAGTCCGCTTATATTGGCCGAAGTTGAAACAATTGGTTTCCGGAATGCTGAGATAAGAGCTTTGCAGAATGGTTCATTGCAGATACGGATGCCTATTGTCCCGTCATCGTTGCAGATTCCTTCTGCGAGATTTTTTCCTTCGGGATAGATGATAGTCAGGGGAGAATCGGAAACGGATATCAGTTCGAGAGCTGTGGCTGGTATCTCTTTCACATAACGGGCAAGCATATCGGTGCTGTTGACAAGTATGATCAGGCTCCTGCTATCAGCCCTGTTTTTTATCCTGAATACCTTCTGTACCGCGATCAGGTGGGTAGGATCACATCCAAGGCCCCAGATAGTATCGGTAGGATATAATAACACCCCTCCTTCCCTGAGACATTTCAGTGAGTTACCTATGTCGTCTTCAAAATACAACCCGGGATCATTTATCCGTTTTTTCAACATAATACATTTTTCTCAGCTTCGCGTATTTAAGGAAACTTCCCATGGCACTGATCATGCATCCTGTATACCCAAGCTGACCGTCAAGAAAACCTCCCCGCAGGATATATGATCTGAAAAAACTCCATACCAGATGAATATGAGGGGTGCAGGCTCCTGCCTTCCTGCCCAGCCGGAATAACTCAGAAGCACCTATGCTTGAGAAACTGTTCATTTTTTCAACATGTTCCTCAATAGATGAATAATACCAATGTAACAGATCTCCCTTCAACCGTTTTGTGCGACAATTCCTGTTCAGCCTGAAAAAATCGTGGGGATTGATCCCGGTCCACCTGCCTTTTTCCCTGTTGAAAAGCCTCAGATGCCTGTCGGGATACCATCGTGAGTGTCTTATCCATTTCCCGCAGTAGTTGTTAAGACGGTTGAAAATGTATCCGTCAGCGTTCAGATTATTTTTTATGTCAAGGATCGATCTGCGTAACTCTTCACTCAGTGCTTCGTCGGCATCTATTGATAAAACCCAGGGAAAGGATGCCAGCGAAGTAGCATAAGTCTTCTGCTGAACATATCCTTCAAAAGGACGGGTGCAGAACTTAACATTATAGCGTGAGCAAATAGAAGCAGTATTGTCGGTGGAAAGAGAATCTACTACTACAATTTCATCTGCAACATCTTTAAGTGAGGCAAGGCACCTTTCTATGAACTGTTCCTCGTTATATGCTATTATCACTGCGGATATTTCAGACATGCAGAATGCTGTTAGATTATTTATTCCCGTGTATTCAGGTCAGAATGTAAGATTCAGTCTTCCAATCCTTTTTTTCATTTCATCAATAACTTTTATTTCTCCGGCCTCATTATCGGCTTCAAATGTCACTGAGAACCTTATATATTTTCCTGCATCATCCCAGGGAACCGTTGAAATAAGTGCTTCCTTTATCAGGTACTCAGAAAATCCTGTTGCCGAATCGAATGACCTTCCTTCTTTTGTCCCTGAAGGGGCTTTCACATAGCAATAAAACGAGCCTAGGGGCTTCTTTGCATCAAATCCCAGTTCCTTAAGTGCTTTTACGAGAAGGTCAAAACGCCTGGAATATTTATCCACGGTACGGGAAGTGATTTCTGTGTTCTCAAGAGCCGCTATTGCAGCTTTCTGAATAGCCCTGAACTGGCCTGAGTCAGTGTTGTCTTTTACAGTGGCGTATGCTTTTACTGCATGGCTGTTTCCGCAGATGAATCCGATCCTCCATCCTGTCATATTGAAAGCTTTTGACAGCGAATGAACTTCAACGCCGACATCCATCGCCCCCTTTGCCGAAAGGAAACTGAGAGGCTTGTAGCCATCGAATGTAAGCGCGCTGTAAGGAGCATCATGAATCACTACAATACCATTTTTCCGGGCAAATTCAACTACATTGTCGAAAAATTCCGGTGTGGCCACTGCTCCGGTAGGATTATTCGGATAATTTATATACAGAAGTTTGGCTTTTTGCAGTACTTTTTTGGGGATGATGCTGAAATCGGGGAAGAAAGAATTGGACTCGAGCAGGGGGAGGTTGAAGACCTCTCCGCCCAGGTATCTGGTATAGGTAGCTGTCACAGGGTATCCGGGGACCGTTGTAAGCAGGTAATCACCGGGGTTTATGAAACACAGTGGAAGCATCGCGAGAACAGGTTTTGAACCTATTCCGTGAACAATATGCTCTGCCGGGTTGATGCCCTTCAGCCCGTAAACTTTTCCGAGGTAGACTGCTGCAGCTTCCTGGAATTCAGGAATACCATTGTCGGCATACCACCGGTTTTCAGGTTTTCCAGCCTCTTCCGACAACGCTCTCACTACGAGTGGATCTGCAGGCCAGTCAGGTTCTCCGACACCCATGTCAATAAGCTCAACGCCGGGATGTTCCTTCCTGGCAGCTGCCTTGGCACGCTTGATAAGCTCGAATTTATAAATCGCAGTTGATTTGCCGAAATTCCTGCCTCCAAGTCTGTCGGATATCCTGTCTTCAAAAAAATCACTCATTTGCCGAAGTATGTTTAAGGAAGTTAGTTTATGCGGCAAATGTAATAAAAGAAACATCTATTTTTAGTATAATTGTATGGCAACTGTATGAAGAAAAACTCTGCTCCCTTTTTAAAGTTAACATGTTATACCATAGAAATCATGAAACCCAGATTCATCTTAATTACCATTATGGCGGCCTCTGCTGCCATGCTGTTTTCACAGGGCTCTCTTAAGTATCAGCTGCCTCCGGCAGAGATTATAAAAATAGTTGATGCTCCTCCCACACCATCCATGTCGGTAAGCCCCGATCATAAGAATATTATTATCATCGACCGTCCGTCGCTGATAACCATCGGTGAACTCTCGCAGGAAGAGCTCAGGCTGGCCGGACTCAGGATCAACCCGGCACTTTTCGGTCCCAGCCGGCAGACCTGGAACAGGGAATTCAGGATAATGAATATCGACGGGACGAATATCCGTGAAATCAGCGGAATGCCTCAGAACAAGCAACTGGGGTCTCCGCGATGGGCCCCCGACGGCACTAAGTTCGCGTTTACAAATGCAACTTCTTCGGCACTCGAGTTATGGGTTTGTGATGTTGCAAGCCTTACTGCTAAAAGGGTTGCAGATAGGATCAATGCTGTGTTTGGTGCCGGTCTGACATGGCTTTCCGACAGCAAAAGCCTGGTGTTTCTTGAACCGGCAGATGACGGAAAGAAAAGACCCGTTCGTACCCAGGTTCCCGAAGGACCTGTAGTGCAGGAAAGCCTCGGTGAAAAGGGTCAGGCAGCCACCTACCAGGATCTGCTCAGGGATCCGACAGATGAAGCAATATTCGAATACTTCGCAACATCCAGGCTTATGCTGTGGGATGGCGTAACAGTCACGGAAATAGGGAGACCTGCAATTTATACTGATTATACCCCTTCTCCCGACGGGAACTACCTGATGGTGACAAAAACAGGTAAACCTTTCTCATATACCGTCCCATATTATTATTTCCCCTCTGCCACCGAGATATGGGACATGAAAGGAAAACACCTGCGCACCCTCCTTGACAAACCACTTATCGAAAACCTCCCGAGAGGCTACGATGTGGTATTACCCGGTCCACGCTCATTCAGCTGGCGTTCTGACAAGCCTGCAAC
>ERZ795053.510-NODE-510-length-50045-cov-9.264313_pt1 | contig 50045 bp, 43 predicted proteins | sample MGYA00375137_ERZ795053 | MGnify/ENA primary metagenome ERZ795053 (study PRJEB30182, sample SAMN05720284) | activated sludge metagenome | isolation source: Anaerobic digester | place: Hong Kong | collected 2014-12-17 ...
CAGACGTGTGCTCTTCCGATCTGATGGAGGCAACCATCTGTCCGGGAGAATCGATCGACAGCGGGCGCTCGACCGAGATCAGCACGTCGTCGGCTGGCGACAGGTTGGCGGTGCCACCCCAGGCCAGGCAGCCGCGGTGCTCGCGCACGATGCCCGAGAGCACCTCGGTGGGCAGCTCGACGCAGGCAAGGACCTCCATGGTGTCGGCCGTACCCGCCGGCGAGGTGATCGCGCGCGAGGAGGTCTTGGGGCACAGCATGCCGTGCGCGGCGACGATCGGCACCACCAGCATCGAGGTGCGGTTGCCGGGGATGCCGCCGATGCAATGCTTGTCCACCACCGGGTGCTCACGCCAGTCGATGCGGTCGCCCACCGCCGCCATCGCCTCGGTGAGGAAAGCCACCTCCTCGCGGTCGAGCTCGCCCTGGTTGGTGGCGACCACGAAGGCGGTGAGCTCGATCTTGGAATAGCGGTGCTCGGCGATGTCGCGGACGATGGCGCGGAAATCGTCGCGAGCGAGCCGCTCGCCGGCGATCTTGCGGCGCAGCGCCGGGATCGAGGACGGCGGCTCGGCCTGCGCGATCATCGCCGGGTGGCCGTCGTCGACACCGAGCTGGATGAAGGCATCGATCGACACCCCGAGCTCGTCGGGCTGGACGATGCAGCCGTCGTCGACGACGTTGAGGCTGGCGAGGATGCGGCGGCCATTGGCACGCACCTCCACCTTGGAGAGAGCCTGGAAGCCCTCGGCACGATAGATCGCGCAATCGCGATGAAGGTACACGACGTTCTCGCGCCACGTATCGATCGCCACCCTGCGCAGGCGCAAGGGAGAGGCCGACTCGGCCGCGACGGCAGGGATTCCGGCTTGTGCGTCCATGAGTTGAATCTAGACCGTCGCGGACGCGGGAGAAAGGACGGAGTTCACGTGTCACGCCTGCCTGCAGGGCGAGGCTCCTGCGAGAGTGGGTTCGAGCGAGCTCGGCGCAGGGCCGCACTGCCGACTCGAGCCAATCACAGACCTCCAGAAGCTTAAGCAATGTCAAGACCTCGCCGCCTGATTCGTCATATGGTGTGACAAAAGTCACGCCAACGAAAAAATAGGAGGCCGCCATGACCAACCGCAACATCTCCTTCATCGTCAAGGACCAGAACCCGCTGATGCTGCGCCCCTCCGACACCGTTCAGGCCGCCTGCCGCAGCATGTGCGAGCGCAGCGTGGGCGCGGTGCTGGTGACCGACGCGCGCGCCCATCTCAAGGGCATCTTCACCGGCCGCGACGCGGTGCAGGTGATCGCCAACGGCGGCGATCCGGCCAAGGTCCATCTGTCCGAGGTCATGACGGCGAAGCCCGACACCATCGAGCCCGAGCGCAAGGCGATCGACGCGCTGCACATGATGTGCGACGGCGGCTACCGCCACCTGCCGGTGGTGGTCGATGGCAAGGTCGTCGGCATCGTCTCGCGCAGCGACTTCAAGGGCCTCGAACTCGACCAGTTCGAAGACGAGCAGAGCCTCTGGGAGCGCATCTGCTGACAACCGAGGCACGCGCTACGCTGCGAGGCCCGCACAGCGCCCGGAGGTGCATGCGGGTCCTTTGTTTTCACTCCACCCCGAAGCGCAACGTGCCGATCATGCGGTCGTCGGCGGCGAGCACCTGCACCTGCCAGCGCCCGCGCGGATCCTCCGGGAAGTTGCGCTTGCGCGTCCATGCCCGGTAGCCCTCGGCGCGGCCGCCGCTCACCTCGAGTTCGATGCGGTCCACCACCTGCCCCTCGTGGCGCCACACATGGACGACCTTCTCGGAAAGTCCCAGCGGCGCATGGATCGCGGTGTAGGCATAGAGTCCCTCGGCGAGCAGACGGCCCGCCTCGATGCTGCGCAGGCTCTCGGCGGGCGCACGCTGCGCCTCGTCCACCACGCTGGTCACCGCGACCTGGGTCAGGCGCAGCGTGGCCGGCGGTACCCACAGCCGCGCCAGCCAGCCCGCCGCGCCAAGCGCGGCGAGCAGCACCAGCACCAGCAGACCGCGCCACCAGCGCGGCACGCTGATCGCCCCGGCGAGCGTCGGAAAGGACAGCACCACGGCCACCGCAAGCGCGAGCTGGTAGCTCGCCATCGCCGGCACCTGCAGTACCAGCGGGAACAACACGAGCAGCAGCGCGAACAGGGTCAGCGTGTGGTAGCCGAGGAAGAGCCAGCGCCGCGTGGCCAGGCGGCCGAAGTAGACCGGGTCGAGGATGGCGACCAGCGCCATCAGCCCGAGCGCGCCGGTAAACACCGCCTGCCCGCTGTTCCACGACGTGCTGGCGAAGAAGAAAGGCAGCGCGAAGAACAGGCTCTCCTGGTGGGTGAACTGGGTCAGGTAGCGCACCAGCACCGGTGGCAGGCCGAAGCCGAAGCGGCGCTTCACCGCGCGGTCGAGCACGCGCTCGAGCACCAGCAACAACCAGCCGGCCAGCATCGCCACCGCCATCGCGCGCGCCACACCCTCGTGGCGCTCGACCAGGAAGAAGCTCAGCACCCCGGAGACGAAGCCGAAGGTGGCGATCAGCCAGGGATGGCGGCGCAGCCACACCACGAGGCGCAGGCCACCCTCCTTCAGGCGGGCGAGGCGGCTGCCGCTCGTGGCGGAGTCGGTCTCCTGCAACGAGGCGACCAGGGACTCGGTGGATGGGTAGGACTCGTCCTTCATCGTCCGAGGTCGCGCAGGTCGGCCACCGGCTCGCGGCCGAAGTCCTCGTCGAGCACGAAGTCGACCAGGTGCATCGCGCACTCGGCAGGGGCGACCAGGCCGCCGCTCGCCTGCATCTCGGCGAAGCGGTCGCGCAGCGGGAAGCGCTCCGGCGTGCTGGCGCGGATCTCGGCCTGCATGCCGGTGTCGATCACGCCCGGCGCGAGCGCGCAGATACGCAGCCCGGGCACGGCGTCGAGCTGCACCGCGCGGGCGTGGTGGTCGAGCGCGGCCTTGGTGGCGCAATACACGCTCCAGCCCGCGTAGGGCTTGCGCGCGGCGCCGCTGGAGACATGCAGCACGCGGCGCGCCTGCGGCCCGGCGGCGGCCGCGAAGGCCGCGGCCAGCGCCAGCGGCGCACCGACGTTGGCAGCCACGGCGCGCGCCACCGCCATGGGGTCCTGCAGCGCCAGCGGTCCCATCGGCTGCAGGGTGCCGGCGTTGTTGATCAGCAGCGCCTCGTCGGCCTCGGCGAGCCAGGCCTGCAGCGCACCCGAGCCGAGCCAGGCGGCGAGCGCCGCGCTGTCGGCGAGGTCGACCGCGACCTCGCACAGGCGCTCGCCATGACGGGCGGCGAGCGCCGGGTTGCCGCGGCGCGCGAGCGCGAGCACCGCGATGCCGCGATCGAGGAGCTCCTCGGCGATCGCCTCGCCGAGGCCGCGGCTGTGACCGGTGAGGACGGCACGCATGCCCCTCATCGCCCAGGCTCCGCCGCAGCATCGGCCGGACGGCGCGCGACCAGGCCGACCAGGGCCGAGCGCCCCTTGTGGCCGACGCCCTCCTCCAGCACGTCCTCGTACTCCTGCAGGTGCACGATCTCCAGCCCGGCGAAGGCCTCGCGCAGCAGCTCGGCGGTGTATAGGTTCTCCACCGCCGATGGCCCGCCGGTGCGGTATTCGAGCTGCTTCGGGGTGTAGCCCTGCAGGATCAGATGGCCGCCAGGCCTCAACGCGCGTGCCATGCCGGCGAAGATGTGCGCGCGCTGCGCCGAGTCGGCGAACTGGATGAAGATCGCCACGACGAAGTCGAAGGCGGCCTCCGGATAGTCCCACGCCACGGCGTCGGCGAGCACGAAGTCGACCTCGACGTGGCGGCCAGCGGCGAGCTTGCGCGCTTTCTCCAGCGCCACCGGCGAGATCTCGGTGGCGGTCACCGCGAGCCCCTGCTCGGCCAGCCACACCGCGTTGCGCCCCTCGCCGTCGGCCACCGAGAGCGCATCGGCGCCAGAGGCGAGCAGCGCCGCCTGCGCGGCGAGGAAGCGGTTGGGGGTGGTGCCGAAGACGTAGTCCTCGCCCGCGCTGCGATAGCGCGTGGACCACATGTGTTCCTGTTCGTGTGCGTTCATCGGTGTTCCTGGAAAGAGCCGCGGCGGCGGGCCGCGGCAATCACCACGGCACGGGCTCGCCGCGGTGGTCGAAGAATTCGCCCGAGTCGTTCGGCCCGAGGCGCCCGATCACCGCGAGCAGGCGCGCGGCCGCCTCGGCGGGGGCCTGCACCTGCAGCCCGGACTTGGCGAAGGGCGCCGACAGGCCGGTGTCGACCGTCCCCGGATGCAGCGCCACGCAGATCGCCTGCGGCCGGCTGCGGCGCAGCTCGACCGCGGCGGTGCGCACGAGCTGGTTGAGCGCCGCCTTCGAGGCGCGGTAGGCGTACCAGCCGCCGAGGCGGTTGTCGCCGATGCTGCCCACACGCGCCGACAGCGTGGCGAACACCGCGCGGCGCTCGCGCGGCAGCAGCGGCAGGAAATGCTTCATCAGCAGCGCTGGCCCGATCGCGTTGATCGCGAAGGCGTGCGCCAGATGGGCGGGATCGAGCTCGCGCCAGCTCTTCTCCGGCTCCATGCCCCCGCCGTGGAGGAAGCCGGTGGCGTCGAAGACCAGGGTGGGCACGCCGCGCGCGCGCACCGCGGCGGCGGCCGCGGCGATCGAGGCCTCGTCGAGCAGGTCGAGCGCCGGGCTGCCCCGGCGGCCGAGCGCGAGCACCTCGTCGTAGTCTCCCGCCTCGCGCAGCGCGGCGACGACAGCCGCACCCACGCCGCCGCCGCTGCCCACGACCACGGCGAGCGACCTGCCATCGGCATCCTGCGCTCGCCCCCCGGCTCGCGCCGCCTCGCCTACGCTGCTGCTCATGATCCGGCCTCCAGGTTGTCGCGCCCCTCCTCCACCGCATGGCAGGCCACGCGACCGCCGTCGTCGAGTTCGCGCAAGGCCGGCACCTCCTGCCGGCAGCGCGCGTCCGCGAGCGGGCAGCGCGGGTGGAAGGTGCAGCCGGTGGGCGGGGTGATCGGGTTGGGTACCTCGCCGCGCACGGCGTCGTCGGCCCGGCCGCGACGGGAGAAGTCGGGGATGGTCGCCAGCAGCATGCGCGTGTAGGGGTGGCGCGGGCGCTCGAACAGCCTGCGGCTGGTGGCGATCTCGACGATGCGGCCGAGGTACATCACGCCGATCTCGTCGGCCATGTGGCGCACCACCGCGAGGTCGTGGCTGATGAACAGGAAGGTGAGCCCGAGCGCGTCCTGCAGGTCGCGCATCAGGTTGAGGATCTGCGCCTGCACCGACACGTCGAGCGCCGAGGTCGGCTCGTCGCAGACGAGGAACTCGGGCCGGTTGGCGAGCGCGCGCGCGATGCAGATGCGCTGGCGCTGGCCGCCGGAGAACTCGTGCGGATACTTCGCGCCGTCGGCCGGCGACAGGCCGACCTGGCCCAGCAGTCCGGCGACGCGCGCGCGGATCGCCGCGTCGTCCTTCTCCAGACCGAACACGCGGATCGGCTCGGCGATGATGCGCTCCACGCGCCAGCGCGGGTTGAGGCTGGCGTAGGGGTCCTGGAAGATCATCTGGGAGCGGCGGCGCAGCTTCTGGCGCTCGGCACTGCCGCGCACCTCGGCGAGGTCGCGGCCGTCGAACACGACGCGCCCGGCCGAGGGCTCGTGCAGGCCCACGATCAGGCGCGCCACGGTGGATTTTCCGCAGCCCGACTCGCCCACCAGCGCGAAGGTGCGGCCGCGCGGGATCGCGAACGAGACCCCATCGACCGCGCGCAGCCAGCGCCGCGGCTCGCGCGCGAGCAGGCGCTCGAGCCACGGCCTGGAGACATCGAAGGCGCAGCGCAGGTCCTCGACGCGAAGCAGCGGCGCCGCGGCGCCCGGGTCGCGCACCCGGCGCGCTGCGGCCGCGGCCGGCGCTGCCGGCGCAGACGCCATCGCGTCCTCCGCACCGGTCGGCGCCAGCCCGGGCGCGGGCAGCTGCGCCGGCGCAAGCTCCCTGCCTTGCGGCTCGCCCGCCGGGCCGGCATCGCGCGGGGTCTCGTCCCGCGCGCCGGGCGCGGTCGCGGTCGCGGTCGCCGGCAGCGCGGTCCCTTCGCCGACGTCCGGCGCATCGCCCGGGCCACGCGCGGGACCGACGTCCGCGCCTGGGTCGGCCTGTGCCCGGTGCACCAGCCCCTCGGCGTCCTCGACCGCGGCGCGGTCCTGTTGCTTCGCCTTGGCGAGCGCCCGCTCGATGATGCTCATCGCCCCCCTCCTTCAGCCATCTCCGCCGGCGCGTACAGCCAGCACGCCGCGCGCGTGGCGCCCGCCGGCTGCAGCTCGGGGCACTCGATGCGGCAGCGCGCGAAGGCCGCGGCGCAGCGCGGATGGAAGGCGCAGCCCGGCGGGATCGCGTCCAGGCGCGGCATCGCGCCGTCGATCTGCACCAGGCGCTCGACCTCGTCACCGAGCACCGGGATGGCGCCCATCAGGCCGCGGGTGTAGGGATGCGCCGGCGCGCACACCACCTCGTCCACCGGCCCGATCTCCACCACCCGGCCGGCGTACATCACCGCGACGCGGTCGGCGGTCTCGGCGATCACGCCCATGTCGTGCGTGACCAGCATCACCGCGGTGTGGTGCTGGCGGCACAATCGGCGCAGCAGCGCGATGATCTGCGCCTGCACCGAAACGTCGAGCGCGGTGGTGGGCTCGTCGGCGATGATCAGCTCGGGCTCGGCACAGAGCGCGAGCGCGATCACCACGCGCTGACGCATGCCGCCGGAAAACTGGTGGGGATAGTGGTCGATGCGCTGCGCCGGCGCCGGGATGCCGACCTCGTCGAGGAGTGCGAGCGCGCGCTCGCGGGCGGCGGCGGGGGTGAGCTCGAGGTGGGTCAGCATGGTCTCGACCAGCTGCTCGCCCACCGTGTACAGCGGGTTCAGGCTGGTGAGCGGGTCCTGGAAGATCATCGCGATACGGCGCCCGCGCAGGCGCCGCATGGCTTCGCCGCTCAGCTCGTGGATGGCCTCGCCGTCGAGCAGGATCTCGCCGCCGGCGATGCGCCCGGGCGGCTCCAGCAGGCCGATGATGGCCGCGCCGGTGAGCGACTTGCCCGCGCCCGACTCGCCCACCACGCCGAGCACCTCGCCGCGCGCGATGTCGAAGGAGACGTCGTCGAGCGCCAGCAGGGTGCCGCGCCGCGAGGGGAACTCCACCCGCAGGCGGCGCACCGACAGCAGCGGCAGGCCGCCACCGGCGTTCATCTGGTCGATGTGCGGCACGTTCATCGGCGCAGCCTCGGGTTGAGCGCGTCGCGCAGCCAGTCGCCGAGCAGGTTCACCGACAGCGCGAGCAGCAGCAGGGTGAGGCCGGGGAAGAGCACGATCCACCACTCGCCCGAGAACAGGTAGTCCTGGCCGACGCGGATCAGCGTGCCGAGGCTGGGCTGGGTGGGCGGTACGCCGACGCCCAGGAAGGACAGCGTCGACTCCAGGATGATCGCCAGCGCCAGGCCGATGGTGGCGATCACCAGCACCGGCCCCATCACGTTGGGCAGGATGTGGCGCAGCAGGATGGTGGGCGCCGGCACGCCGATCACGCGCGCGGCCTGCACGTACTCCTTGTTGCGCTCGGCCAGCGTGGAACTGCGCACCGTGCGCGCGTACTGCACCCAGTCCGAAAGGCCGATCGCCAGGATCAGCACGTAGATCGCCGCCTTGTCGTGCAGCGCCGGCGGCACCACGCCCTTGAACACGCCGAAGATCAGCAGCGCCACCAGGATCGCCGGGAAGCTCAGCTGCACGTCGGCGACACGCATGATCAGGCTGTCCACCCAGCCGCCGCGGTAGCCGGCGACGAGCCCGAGCGTGATGCCCAGCACCGCGGCGAAGGCCACCGCCGCGAAGCCCACCAGGATCGACACCCGCGAGCCGTAGAGGATGGCCGAGAACAGGTCGCGCCCCTGCGCGTCGGTGCCCAGCCAGTACACGTTGCCGGTGAATTCGTTGGCCTGCATCGGCCGGGTGAAGCCGTCCATCAGGTTGAGCGTGGCGGGATCGAAGGGGTTCTGCGGCGCGATCACCGGCGCGAGCAGCGCGGCGACCAGGATCGCCAGCACGACCAGCGCCGAGAGCACGGTGATCGGCGAGCGGATGAAGCTGTGGAAGAGGTCGCCGTCGAGCAGGCGCGCGAGCGCACCGCGCGGGACGGGCGGCGCGGCGGCCGGGGCGGACGTGGGGGGTTCGGTGCGCATGGCGGGCTCCGGGGTGCCGGGGGCGCTCACTGCCCGCGCCCGCTGCGCTGCACGCGCAGGCGCGGGTCGACGACGAAGTAGAGCAGGTCGACGATCAGGTTGATGACGACGAAGATCAGCGCGATCAGCACCAGGTAGGCCGCCATCACCGGGATGTCGACGAACTGCACCGCGGTGATGAAGAGCAGGCCCACGCCCGGCCACTGGAACACCGTCTCGGTGATGATGGCGAATGCGATGATCGAGCCGATCTGAAGCCCGGTGATGGTGATCACCGGCAGCAGGGTGTTGCGGAGTGCATGGCCGAAATGCACCGCGCGATCGCTGAGCCCGCGGGCGCGCGCGAACTTGATGTAGTCGGTGCGCAGCACCTCGAGCATCTCGGCGCGCACCAGGCGCATGATCAGCGTGAGCTGGTACAGGCCCAGCGTGATCGCCGGCATCACCAGCGACTTCAGCCCGGAGGGGGTCAGCAGCCCGGTGGTCCACCATCCCAGGTCCACCACCTCGCCGCGGCCGAAGGCGGGCAGCACCTTGAGTTCCACCGCGAACACGTAGATCAGCAGGATGCCGATCAGGAAGGTGGGCAGCGACACGCCCACCAGCGACAGCCCCATGATCGCGTGGCTCAGCCAGCCGTCGCGGCGCAGCGCGGTGTACACGCCGAGCGCGATGCCCAGCGCGAGCGCGCCGAAACCAGAGATCAGCGCCAGCTCCAGCGTGGCCGGCAGACGCTCGGCGATCACGTCCGCCACCGGCCGCGCCATGCGGTAGGACACGCCGAACTCGCCCTGCGCCGCGTTGGCCACGAAGCGCAGGAACTGCAGCGGCACCGCATCGTTCAAGCCCAGCGATTCGCGCAGCGCCTCGCGCTCGGCCATGGTCGCCTCCTGCCCGACCATGTTGTTCACCGGGTCGCCGATGTAGCGGAACAGGCCGAACGCGACCAGCGCCACCGTCAGCATGACGAGGACGGACTGCAACAGGCGGCGCAGGATGAAGGCGGGCATGGGATGTGAGGCGGCGGGAGCGAGGCGTGAGGCGCGGGTTGGGCGCGGCCGGGTGGCCGCGCCCGCCCGTCACTTCCTGTACTTCAACAGCTTGAAGTAGGGATAGTTCTCCGACTGCACCGGGAAGTCGATGTCGTCCTTCATCGCCCAGTTCAGCATCTGGTGGTGGATCGGCAGGTAGACGATGTCGTCCTGCACCGTCTTCCAGGTCTCCGCGACCATGCCGGCGCGCTTGCCGAGGTCGATCTCACGGTTCATCGCCTTGGTCAGCTCATCGACCCTGGGGCTGGAATAGCCGGTCACGTTCCACGAGCCGCCCTTGTCGGTCCGCGTCTCGTACAGATAGTGGAAGACATAGTGCGAATCCATGGTCGGCACGCCCCAGCCGAGCATGTAGAGGTCGAGCTCGCCCTTGGGCAGCTCGGCGAAGTGGATGCTCTTGGGCCGCGCGTCCAGCCGCGCCTTGACGCCGATCTGGCCGAACATGCCGGTTGCCGCCTGGCAGATCGCCTCGTCGTTCACATAGCGGTCGTTGGGGCAGGACAGCGTGACCGCGAAGCCGTCGGGGTAGCCGGCCTCGGCGAGCAGCGCCTTGGCGCGCGCCACGTCGGGCGCCGGCACCACGTCCATCGCCTTGTCGTAGCCGTCGATGAAGGGCGGCGCGACGATGCCGGCGGGCACCGACTGGCCGCGCATCACCACGCGCCTGACCGCCTCGCGGTTGATCGCGATGTTCATCGCCTCGCGCACGCGCTTGTCGGCGAAGGGGTTCCTGCCCTTGACGTCCGAGCTGCGCAGCTCGGTCGCGCCCTGGTTCATGCCGAAGAAGATGGTGCGGTTCTCGGGGCCGGAGCGCACCACGATGCCCTTGGCCGCCGACAGGCGCTCGAGGTCCTGCACCGGCGGATCGAGCAGGAAGTCGATCTCGCCCGAGAGCAGCGCCGCGACCCGGGTGGCGGCCGAGCGCACCGGGGTGAACACGACCTTGGCCACCTCCATCGGGTAGCTGCCCTTGCCCCAGTAGTCCTCGTTGCGCTCGAGCTCGGTGCGCACGTCGGGCTCGCGCTTCACCAGCCGGAAGGGACCCGTGCCGTTGGTGTTGCGCACCGCGTAGGTCTCGTCGCCGGCCTTGTAGTTCTGCGGCAAGGTGACCTTGTTCGCCTCGGACCACTCGCGGTCCATGATGAAGAGGTTGGTGAGGTTGTTGGGCAGCAGCGGGTTGGGGCCGTCGGTGCGCATGCGCACGGTGTGCTCGTCAACCTTGGTCACTTCGACCACCGAGGTCAGCAGGCCCTTCATGTCCGAGTTCTCGTGCTTGGCGCGCAGGATCGAGAACACCACGTCGTCGGCGGTGAAGGGGTTGCCGTTGTGGTACTTCACCCCCTCGCGCAGCTTGAATTCCCAGACGTTGGGGTCGTCGGTGATCTTCCACGAGGTCGCCAGCCGCGGCGCCAGCTTCATGGCCTGGTCGCGGAACACCAGCGAGTCGTACACCTGATGGTTCATGACGTGGGTCGGACCCTCGTTCTGCGCGTGCGGGTCCATGGTCAGCGCGTCACCCGCGGCCGCCCAGCGCACGGTCTGCGCGGAAGCGGGCGTGGCGGCCATGCCGGCGAGGGTCGCGAGGGCAAAGGGCAGGGCGAGGGCGAGTCGGGTCTTGTTCATTCTTCGATCTCCGTCGGGTGCTGCTGGGGCTGAAAGGCGGGTGGGCCGGCGGGCTGCCGGAAGGCCCGGCAGCGAGCATGCCGGCCGATTGTTGCACCGGCCGGGCCGGCGGGCCAAGCGCACCGTCTCCGGATCAGGGTTCTCCCCGATCCGGGGTGCGTACGCCCTCAGCCCAGCCAGCGTCCGATCGTCCCCATGGCGATGGTGAGGAAGCCGAGCGTCAGGTTGGTACCGACGAGCTGGCGGATGCGCCCGAGCGCCGCGCCGCCCGCCTTCCAGTCCTCGGCCACGACCGCGCGCGTGAGCGCGGCGTAGGGCGTGAAGAACACGAAGGCGTAGATGGCGATCATCACCAGCCCCATCAGGAACATGATGTGCTGGTACAGCGGCGCCGCCGCGAAGCCATAGCGCAGGATCAGCGCCAGCCCGCTCACCAGCACCGCGGCGACCGCCACCCACACCCAGGTGAAGAAGCGCGCCAGCACACCGCGCCAGAGGCGCAGCCGCGGCGGCGGCTCGAGCTGGCTGGCGGCCTCGGGGCGCAGGCAGACGTAGGCGAAGAACATCCCGCCCACCCAGACGACGACACCGGCGACGTGCAGGAAAAGCAGCAGCGGATGCAGGTCCATGGGGATTCTCCTTCGTGGGATCGGAAGCCCGATTGTGCCGCAAAAGCCGGCCTGCGCCGGCAGATCGCGACATGTCCGGCCCTCATGCGCCGGATGGCAGATGGACGAGGTCGGCCGGGACGTCGATGTCGTGCAGCGCGGGCAGCTCGCGGCAGGACCATGCCAGCGCCGCGATGCGCGCCCGGGTCTCCGCTGCCACGGTCGGCGTGCTCCAGGCGATGCCCTCGAAGAGCCGCGGGTCGAAGCGGCGCAGGCCGAGCAGCACGTAGCCGCCGTCGAAGCTCGGCACGATCACCGCCTCGACCTCGTCGAGCGCCTCGGCCGCGGCGCGCAGGCAGGCGGCATCGAGCGCCGGGCAGTCGGTGCCGATCAGCAGCACGCGCTCGCCGCCGGCGAGCACCCGGCGCGCCGCGCCCGCCATGCGCGCGCCCAGGTCGCCCTCGCCCTGCGCGGACCAGCGTAGGCCCGCGGGCACCGTGAGGCCCCGCCAGGCCGGGTCTCCCGGGGCGGGGCTGGCGCACAGCTCCAATCCGCCGGGCAATGCTTCCGCGGCCGCCGCCAGCGTGCGCGCCAGCATGCGCGCGGCGAGCGCCGCCGCACCGTCGGCGCCGAGCGCGGGGATCAGCCGCGTCTTCACCCGCCCCGGCTGCGGCGCCTTGGCGAACACCACGATGCGGGTCGCGCTCACCGGTAGGCCTCGGCGAGGCGCTCGGCCGGCACGCCGCGCCAGTAGGCCCAGCGCAGCCGCCACATCAGCGCGATGGTGCGCCACACGCCGCGCTGCTCCCAGCGCCGCCCCGAGGTCCGCACCCGCGCGCGCAGGCAGGCCGGGCGCGACACGCGCAGCAGCCGGCACGAGAGCTCGATGTCCTCCATCAGGGGCTGGTCCGGGAAGCCGCCCACCGCCTCGAACACGTCCCGGCGCACGAAGATCGCCTGGTCGCCGGTGGCGATGCCGCTCAGCCGCGAGCGCAGGTTCATCAGCGCAGCCACCACGCGCAGCATGCGCGGGCGGCCGTCGATGTGCACGTCGAAGCGGCCCCAGGCCTGGACGGCAAGCGCCGCGCACACCATCGCGTCCGCCGCCTCGGGCAGGCGCGTGTCCGCGTGCAGGAACAACATCAGGGCCCTGCCGCACGCCTGCGCGCCCGCGTTCATCTGGCGGGCACGGCCGCGCTCGGCGATCAGCACGCGGAAACCCGCCGCGCGGGCCATCTCCACCGAGTCGTCGCGGCTGCCGCCATCGACCAGCACGACCTCGCAGCCGCGGGCACGCCAGCCGGCGAGGTGGACGAGCAGCGCGGGCAGCGTGGCCGCCTCGTCCAGCATCGGCACCACGATGGCGAGCGCCTCCGCGCGCTCCTCGACCTGCGGCGCCGCCATGCTCAGCCCTTCAGCGCCCCGCCGCAGCTCGACCCGCTGCCCGCCGTGCAGCCGAAGCAGTGGTCGGCGACGCGGATCGACGCGCCAGCGAGGTCGGCCGCGAGCAGGTCGCGCAGGTGTAGCGCGCCGGGCCGGGCCGCACCGGCGGCGTCGGCATCGCCATCGCCCGCCGGCAGGCCGAGCTGCTGGTTGAAGTCGCAGTCGTACAGCCGCCCCCGCCAGTCCACGCTGACGAGGCTGCGGCACATCACCGCGGCCAGGTTCTCGTCGCGGTGGGCGGCCTGCAGCAGTTCCATGTAGGCGTTGAACTGTCCCTTCGAGATCAGCATCGAGCCGAAGCGCTGGATCGGCATGTTGGCGAGCGCGAACAGCTGGTTGAAGACGATGCCGAAGTGCGCCGCGAGTTCGCGCCGGTAATCGGCCTCGAGCCGGGCCTGGTCGGGCGGCAGCACCGGACCCTGCGGGTTGTACACCAGGTTCAGCACCCGCCCGCTGCCGGGCTGGCCGTAGCCGAGCGCGTTAAGGTGCAGCAGTCCGGCGATGCTGCGCTCGAACACGCCCTTGCCGCGCTGGCGGTCGACGTTGTCCGCCGAGTAGCAGGGCAGCGAGGCCACGACCTCGACATCCTGCCCGGCGAGGAACTCGGCCAGATCCTCCTGCCCCGGCTCGGACAGGATGGTGAGGTTGCAGCGGTCGATCACACGCACCCCGAGCGCCCGTGCCTCCCGCACCAGGGCGCGGAAGCCCGGGTGCAGCTCGGGGGCGCCGCCGGTGAGGTCGAGCGTGCCGATCGCGCGCGCGGCGAGCACCTGCGGGATCAGCGCCATCGTGTCGGCGTCCATCATCTCGCTGCGGTTGGGGCCGGCGTTGACGTGGCAATGCACGCAGCTCTGGTTGCAGCGATAGCCCAGGTTAACCTGCAACGTGGTCGTCGCCTCGCGGCGCAGCGCCGGAAAGCGGCGCGATTCGAGCAGCGGGAGGGTGGCATGCATGCGGAGAGTCTCCATCGGGAAATCGATTCTTGCAGCGGCTGCGGAATCCGCAGCGGCCGGTACGGTCTTCTGTCGTACCTGTCTCGGAAAACCTTACGCTCGGGAAGTTCGATCCCGTCGCATCATCCTGCATCCCATCCTGCCCCTCCCCCGGCCTCCTGCCCATTCGACCCCATGAAGCGACTCCTCCTCGTCGGCGGCGGCCACGCCCAGCTCGCGGTCCTGCAGGCCCTCGCCCGCCAACGCCCGCGCGCGGTGGAGGCGGTGCTGCTGACGCCCTCGCCCTGGCAATGGTACTCGGGGATGCTCCCCGGCTGGATGGCCGGCCACTACCGCGCCGAGGATTGCCGCATCGACCTGCGCCCGCTCGCCGCCGCAGCCGGTGTACGGCTCTGTCTCGCCGCCGCGGTGGCGCTCGACGCCGACCGGCGCAGGCTGCAGGACGACTCGGGCGCGATTCACGACTTCGACCTGCTGTCGCTCGACGTCGGCAGCCTCACCGACACGCACGCGCTCGAGGCCCTGCCGGCGGGCACCCTGCTGCCGGTAAAGCCGCTGCAGGCCTTCTTCGCCGCCTGGCCGCAGCGGCTCGCCGCGGCACGCGCCGGCCAACTGCACCGGCTCGCGGTCGTGGGCGGCGGTGCGGCGGGGGTGGAGCTGGTACTCGCAGCCGCGCAGGCCTTTCGCGGCGCCAGCTGCACGGTGGCGCTCGCGCTCGTGGCGCCTCCTGGCGGACTGCTCGCCGGCCATGCCGAGGGCGTGCGCCGGCGCGTCGAGCGTCGGCTGGCGCAGGCGGGCATCGCGCTCCACCTGGCTCGCGCCGGGGGCACTGCGGCAGGGCTGGTGCTCGACCACGGCGCGGGGGACGCCCCCGCCGCCCTGCCCGCAGACTGCGTGATCGCCGCCACCGGCGCGCGCGCCCTGCCCTGGTTGCGCGAGAGCGGCCTGGCCTGCGATGCGGACGGCTGGGTCGCCGTCGACGCGGGTCATCGCAGCCTCTCGCACCCGGCCATCCACGCCGCCGGCGACGTGTGCACCCGCGCCGTGCCCGGCTTCGCGCGCTCGGGCGTGCATGCGGTGCATGCAGGCCCAGTGCTCGCCGCCAACCTGCTCGCCGCCCTGGAGAGCGGCCCGGCGAGCACGCCGCCACACACCTACCGGCCACGCCCGCGTTCGCTCTACCTGATCGCGAGCGGCCCGCGCCACGCGATCGCGTCGTGGGGGTGCTGGTCGGCCGAGGGCCGCTGGGTCTGGCACTGGAAAGCCTACCTGGACCGCGGCTTCATCGCGCGCCACCGGCGCGCAGCCATCGTGCCGGTGTAAGAATCCGCGAAGCCCATGCGACAAAGCCCGAAACCCTGTCCTTCTCATCCCCCCTTTTCCCGGAGCCCCGCCATGCACGAACTCGTCCAGGACTACTACGGCCGCACCCTGCAGTCCTCCGCTGACCTAAAGACCTCGGCCTGCTGCGACGCCAGCGCGCTGCCGGCGGCGCTCAAGCCCGTGCTCGGCCGCATCCACCCCGAGGTGCTGGCGCGCTACTACGGCTGCGGCCTGGTGAGCCCGCCCCTGCTCGAGGGCTGCCGCGTGCTCGACCTCGGCTGCGGCTCGGGGCGCGACGTGTATGCGCTCGCGCAGCTCGTCGGCGAGCGTGGCGAGGTGGTGGGCGTAGACATGACCCCCGAGCAGCTCGCGGTCGCGCGCCGCCACGAGGACTACCACCGCGAGGCCTTCGGCTTCGCGCGCAGCAACGTGCGCTTCCTCGAGGGCTACATCGAGCGCCTCGGCGAGCTCGGGCTGGAGGACGCGAGCTTCGACGTGATCGTATCGAACTGCGTGATCAACCTGTGCCCGGACAAGGCCGCGGTGCTGCGCGAGGTCTTCCGCCTGCTCAAGGCGGGTGGCGAGTTCTACTTCTCCGACGTGTATGCCGACCGCCGCGTGCCCGCCGCGGTGCGCGACGACCCTGTGCTGTACGGCGAATGCCTGGGCGGCGCGCTGTACTGGAACGACTTCCTCGCGCTGGCCCGCGCCGCCGGCTTCGCCGACCCGCGTCTGGTCGAGGATCGCGCGCTCGCGGTGACCGACCCGGCGCTCGCCGCCAGGCTGGGGAACATCCGCTTCTTCTCGGCAACCTGGCGCCTGTTCCGGATCGACGGCCTCGACAGCGCCGGGGAGGACTACGGCCAGGCGGTGGTGTATCGCGGCACCCTGACCGGGCAGCCCGAGCGCCTCGCGCTCGACAAGCGGCACGCCTTCGATGCGGGCCGCGTCGAGCCGGTGAGCGGCAACACCTGGCGCATGCTGCACGACAGCCGGCTGCGGCCGCACTTCGACTTCGTCGGCAGCTTCGAACGCCACTACGGCCTCTTCGCCGGCGAGGGGCTGGCCATGCCCTTCGACACCGCGTCGCCCGCCGCGGGCGGCGATAGCCCGGCGACGCCGGCGCCCACACCGTCACCCACACCGTCACCCACTCCGGCCCCCGCGACCCTCGGCAGCGCGACGCGCAAGTCCTGCTGCTGAACAGCCCCCCTCCCCGAGCCCCCTCATGAAGAAAGCCCTCCTGCTGCTGCTCGTGCTAGCGCTCGCCGCCGCCTTCTTCGCCAGCGGGCTGCACCGCCAGCTCGATCTCGACGCCCTCAAGGCCGGCATGGGCAGCTTCGCCGCCTGGCGCGAGGCCTCGCCGCTGCTCGTCGCCGCGCTCTACTTCGCCGCCTATGTGGCGGTGACCGCGCTGTCGCTGCCCGGCGCGGCGGTGATGACGCTGGCCGGCGGCGCGCTGTTCGGGCTGGGCTGGGGCCTGCTGATCGTGTCCTTCGCGTCCACGATCGGCGCCACGCTGGCCTTCCTGGTCTCGCGCCACCTGCTGCGCGACAGCGTGCAGGCGCGCTTTGGCGAGCGCCTGAAGGCGATCAACGACGGCATCGCGCGCGACGGCGCCTTCTACCTGTTCTCGCTGCGTCTGGTGCCGGCCTTCCCCTTTTTCCTGATCAACCTGCTGATGGGGCTGACGCCGATCCGCACGCGCACCTTCTACTGGGTGAGCCAGCTCGGCATGCTGCCCGGCACGCTGGTCTACGTGAACGCGGGCACCGAGCTCGGCGCGGTGGACAGCCTCGCCGGCGTGCTCTCGCCCGGCCTCGTCGCCTCCTTCGTGCTGCTCGGCCTCTTCCCGCTGCTCGCGCGCTGGCTGCTCGCACGCGTGCAGGCGCGCAGGGTGTATGCGGGGTGGACACGGCCGAAACGCTTCGAGCGCAACCTGGTGGTGATCGGCGCCGGCGCCGCCGGGCTGGTGACCTCCTACATCGCCGCGGCGGTGAAGGCCAGGGTCAGCCTGGTGGAGGCCGGGCGCATGGGCGGCGACTGCCTCAACACCGGCTGCGTGCCGAGCAAGGCGCTGATCCGCAGCGCGCGGCTCGCCCACCACATCCGCCACGCCGAGCGCTACGGCCTGACGGCCGGCGAACCGACGATCGACTTCCGCAGGCTGATGGCGCGGGTGCGCGCGGTGATCCGCAAGATCGAGCCGCACGACAGCGTGGAGCGCTACACCGCACTCGGCGTCGAGGTGCTGCAGGGCCGCGCGCGCATCGTCGACCCGTGGACGGTCGAGGTGGCACTCAACGAGGGTGGCACGCACCGGCTCAGCACCCGCAACATCGTCATCGCCACCGGCGCGCGGCCGACGGTGCCGGCGCTGCCCGGGCTGGAGGCGGTGGGCTACCTCACCAGCGACACGCTGTGGGACGCCCTCGCCGAACTCGACGCCCCGCCGCGCCGGCTGCTGGTGCTGGGCGGCGGGCCGATCGGCTGCGAGCTGGCGCAGGCCTGCGCGCGGCTGGGATCGCAGGTGGTGCTGGTGGGTCGCGCGCCGCAGCTGCTGCCGCGCGAGGACGCCGACGTCGCCGCCTTCGCCCGCGCCGCGCTGGAGGCCGACGGCGTCGAGGTGCTGACCGGGGTCGTGGCGCTGCGCTGCGAGCTGGAGCAGGCGGATGACGGCGCGCGCAAGTTCCTCGTCGTCGCCGACCCCGCGAGCGGCAGCGAGCGCCGCATCGGCTTCGACTTCCTGCTGTGCGCGGTCGGCCGCAGCGCGCGCCTCGAGGGCTTCGGCCTCGAGGCGCTCGGCATCCCGACCGGCGCGACGGTGGAGACCAACGACTTCCTGCAGACGCGCTACCCCAACATCCTCGCCGCCGGCGACGTCGCCGGCCCCTTCCAGTTCACCCACGTCGCCGCGCACCAGGCCTGGCACGCCGCGGTCAATGCGCTGTTCGGCCACCTGCGCCGCTTCCGCGTCGACTACCGCTGCGTGCCCCACACCACCTTCATCGACCCCGAGGTGGCACGCGTGGGGCTGAACGAGGCCGAGGCGCGCGCGCGCGGCATCGCCTTCGAAGTCACCCGCTACGGGCTGGACGAACTCGACCGCGCGATCGCGGACGGCGCCGACCACGGCTTCGTCAAGGTGCTGACCGCGCCCGGCAAGGACCGCATCCTCGGCGCCACCATCGTCGGCGAGCACGCCGGCGAGCTGCTCGCCGAGTTCGTGCTGGCGATGAAGCACGACCTGGGCCTGAACAAGCTCCTCGGCACCATCCACGCCTATCCGACCTTCGCCGAAGCCAACAAGGCCGCCGCCGGCGAATGGAAGCGCGCGCACGCACCGCAGCGCGTGCTGCGCTGGCTTGAACGCCACCACGCCTGGCTGCGCGGCTGACGCGGCGCGCGCCTCAGGCGCGCTGGTAGCGCATCCGGCTCGACAGCACGAGGCCGACCAGGGACGCGAGCCCCGTGATCACCCAGGTCCACTGCCAGCCGCCGACCATGCCGGCCACCCAGGCCACCAGCGGCGGCCCGAGGAACTGGCCGGCCGAGGAGCACTGCTGCATCCAGCCCACGGTGGTCGACACCGTATGCTCGTCGGGCGCCACATGCACCGCGAGCGCGAACAGGGTCGCCGGAATCAGGCCGCCGATCGCCGAGAACAGCACCACCGCGAGGTAGCGCGCCACCGGCGCCTCGGCCGTGAGCGGGGAGAAGGCGACGAAGGCGGTCGCCGCCATCGCGAGGAAGCCGGCGTAGAGCAGGTGGCGCGCACACACGCCGCGATGCAGCAGGCGGCCGGCGGCGACGTTGCCGGTAACGTTGGAGAGGCAGGCCAAGGCGGTGAGCAGCCCGGCGAGCTGCCCCGACAGCCCGGCCTGGGCGTAGATCGCCGGCAGGAAGCCGATCACCGCCAGCCACTGGCTCGAATACACCGAGAAGGTGATCGCGACCCGCCACGGCCCCACGCTGCCGAGCGTGGCACGCAGGCGCGCCCGCCATTGCGCGCGCGCCGGGACGGCGGCCCCCGCCGGCATCGCCGCCATCGCACGGCGCACCCGGTCGGAAGGCACGCGCAGGAACAGCCAGCCGGCCACCGCCGCCGACGCCATCGCCAACGCCACCCAGAGTCCCTGCCAGCCGATCGCCCCCATCAGCAGCGGTCCGGCGGCGAGCACCAGCGAGGTGCCGGTGGCCATGTAGGTGCCCCACAGGCCGAGGTGCAGTGCCAGCCGGCTGGGCGGCACGAGCTGGCGGATCAGGCTGGGCACGGGCAGTACGCAGAGCAGGAAGCCGAAGCCCTCGATCGCGCGCAGCGCGAGCAGCTCGCCCGGCTGGGTCGCCCACGCGCCGGCGAGGCTGGCGGCCACGAGCACGGCCTGGCCGAGCAGCACGCTGCGGCGCAGGCCGAAGCCGTCGGCGGCCAGGCCGATGAAGACGCCGCCGAGCATGCCTGCCATCTGCACCATGGAGAGCAGGAAGCCGGCCTCGACCAGGCTCAGGCCGAGCGCGTCGCGCAGCACCGGGATCGCCGGCGGGATCTTGCCGATGTGCAGCGCGGCGACCATGCCGGCGATGATGACGACGAAGGCGGGCGGGATGCCCGCCGCCGCGGACGGCGCGTGCCCGCCCAAGCGCGGGGATGCGTCTGTGCTGCTCATGATCTCCTCTCTGCCTCTGGACGGGCCACGAGAGCATAGCCGCGATCGCCTGCGTACGCTCGCGCGGCGACCGGCCGCATGCGCGGCCGGCTTGGTCGCCGGCCCTCCGGCCGTGTACATTGGCGACCACTGCCGCCTCCGCGCGTCCGCGCCCCGCCCGCCATGACCTCCCCGCACCCCGAAATCCGCCCCGGCCAGTCGGTCGAGCTGCTCAAGCAGTTGCACATCCTGACCCGCGACGGCAAGCTCAACCAGGACAGCCGGCGCAAGCTCAAGCAGGTCTACCACCTCTACCAGTTCATCGAGCCGCTGCTCGCCGAGGCGCTGGCCGAGCGCCCCGACATCGAGCTGGTCGACCACGGCGCCGGCAAGAGCTACCTCGGCTTCATCCTCTACGACCTCTTTTTCAAGGCGCAAGCCCCGGACGGCCGCATCCACGGCATCGAGACCCGCGACGAGCTGGTGATGAGCTCGCGCCGGCTCGCCGACAAGCTCGGCTTCTCGGCCGGCATGCGCTTCCAGAACCTCAGCGTGGCGGATTCGATCAGCTCGGACCGCCTGCCCGCACGCATCGACATCGTCACCGCGCTGCACGCCTGCAACACCGCCACCGACGACGCCATCCGCTTCGCGCTGAAGAAGGGCGCGCGCGCGATCGTGCTGGTGCCCTGCTGCCAGGCCGAGGTCGCCGCGGTGCTGCGCAGGAACAAGCAGCAGGCGCTACGCGACCCGATCGCCGAACTGTGGCGCCACCCGATCCACACCCGCGAGTTCGGCAGCCACGTCACCAACGTGCTGCGCTGCCTGCAGCTCGAGGCCCACGGCTACGAGGTGACGGTGACCGAGCTCGTGGGCTGGGAGCACTCGATGAAGAACGAGCTCATCGTCGCCCGCCGCCAGCCCGACCGACCGCGCCAGCGCGCCGCCGAACGCCTCGCCGCGCTGCTCGGGATGCTCGGCCTGGAAGAGCTCTCCGAGCGTTTCTTCACCGGCTGACCGCCTGCCTGCGCCGCTGCGGCCACGGCTCGACACGCTCGACGCGAGCACGCGGGAACCATGCGTTTGTGCTGCGCTCGAAAATCCTGTCACGACCGTGCTGCTAGAATCGGTGGGTCCGCCGCATTCGGGGGACAGGAGACAGGGCATGCGGTCCGCCGCGCCCACAATGAACCGGAACATCGAGGAGGACGGGTGCGGGCGCATCCGGACCACACATGGCCGAAACCGAATCCCCGCTGGCCTTCCTGCTGACCACCCCGTACGCGAACCGCTACCCGCGCAAGCTGGTCGAAGGCTTCCCCCATGTCGCTCGGCGCATCGCCGAGCTCTGGGACGACAAGGACAAGCTCGGCGAATACTTCACCGAGCTCATGGTGTCGAATCGACCGAACCGCCGCGGCTTCCCGCCCGAGGTCGGCGCGGAGATCGTGTACCTGAGCATGGCCTACGACCTCCACGGTCCGGTACGCCCTACCGCACAGGCGGCCCCCGAGGCCACCACCAGTCCACGCGAGGACGCCTGGGACCACGAGCGCGCGGTCACCGAGCTCGAGCGCCTCGACATCCCGGTCACGATGGCGCAGTTCGTGCGAGCGCTCGAGGCCGGCGACCAGCCGCTGTGCTCGCTCTTCCTGCATGCCGGCTTCGACGTCGACAGCCGCGACGCGCGCCAGTGGACCCCGCTGATGATCGCCTGCTTCCACGGCCGCGAGGCGCTCGCGCTCGAGCTGATCCGGCTCGGCGCCAGCGTTGACGCGCAGGACGCGGACGGCTACACGCCGCTGCACTGGGCCTCCGTGAACGGCTACCAGAAGGTCGGCGAAGTGCTGGTGCGCCGCCAGGCCGAGGTCAACGCAGTCAGCAAGGCGGGGATCACGCCCCTGCTGCAGGCCGCGGCACGCGGCCACCTCGGCGTGGTGCGGCTGCTGATCGAGCGCAAGGCCAAGCTCAACCTCGCCGCCACGGACGGCTCGACGGCGCTGCTCAAGGCGGTCGCCAACGGCCATTGGGAGATCGTCAACACCCTGCTCGACGCCGGCGCCTCCACGCAGGCGACGATGAAGAACGGCACCACCCTGGTCGACATCGCCGCGCGCTCCAAGGACGAGCGCATCCGCGAGCGCATCGCCATCGCCGCACGCATGGAGGCCCGCGGTGACGCCCCGATCCAGCGCGACGAGCCGCCGCCGCTCACCGGCACGATCTACTGAAGGCGGCACGGTAAACGCATGGTGGGGATCCCCTCGGCGGCGCTGGCCGTGCTGGTGGTGGCGCTGACCTCGCTCGGGCCGCTCTCCACCGACTTCTACCTCCCCGCCCTGCCGGCAATCGCGCGCGCCCTGCACACCGACAGCGCCGGCGTGCAACTCACCCTGTCGGTCTATCTGCTCGGCTTCGGCGCCGGGCAGCTGCTCGTGGGACCGCTGTCGGACCGCTTCGGGCGGCGGCCGGTAATGCTGTGGGGCATGCTGGTCTTCCTGCTGTCCACGCTCGCGTGCGTGTTCGCCGAGTCGCTCGCCGTGCTGGTCGGCGCGCGCCTGCTGCAGGCGTTCGGCGCCTGCGCCGGCCCGGTACTCGGCCGCGCGGTGGTGCGCGACCTCTACGGCCCGGCCGAGTCGGCGCGCATGCTCTCCCACGTGTCCACCGCCACCGCGCTCGCGCCGCTGCTGGCGCCGCTGCTCGGCGGCTGGCTCACCGCGGCGTGGGGCTGGCGCGCAACCTTCGTCGCGCTCGCGGTGTACGCCGTGCTGCTGATGCTCGCGGTGGCGATGCTGCTGCGGGAGACCAACCGCCACCCCGACGCCGACGCGATGCGCCCGGGGCGGATGCTGGCGAACTACCGGACCCTGCTCGCCGACCCCGCTTACCGCGGTGCGCTGCTGATCGGCTGCGGCGCCTTCGCTGCGCTGTTCGCCTTCATCTCCGGCTCGCCCTTCGTGTTCATCGAGCACTTCGGCCTGTCGCCGCAGCAGATGGGCCTCGCCTTCGGGCTCAACGTCACCGGCTTCATGATCGGCACCACGCTGTCGGCGCGGCACTCGCGCCGCCTCGGGCCGGCCCGGCTGATCCGCCACGGCGTGTGGATCGGCGCGGCCTGCGGCGTGCTGCTCGCGGCGCTCGCCGTTGCCGGCCCGCAACACCCGGCGGCGGTGATGCTGCCGATGTGGGGCGTCACCGCGGCGATCGGGCTGATCCTGCCCAACGCCACCGCGCTCGGCCTGGCCGGCTATCCGAAGATGGCCGGCGCCGCGGCCTCGCTGATGGGCTTCGTGCAGATGGGCCTGGGCGCCGGGGCCGGCATGCTGGTCGGGCACGGCGTGCAGCATGGCACCGCGGCGCTCGGGCTCACCGTCGCCGGCGGCATGCTGTTCGCGCTCGCCGCGTGGAGCCGCTCGCCCGCGCGCTGAGCGCGGACGGCGTTCACAACAGCGCGCGACCGGCCGCGACCAGCCCGGCGATGTCCGCCTCGAGCGCATCCAGGCGCGCCGCCACGCCGGGCTCGTCCTGTGCGATCGCCTTCTCCAGCGCTTCGGCCGCCTCCATGATGGCGAGGGCGCAGATGAAGCCGGCGTTGCTGCGCAGGGTGTGCATGCGGCGGGCCGCCGCCTCGCGCTCGTCGCACGCCAGATCGGCGCGGGTCGCTGCGACGACCCCGGCGTTGTCCTCGATGAAGAGCCCGAGCAGACCAAGGAACATGTCGCGGTCCTTGCCGAGGCGCTGCATCGCGCGTTCGCGCTCGATGCCGGGCAGCACGGGAAACTCGTCGCCGGCCGTGGCGGACGCCGCCGCGGCGGCCTGCACCGGCAGAGCAGTCTCGGGTGCAAAAACCGGCATGGCCGCGGCGGCAATCGCGCGGACGGCATCCGCGCCGGATGCGGGCGTCGCCTCGCGCAAGCCCGTCGGCTCCACCCAGCGCAGCAGCAGCAGCGTCATCTGCTCCAGGTCCATCGGCTTGGGCAGCACGTCGTCGGCGCCGGCGGCGCGCGCGGCGGCCTGCTGGTCCGCGCCCACGCCGGCGGTGAAGGCGATCACCGGCAGCGCGGCGAGGCCGAGCTCGTCGCGGATGCGGCGAGTGGCGGAGAGGCCGTCCAGCACCGGCATCTGCACGTCCATCAACACCGCGTCGAAGGCCCGCGGCCGGCTGCGCAGCAGCTCGATCGCCTGCTGGCCGTCGGCGGCGAGGGTGGCCTCGGCGCCCTCGAGCGCCAGCGCGCGCTGCACCAGGTCGCGGTTCATCGCGCTGTCGTCCACCACCAGCACGTGCATGCCGGCCAGGCGCGACCCGGACGCGGACGCTGCTGCGGGCGCCGGGATGGCGGCGCTGGCCGGCTCGCTGCCGGCGACCCGCTCGAGCGGCAGCTCGAACCAGAAGGTGCTGCCCAGCCCGGGCTGGCTGCGCACGCCGATCGCCCCACCCATGAGCTCGACCAGGCGCTTGCAGATCGACAAGCCGAGCCCGGTGCCGCCGAAGCGGCGCGCGATGCCGGCGTCGGCCTGGGTGAAAGGCGCGAACAGGCGCGCCTGTGCCTCGGGCGCGATGCCGATGCCGGTGTCCCGCACCTCCGCGTGCACGCGCAGCTGCGCCTCCTCCACCTCGTCCGTGCGCACGCGCACGGAGACCTCGCCGCGCTCGGTGAACTTGATCGCGTTGCTGACCAGGTTGATCAGGATCTGCTCGATGCGCAGGCCGTCGCCGCGCAGCTGCCCGGGCGGCAGCGCTGGCGGCTCGATGCGCAGCGCGAGCCCCTTCGCGCGCGCGGCCTGGCCCATCAGGCTGTCGAGATTGGCGAGCAGCGCGCGCAGGTCGAAGGGCCGCGGCTCGATGCGCAGCTGGCCGGCCTCGATCTTGGAGAGGTCGAGCACGTCGTTGAGGATCGCCAGCAGCGACTGCCCGGCGCCGCGGATGCGCCCGACCATGTCGCGCTGCGCGGGCGCGAGCGGCTCGCGCTCGAGCACCTGGGCGAGACCGAGCACCGCGTTCATCGGCGTGCGGATCTCGTGGCTCATGTGGGCGAGGAACTCGCTCTTGGCGGCGTTGGCCGCGGCGGCTGCGGCCGAGGCCTGGCGCAGGCGCTCCTCCATCTCGATGCGCGCGGAGATGTCCTCGACGATGCCCAGGTAGCGCGGCGCGTCCTCCGAGGCCACCTGCACCGGCGCGAAGGCCAGGCTTACCCACACCGGCGTGCCGTCCGGACGCAGGTAGCGCTTGTTCAGGCGGTAGCCGTCGATGCGCCTGGCGTCCAGGCGGCCGAGCTGGCGCAGGCTCTCGGCGACGTCGTCCGGGTGGGTGAGCGCCATCGGGTCGGCCCCGACCAGCTCGCCGACGCCGCGGCCGACGATCTCGGCGAAGCGCGGGTTGGCCTCGGTGATCCGGCGCGTGCGCGGGTCGAGCAGCACCACCCCCAGCGGCGCCTGCTCGAAGATCACCCGGAAGCGCGCCTCGGCGGCCTGGCGCGCCTGCAGCGCGGCGCGCTCGCGCTGCTCGCGGTCGCGCCGCCACACCAGGTAGCCGGCGGAGTACACCAGCATGAGGCCGAGCGCCATCACCACGCCCATGCCCCAGGTCAGCGTGCGGATGCCGGCATAGGCCTCGCGCTCGTCGATCTCGGCGAGCATCAGCCAGGGCGTGCCCTCGACCGCAGCGGCGTAGGCCAGCACCGGCACGCCGCGGTAGTCGCGCCCGCCGGAGAGGATGCCGCGCTCGCCGAGCGCCGCGCGCGCGGCCGGCAGGTCGGGGGTGGCGAGCGGGCGCTCGAGCGCGAGCGCCGCGCCGGCCTGATGGCGCAGCGGGGTCAGGAAGCGCACCCCCTCGCCATCTCGCCGCACCAGATAGGTCTCGGCGCTGCGCGTCGGCACCGGCCAGGCCTCGACCATCGGATACAGCGCGGCCTCGGCCTCCCAGCTCAGGTAGGCCACGCCGCGCGCCGGCACGCCCACCGGCGCGAGCACGCCGTAGTGCGTGCGCCCTTGGGCATCCTCGTGCAGGTCGACAAACTCCACGCGCGGCCGCCGCAGCACGTCGGCGATCCGCTCCGCATGGGTGGACAGGTCCGGGCTGCCGACCACGAGCGCGGGCGCGCCCTCCGCATCGATCAGGGCCAGCCCCTGCCAGCCGCGCAGGCGGACGAGTTCCTCGACGAGCGCCTGCATGCGCGCGTACGCCACCTCGTCGCGCCGACCGCCGTCCACCCAGCCGGCGAACAAGGCCTCGAGCTGCGAATGGCCGGAGAACACCATCTGCGCATCCACCCGCGCCTCGGCGAGCCAGCCCTCGATGTGCTGGCGCTTCTGCTCGGCGATGACCGCCAGCGTGCGCTGCGTCTCGCGGCGGATCTCCTCGCTCAGCGAGCGGTAGCCGAAGGCGCCGACGCCGGCGACCAGCACGGTGAGGGCGATGAGCGGGAAGGCGAGGCGCCAACCGGCATGGCGGCGGCCAGGGTCGGCGGCATCGGCGGCGGAGACGAGTTTCATGGCGTGGAGCGCGCGACCGCAGCCGGGGCGGTGTGCGCAGGCGAGAGGATGCCGGCATTGTTGCGCCGCGGCAGGCGCGCTGCAACCCGCACCGGGCCGTTCAGCCTCCACCGGCGAGGAAGAGCGCCGGATCGACCATGGTGCGATTGAGCATCACCGACCAGTGCAGGTGCGGGCCGGTGACGCGCCCGGTGGCGCCCACCGCGCCGATGCGCGCGCCCGCCTCCACGGTGTCGCCCGCCTTCACCGCGATCGAGGAGAGATGGCAGTACATGGTGAGCAGGCCGCGACCGTGGTCGATCCACACCGTGTTACCGTTGAAGAAGTAGTCGCCGGTGTCGATCACCCGGCCCGCCGCGGCAGCCACCACCGGGGTGCCGGTGGGCGCGGCGATGTCCATGCCGCCGTGCGGCTTGCGCGGCTGATCGTTGAACACCCGGCGCAGGCCGAAGGAGCCCGAGCGCCGCCCCGGCACGGGCTGCAGCATGCGCAGGCTGCCCGGGTCGAGGGCGCTCCAGGTGGCGACGATCTCGGCCGAGCGCAGGCGCTCGCGCTCGTGGCGGGCGAGGTCGACGGGCGACAGGTCCACCTTGCCCGGCGCCACCTTCAGGCGCTGCTCGGCGTAGCGCACGGGCCCCACCGCGACGGGCAGCCGGCGCGGCGGCTCGTCTTCTGCGCGCAGTTCCAGCTCCAGGCTGCCGGGCGCGGCCTCGAGCGGGATGCCCACCACCGCGGTCCATCCGCCCGGGCGGCCGGCCACCAGCACCGGCACGCCATCCAGGCTGGCCTGCGGCGCGACCAGCGCAGGCCCGAGCTCGACCAGGGCGACGCCGCCCGCCACCGCGCGCTCGCGCGGCAACTCCAGCGCCACGGCGGGCAGGGAGAAAGTGGCCGCGACGACGACCGCGAAGGCGGCCAGGCCGCGGGCGAGGCATGCCTGCCAGCCGCATGCAGAGGAAGCGCACATCATTCGGATCCTGGACTCGGGAGCGGCGCCGGCGCGGCGTCACGCCCCTGGCATGACGCCGCGGGCGGTGTCGTGGTGGCGACCGATGCCGCGATGATACCGGCGAAAAACCCGGCGGTCGCCGATCGGCGCGCTAGAATCGCGCCCTCGCTTACCCGCCCGCGATCCGGGCTTCATGACGAAACGCCGCCACCCGCGGCTGGAGACCAAACATGGAAGCATTCGCCAACCAGGTCGTCGACCTGCTCAACGGCCTGCTCTGGGGCAAGATCCTGATCTGGCTGCTGGTCGGCACCGGCATCTATTTCACCCTGCGCCTGGGCTTCATCCAGCTGCGCCACTTCGGCCACACCTTCACGGTGCTGCGCGGCAGCCGCCGCTCCGACGCCTCCGGCATCTCCTCCTTCCAGGCCTTGTGCACCTCGCTCGCTGCCCGTGTGGGCACCGGCAACATCGCCGGCGTGGCGGTGGCGATCACGCTCGGCGGCCCGGGCGCGATCTTCTGGATGTGGGTGATCGCCCTCGTCGGCATGGCCACCGGCTTCGCCGAGGCCACGCTGGCGCAGCTGTTCAAGCAGCGCGACGACAAGGGCCAGTTCCGCGGCGGCCCCGCCTACTACATGGAAAAGGGCCTGGGCCAGCGCTGGGCGGGCACGATGTTCTCGATCTTCCTGATCATCGCCTTCGGCTTCGCCTTCAACTCGGTGCAGTCGAACACGATCGCCAGCGCGATGGTCGGCGCCTTCGGGCTCGACCTGGGCAGCTTGACCCTGGGCGGCAACGAGGTCGGCGTCGCCGCGCTGGTGATCGGCGTGGCGGTCACCGTGCTCACCGCGGCGATCATCTTCGGCGGCCTGCGCTCGATCGCGCGCTTCTCCGAGCTCGCCGTGCCCTTCATGGCGGTCGGCTACCTGGTGGTGGCGGTCGGCATCATCCTGGCCAACCTCGGCGAGGTGCCGGGCGTGCTGGCGCTGATCTTCCAGAGCGCCTTCGGCCTGCACGAGGCGGCCGCCGGCGGCATCGGCGCGGCCATCCTCAACGGCTTCAAGCGCGGCCTGTTCTCCAACGAGGCCGGCATGGGCTCGGCGCCAAACGCCGCCGCCGCGGCCACGCCCTACCCGCCGCACCCGGCCTCGCAGGGCTACGTGCAGATGGCCGGCGTGTTCATCGACACCATGCTGATCTGCACCGCGTCCGCCGCCATCATCCTGCTCGCCGGCCCGGTCGAGGGCACCGGCGTCGGCCTCGTTCAAAACGCGCTGACCAGCGAGGTGGGCGGCTGGGGCAAGTACTTCCTCGCCATCGTGGTGCTGTTCTTCGCCTTCACCTCGATCGTCGCCAACTACTTCTACGCCGAGAACTGCCTGGTCTTCATCGAGCACAACCACCCCGCGGGCCTGCTGATCTTCCGCCTGATCGTGCTGGCGATGGTGATGTTCGGCGCGATCGGCTCGCTGCCCTTCGTGTGGAACTTCGCCGACGTGGCGATGGGCCTGATGGCGATCACCAACCTCGTCGCCATCCTGCTGCTCTCGGGCCTGGTGGTGAAGCTGGCGAAGGACTACAACGCCCAGCGTGCCGCCGGCAAGCTGCCGAGCTTCGACGCCCGCGAGTACCCCGAGATCCGCAGCAGGCTCGAGCCGGGCATCTGGGACTGAGGCTGGAGACGCCCGCAGCGACGCCACCCGGGCCGGACGCCACGAGCGTCCCGGACCGGGCCCGCCGCACCACCGCCGATCCGATGCACAGCCTCCTCGAGTTCCCCAGCCCCTTCCCCGCCGAGCCCGGCCTGGTGCGCCTGCTCGAGCCGCCCGGCAGCGACCCCGCCGCGCTCGCCGCCCGCCTGGTCGCGGGCGACTACGGCAAGCCCTTCGTGCTCGAGAACGGCGGCCTGCGTGCGCTGCACTTCAGCCTCGGCTACGTGCAGAGCGTGATGGACATCGCCAACCCGGCCGCGCTCGTGCTCGCCTACGCGCGCGCGATGATGGCCTTCCTGCTGTTCAATCCGCGCCCGCGCCGGATCGGCATGATCGGCCTCGGCGGCGGCTCGCTGGCGAACTTCTGCCACCGCCACCTGCCGGCGGCCGAGCTGACCGTAGTGGAGATCGACGCCGACGTGATCGCGCTGCGCCGGCATTTCGGCGTGCCCGCGGACGACGCCCGCTTTCGCGTGCTCCACGCCGACGGCGTGCGCTGGCTGGGCGAGACCGAGACGCGCAGCGACGTGCTGCTGATCGACGCCTTCGGCGCCGAGGGCGTCGCCGAGACCCTGCTCGACACCGACTTCCACGCCAATGCCTTCCGCCACCTGGGCGGGCGCGGCGTGCTGGTCATGAACCTCGCTGGAACGCGCGAGTCCTTCGCGCCCCACGTCGCCCGCCTGCTCGAGGTGTTCGACGAGCGCGTGATCGCGATGCCGGTGCGCGAGGACGGCAACCACATCCTGCTCGCCTTCCGCGACCCCGCCTTCGCGCCGCGCTGGAACTGGATGCGCAGCCAGGCGCTCGCCCTGCAGGCGCGCACCGGGCTGGACTTTCCGAATCTCGCCGGCGCGCTCGAGGCCGGCGAGCGCCAGGGCCATGCCTGGCGGCTCGCGCGCTGAGCGGACGGCCTGCGGCTTTTCGGGGCGGCTTCAGCGCCGATTGTTGAAGGGGTAGCCGTACAGGCGCAGCAGCTGGCGGAAGGCCTCGGCGCTGAGCGCGGGATCGTAGCTGGAGAAGAGCTTGTGCTGGCGCTCGTGCAGCGTCGCGGCTTGTGCCGACAGCAGCATCTCGCGCTCGTCGAGGATGTCGTCGCGCATGCGCGGGCTCACGAACAGGAAGGGGATCGGCCGGTACAGGCCGTCGTCGGACGAAAGGTGATAACGCGGGTGGGCGATCTGGACGTTCTCGGCGAGATGACTCTTCATGGCTCCGTCGTGCGGTCGAAAGGGACGCCTGTCCCGCACCATGCGGGATCAGAAGGCGATGGGCGCGGGCCAAAGGCCGACGCGCCCCGTTGAACGACCATGGAAGCGCAAAAAAGATCCCGCCGCATGCGTTTCGCACGCAGCGACGACGGCGCGGTGGCGCTCAATGCGAGCCGGCGAAGGGGTAGCGATAGAGCTCGAGCAGCTCGGTGAAACCGCGCGCGCCCGCCACCGGGTCGTAGCGCTCGAACAGCTTCTGCTGACGTGCGCGCTGGGCGGGCGGCAAGGTCGCGACCAGCAGCTCGCGCTCGTGCAGGATGTCGTCGCGCATGCGTTCGGTCACGAACAGGAAGGCGATCGGGGCGTAGAGGCCGTCGCGGGTCTGCAGGTGAAAACGCGGCCTGGCAATGCGGATGTCTTCGGCGAGATGGCTTTTCATGGTCTTGGGCTCGCTGGCTATGGGTCTCCGTCCTTCTCTTTGCATCATCCGTCATACAGCCCGCACCGGGTAGCTCGAAAGTCTCGCAGGGCTGCAATCCGTCACGCTCGCGCGCAGACGGCGATGCTCGGCCTCAATTCGGCCTGAGCGCGCGCTCAGCGCGCCGGCTTTGCGGCGGCACCCGCCGAGCCGCAGCTCGCGGCAAGCCAGCGTGCGTCGGTCTCGAGATCGAGGTCGCCGCGCACCGAGGCGAGCCTTACCCGGGTGACGAAGTGCTCCGGGCCTTCGACGCGGGCATGGAAGTCGCCCTCGGCGGCCGGATCAGTGCAGCTCAGGCTGCCGCGGATCGTGTTGCCGCTGCGCTCGACCCGGGTCAGCGTGCAGTTGCCCTCGACCTTGCCGGCGAAGATGTTGTCCTGGCGCGCCTGCTCGGGCGTGATGCAGCTGCGTACGCTGCCGTCCGCGCCCAGGCTCACCCCGCGCTGCTGCATCTGCTGCTCCAGCATGCGCCGGGTGTCGGCCGGCAGGCCCTTGATGTGCTGCTGCAGCATGCCCATCTGCGCGGACATGTCCGGCAGCCCGGCCACGCTCAGGCGCGTGGAGCGGAATTCCCACAGGCCGGGGCGGAGGTTGTCGAGCGCGTGGGCGGCCTGCGCGGTGCAGGCCAGGGCGAGTGCGAGCGCGGTGGCGCGGAGCGGGGTCATCGGGGCGGTCCTCGTGGTGCGGCGAGCGGGCGGAGAGGCGCGCCCGGCTTCGAAGCCTGCATTATCGCAGGCGAGGCGCCGGAGACGGCTCATCGCAGCCAGGCAAGATCGTGAGCGGATCTTTCGACGCCACGGCGCGAGACCGTGCAGCCCGCTACCGCGGCGCGACCCGCCCGGCCAGCGCGAGCAGCGCGGCGTGATCCGCCAGTCCATCGACGAAGCGGCGCGGGATCCCCTTCAGCCCCACCTGCGCCCCCACCAGCGCCCCCGTCAGCATCGCGCGCGCCAGATTCTGCCCGCCGCCATTGACCGCATGCAGCACCGCCGACTCGAAGTCGTCGGCGAAGCGCGCCGCCAGGTAATAAGCGGCCGGGAACTGGTGATACACCGCGCACGGCATGCCATACACCAGCGACACCTTCCACGCCGGCTCGATGCGCACGTCGGGGTCGCGCGCCGCGCGCGCGATCGAGGATTGCGTCAGCAGCGCATCGGGCGACGGAAAGCGGCCGGCGGTCGGGGCCTCGGTGGCGCCGGGCCTGGGCGCCTGCAGGTTTCCCACGGTCACCGTGTGGAAAGGCAGCGCGCCGGACTTCACCCGTGCCATCAGCTTCGCCGAGATCGCCGCATCGAGCCTGTGGCCCTCGACCAGCATGCCGAGCACGGCGCCGAAGGCGACCGTCATCGCCACCACGGTACCGTCGGTTTGCGTCAGCACGGTGTTGCGGGTGACGGCGTCGGCGAGCGCGGCGGGGTCGAGCGCGTAGCGCACCGCGATCGCCAGCGTGCGCTCGGCGGCCTCGGTGGTGTCGGCGTTGCCGCCGACCTGGCCCCAGGGCAGGCGCTGCTGCACGCGCTTGCGCCACGCTTCGCGGATCGACTGGCTGGTGTAGCCGCCGGGGCCCTGCATCGGGCGGCCATCCAGTTGCGGGAAGAGCTCCTCGTCCAGGCGGCGGCAGAAGTCGGCCTCGTCGTAGCCGCCGCAGTCGGCGAGCGACTCCAGCGTCAGGCGCAGCAGGATGCCGGCCTGGGAGGATTCGCCCGCCTTCATGCCGGCGTGGTAGTGGTCGGGCATCGGCGCGGTGTAGTCCGAGATCCACGACCCGTAGCGGGCACGCAGCTCGTCGAGGTCGTAGTACCAGTGCGGGCCGAGGGCCAGCGCGTCGCCAATGAAGGCGCCCATCAGCGCGCCGGCAGCGCGGTCGATCACGACTTCGCGGTCGATGGGAGTCATGCGCGCTTTCTCCAGATGGTCAGTTCCGACAGCGTGTGCTGGTGCTTGCGCCGCGTCTCGCGGATCACGAAGGGCACCGCCTGCGGCCCCTGCACCAGCTCGAAGTCGGCGGCGAGCAGGTCCTTCAGCCCGTCGAGCGTGGTGTAGGACTCGCCGTCCTTCTTGAAGCCGCCGATCCACTCCTCGCGCTTGGTGTGCTCTTCCAGCCAGGTGTAGGGCGAGGCGAGCAGCAGCAGGCCGCCCGGATTCAGGCGGCGGGTCACGTCGGCGAGGAAGCGGCGCGGGCTGTACAGGCGGTCGATCAGGTTGGCGGCGAGGATGAGGTCGAAGCCGGTGAACACGTCCTTGAGGTTGCAGGCGTCGCCCTGCCAGAACTCGACGCGCCCGGCGGTCTCGGCGAGGCCGAGGGCGTCGAGCCGGCGCTCGTGGTAGGTCACCAGCTCGCCCTCGTCGGGCATGGTGTAGCGCAGCACGCCGGTCTCGGCGAGCTTGACCCCGGCCTGGATGAAGCGCGCCGAGAAGTCGATGCCGACCACGCGTTCGAAGGCGCGCGCGAGTTCGAAGCTGGCGCGGCCGGTGGCGCAGCCCAGATCCAGCGCGCGGCCGAACTGGCCGTTGCCGAAGCGGCGCTGGGCGCTGATCGCAATGTCGGCGAGCGCCTTCGGGAAGTTGGGCACACCGAAGGCCTCGTCGCCGTAGTGGAACTCGGCGTACTGCGACAGCAGCGCGTCGGTCTCGTAGGTCGAGGCCGGATTGAGCACCGGCGCCTCGCTGACGATGTAGCGCAAGCCTGCGTGCTGGAAGAAGTGGCGGCGGAAGGCGTAGCGCGAGGCGTGGCGCGACTCGTTGCCCGCCGAGATCCAGCTGCCGCCCTTGATGATGCCGTGGCGGTCGTCGAAGGTCGGCGTGGTGAAGTCGTCGTAGATCGGATGCACGTCGAAGCCGTCGAAGGGATAGGTCGGCGTCTCGCACCACTGCCAGACGTTGCCGACCACGTCGAAGAGCTCGCCATGCGCGAAGCGCGTCACCGGGCAGCTCGAGGCCCAGTGGTCGAGGTGCAGGTTGGCCTTGGCGGGTGCGTCGTGCGGCACGTCGGCGAGGCCCACGTGGTCGTAGATGCGGTTCCACTCGTCCTCGGTCGGCAGGCGCACCGGCTGCCCGGTCTCGCGCGCCTTCCAGCGGCAGAAGGCGCGCGCCTCCAGGCAATTGACCTCCACCGGCCAGTCCCAGCGCATCGGCACTTCTTCGGTCATCAGGCGCAGCTTCCAGCCTGCCGTGTCGGGCACCCAGAAGGTCGGGTGCTCGGCACGCGCGTAACGCTTCCAGCCCAGGCCCTCCTCGTCCCACAGGGCATCGTCGGCGTAGCCGCCAGCCTCGACGAAGCCGAGGTACTCACGGTTGGTCACCAGGTAGCGCGCCGCCTGGAAGGCCGGCACCTCGGCGCGGTGCGTGCCGTACTCGTTGTCCCAGCCGTAGATCGGCTCGTCGAAGCTGCGTCCGAGCTGCACGACGCCGGCGGGGATGTCGACCAGCGCATTGGCCGGCGGCTCGCCGTACTCGGTACAGGGCGGCCAGGCGGGATGCGGCTTGACGTACTGCAGCGCGTGCTGGCGCATCAGCACCGACGAGGTCTCGAGGTGGATACGCTCATGCTCGATGCCCATCACCACCGCCCAGAACGGATCCTTCCAGCCGATCGGCAACGTGAAGGGCGTCTCGCAGATCACGCGGTCGACCACCGCGCGCACCTTGTTCCGGTAGTCAGCGACCTCGGCCACGGTGGGCCAGTCGTAGCGCGCGTCGTCGAGGTCGTCCCAGCTCATCTCGTCCACGCCGACCGCGAACATGGACTCGAGGCGCGGGTCGATGCGCTGCTCGATCAGGCCGGCGAGCATGAACTTGTTGATGAAGAAGGTGGCGGTGTGGCCGAAGTAGAAGATCAGCGGGTGGCGCAGGCTGATCGATTTCTTGTAGTAGGCCTCGTCACAGGCGAGCACCTCGAACAGCGACTCGTAGCGGTCGAAGGTGGCGTGGAAGTACTGCAGCAGCTCGGCGCGCTTGGCCTCGACGTCGCTGCCGGCGAGCAGCGGGGTACGCGGAAAGAGGGACACGGGGCTGCCGGCGGGAGAGGAGACTTGGGCAGGACGAGCGCTCGGGGTCGCTTGCGATGCTGGGTTCATTGCGGGGATCCTGGTCGTGGGGGACGGATGGAGTGCATTTTCCACGTTTCGGCGCGGGAAGGTAGCGCGAGCGCGAGCGCGGGCCCCGAGAGCCCGAATGCGGCGGAGGACGCTCCGCACGCGCGTCGACTGCCGGGCGCCCCGTTCGCGCCTGCCGGCGCTCCTACGGAAACCGCCGCGACCCGGGGTGGGATGTGGGAGCGGCGGCCGCCGCGAATGCAGCTGCCCGCGATCGACATGGCCGCCGCGGCCCGCCGCCGCGTTCGCGCCTGCCGGCGCTCCTACAGAAACCGCCGCGGCTCCGGGTGGGATGTAGGAGCGGCGGCAGCCGCGAATGCAGCAGCCCCCGATCGACGCGGCTGCCGCGGCCCGCCGCCCTGTTCGCGCCTGCCGGCGCTCCTACAGAAACCGCCGCGGCTCCGGATGGGATGTAGGAGCGGCGGCAGCCGCGAATGCAGCAGCCCCCGACCGACGTGGCGGCCGCCCGCCGTTGTGGCGGTGGCGATCCTACGATTTTCCGATTACCTTGCGGAGCGATGAAGACCCCTTCCAAGCCCTTCGTGATGAACCGCCACCCGGCGCTTTGCTCCTGCCGCGAGGCCGCACGATGAGCAGCCAGTTCCGCCTGCTGCGGGAGCGCCGCTTCCTGCCCTTCTTCCTGACCCAGTTCCTCGGCGCCTTCAACGACAACGTCTACAAGAACGCGCTGATGGTGCTGATCACCTTCCAGGCCGCGCGCCTGGGGGCGGACTCGCCTGGTGTGCTGGTAAACCTCGCGGCGGGCGTCTTCATCCTGCCCTTCTTCCTGTTCTCGGCCACCGCCGGCCAGCTCGCCGACAAGTACGAGAAGAGTCGACTGATCCGCGCCACCAAGCTGCTCGAGATCGCGGTCATGGCGCTGGCAGCCGTCGGTTTCGCGCGGATGTCGCTGCCGCTGCTGCTCGTCGTGCTTTTCCTGATGGGCATGCAGTCGGCGCTGTTCGGGCCGGTGAAGTACGCGATCATCCCGCAGCAGCTCGCCGACGACGAGCTGGTGGGCGGCAACGCGCTGGTGGAGGCGGCGACCTTCGTCGCCATCCTCGCCGGCACCATCGTCGGGGGGCTGCTGGTGATGGGGGAGGCCGGGCCCGGTCGCGTGGCGGTCGCGGTGCTGGGAATCGCGCTGCTCGGCTGGTGGTCCAGCCGCGCCATCCCGCCCGCAGCGGCGGCCGATCCCGGGCTGCGGGTGAATTGGAACCCGGTGACGCAGACGCGCGAGATGCTGCGCTTCATGCTCGAGGCACGCACGGTCTTCGCCGCCATCGTCGGCATCTCGTGGTTCTGGTTCTACGGTGCCTTGTTTCTGTCGCAGTTTCCCGGCTTCGCCGCGGATCATCTCGGCGGCGACGAGCGCGCGGTGACGTTGCTGCTGGCGCTGTTCTCGATCGGCATCGGCGCGGGCTCGCTGCTGTGCGGCCGCCTGTCGCGCGGGCGGGTGGAGCCGCGCATGGTGCTGCCGGGGGCGATCGGGCTGAGCCTGTTCGCGCTCGACCTGTGGTGGGCGAGCCCGGCGGCGGGGGCCTTCGCACCCGGCCAGGAACTGGCCGCGCTGTTCTCCCGCGCGGAGGTGTGGCGGGTGGTGTTCGACCTGGTGATGATCGGGGCGTGCGGAGGTTTCTTCATCGTGCCGCTGTACGCGCTCGTGCAGCAGCGCTCGGCGCCGGCGCACCGCGCGCGCGTGATCGCCGGCAACAACATCCTCAACGCGCTCTTCATGGTCGGCGCGGCGGCGATGGGCGCCGGTCTGCTCGCCGCGCGTCTCGCGGTGCCGCAACTCTTCCTCGTCACCGCCGTGCTCAACGCGGTCGCCGCCGCCGGATTGTTCGCCAGCGAGCCCGCCTTCCGCCGACGCAGCGCCGCTCCTACATCCCACCCCGGGCCGCGGCGGCTTCCGTAGGAGCGCCGGCAGGCGCGAACAGGGCGGCGGGCCGCGGCGGCCGCGTCGATCGGGGACGGCTGCATTCGCGGCTGCCGCCGCTCCTACATGCCACCCCGGGCCGCGGCGGCTGCTGTAGGAGCGGCGGCGGGCGCGAGTCGCGATCGGTGGCTTGCGCTGCTACGATGAAGCAGACTCACCGGTGCGATCGACGCCACCGGACCGCACCGGAGCCAAGCTCATGAATCCCCTCCTCGCCCTCCTGCTCGCGCTCGCCTCCTTCACCGCCTGCGCCCAGTCCCTGCCCAGGGGCGACTGTGCCGCCCCGGCGGCGGCACATGACCTCAACGGCTGCGACTTCTCCGGGCGGGATCTCACCGGCATCGACCTGCGCGGTGCCGTCCTCGACAACGCCAGCTTCGCCGGCGCAAGGCTCGACGGCGCGCGCTTCGACCAGGCCTCGGCGCGCTGGGTGAACTTCCGCAATGCGCAGCTCAAGGCGGCGCAGTTTCCCGACGCCGACCTCTTCCACGCCAAGTTCGACGGCGCCGACCTCAGCGACGCCAACCTGCAGCGCAGCTACCTCTTCGGCTCCAACCTGATCGGCACGCGGGCGCCACGTGCCGACTTCAGCGGCGCCCACCTCAAGGACCTACTGATGCCCGACGCCGACCTCGAGGGCGCGCGGCTGCGCGACTGCTTCGCGCTGCGTGCGGTGCTCGGCGGCTCGCGCATGGCGGGCGCGGACCTCTCGGGCAGCGACTTCACCGGCGCCGAGGCGGAGGACGTCGATTTCAGCGGCGCGACCCTGCGCGGCACGCGGCTCGCCGGCGCCTCGCTGGCGGGTGCGGTGTTCCGCGAGGCCGAGCTCGAGCGCGCCGACTTCACCCACGCGGATGTCGCCCGCAGCGACTTCTCGCGCGCGCGCAACCTGCCCGCGCAGGTCACCGAGCTCTTCATCGCGCCGCAGATGGGGATGGCCAGGTGAGCGAGCCGGGGAGCAGGCCCGGGACAATCGCCCGCCTCCTGGCCTACAATACGATCTCTTTCCACCGATCGTGCGCCGCATGAACCTGCCCGCCCGCCTCCGCCTCGCCCATCGTCGCGCCTCGCTGCGCGCGGGCGTGCGTGTGCGCGCGCGCGGCATCGTGTCGCCGCTGCGCGATCTCGCGACCCAGCTCGCGTTCAAGGTCACAGGATCTCCCGCCGTGCTTTCCCAAGCCGTGCGGGGCTACCACAGGGGCTGAGCCCCACCCCCCGCACGGCACCTTGCCCGGGACGCGCACGGCGCGCCTCCCGTTCAACGTGCAGCCGCCGCGGGTCTCTCACTCCAGCTTCCCGCCCATCGACCGCTCATCGACAAGCCTGGCGGTCCGGCCACGGTCCATCCGGACCCTCCCGGCCATCGGCATTGCCCCGCGCGGCTGCACCCGGAACGCCACGCCCGCCGCGTGGCGATGCGATGCGATGCACGAGGGTGATGCGATGGTTCTCACACGAAGTTTCGTCAGGGCGAAGCGGCCCTGCACCGATGGATTCCGCTGGTTCGTCCGCCAGTTCGGCGAAGGCGGCGACTACCAGGCCATGCTCGACGGGATGGTCGCCGCCGGCCGCATCGGCGACGCCTGCTGGCTGCTCGAGCAGTTCGGCCCCACCGACGAGCTGCGCGTGGTCGACGCGATCGAGGCCGACGCCATCGTGTTTGCCGGCACCCTGGAGGTGCGCGGCGGCGTGGACGTCGAGGGCGTGCTCCGTGTCGGGCGCTCGCTGCAGGCCGGCGCCGGCGTGCGCGCGGGCGGCGACGTCCGGGTCGGCACCGACCTGCGCGTGGAAGGCAGCGTGCGCGTCGAGGGCGACCTGCAGGTCGGTGGCGACCTGCGCGTGGGCTGGGGAGTGGACTGCGCCGGCGAGCTGCGCTGCGACGGCGAGCTGCGCACCGGCTGGGACCTGCGCTGCGGCGGCCGCCTGCGCGTCGCCGGCAACGCGTACGTCGGACTCGACCTGCAGGCCGACGAGGGCGTGCGTTGCGCCAAGGGCCTGCAGGCGGGCGGCGACATCCAGGTCGAGAACACGCTGCGCGCCGCACAGGGCATCACCGCGGGCGGCTCGATCCGCGCCGGCATGCACCTCGAGGCCGGCTGGGGCATCAAGGCCGGCGGAGTGATCGCCGCCGCGGGCGCGATCCGCGCCGGCGAGAGCCTGGCTGCAGGCGAGGCGATCCGCGCGGGCGCCGGCTACGGCGTGTTCGCGGGGCTCGACGTGCAGATGGAGGCCTGGGAGGCGAGCGCGCGGGTGAGTGCACCGCAGCGCCCCGAAGGCCTGATGAGCGGCTGGTGGGCCGGCCCCGCGGCGTGCTGAGCGGAGGACGCGCAATGAACACCCTCGCCCTGCGCCCGCGCGGCCTGCTCGCCCGCAACACCCCGCTCTCGCACCGCTCCAGCTTCTCGCCGCGCGCGGCGCTGGCCTTCCCGCAGCCACCGCCGCTCGCCGCCGCGCGGGCCGCGGCCGTGCGCGCCGCGCTCGGCAATGCGTTCACCGCCGTCCTGCGCCGCGTGCTGCAGCCGTCGCGCATGGAACTGCGCATCGACGTGAATCAGCCCGACGACAGCATCGAGGCCGAGCTCGGCATCCTCCACGGTCGGCTCCACCGCCCCTGCGACGCCCTGCACGCCTGCACCCGCCTGCCCGCCCTGCTGCCCGGCCTGGTCTTCCACCACCGCGAGGCCGACGGCGAGCACTACGTCTATGTGGAAGACGCCGCGCACGGGCGCCTCGCCGGCTACACGGTGTTCAACCGCCTGATCGAGGTTGACCGCCGCACCGACCGCCACGTGCGCTCGCCGCACTCCAAATACGCTCCCGCCTACCAGGGCCGCGGCATCGCCAGCGCGGTGTATGCCTGGGCGCTCGGACGCGGCCTGTGCCTGGTCAGCGGCGCCCGCCAGTCCGCCGGTGCGCACGCGCTCTGGCACGCCCTCGCCCGCCGCCACCCCCTGCGCTGGGTCGCGCTGCGCGCCAAGCGCATGCACGACCTCGGCGCCAGCGTCCCGTCCGCCCAGGCGGCCGAGCTCGACACCCGCATGATCCTGCTCGGCCACGGCTGGAGCGCCGCCCGACTGCGCAGCCTCGGCCTGCTGCATCCGGCCGCCGAGGCAGCCAACGAGAAGATGCGGCGGCGGGCCTGAGGCGCGGCGCACGCTCGGCCGTGTTCGCGCCTGCCGGCGCTCCTACAGGGGCGGCGGGGGCGGAGCGGCGTTCGCGCTACAGAAACCGCCACGCGTCCCGGACCTCGTGTAGGAGCTGCGGCAGCTGCGAATGGAGCGGTTCGGCGACCGCGGCGCCGGAAGGAGCCCGGACGCCGCATTCGCGCCTGCCGGCGCTCCTACATGAACCGCCGCGGTCCGGCGCGATGTAGGAGCGCCGGCGGGCGCGAATGGATTGCGGGAGCGCCTGGGTGTGCGGCGGCGCTAGAATGCGGGTTTTCGGGCCGAAGCGCCCGCCTGCGCCGTCTCTTCCGGAACGCCGACATGAAACTCCCCACCGCCGCCGCGCTTTTCCTGGCCACCTCGGCCGCACTGACCGCCTCCACCGCGTTCGCGCAGGATCTGCCCAAGGGTGACTGCGCCGCGCCCGCGCCGCGCCAGGACCTCAGCGGCTGCGACTTCTCCGGACGCGATCTTGCCGGCCGCGACTTCTCCGGCACGGTGCTCGAGAACGCGCGCTTCAACGGCGCGCGCCTCGAGGGTGCGCGCTTCGAGAAGGCGATGGCGAAGTGGACCAACTTCACCGGCGCCCGCCTCGAGGGCGCGCGCTTCGCCGGCGCCAACCTGTTCCACGCCCGCTTCGACGGTGCCGACCTGAGCGACGCCGACCTGCAGGGCGCCAACCTCTTCGGCGCCTTCCTGATCGGCACCCGCGCCCCGCGCGCGAACCTCGACGGCGCGTTCATGAAGGACACCCACATGCCCGAGGCCGACCTCAGCGGCGCCCGCCTGCGCAAGGTGTATGGCCTGCGCTTCATCCTCGACGGCTCGAAGCTCGCCGGCGCCGACCTGTCCGAGGCCGACCTCACCGGCGCCAACCTGGAAGCGGTGGACTTCACCGCGGCCCGGCTCGCCGGCACCCGCCTGTCGGGCGCGGTGCTGCCCGAGGCGAAGTTCGCCGACGCCGACCTCTCCGGCGCCGACTTCACCCATGTGGACGTCGAGGAGAGCGACTTCCGCGGCGCGCGCAACATCCCCGCGGCGCTGCAGGCGCAGCTCGACAAGGCTGGCCAGGGCAAGCGCTGAATCGGCTCGCCGGAGCGCTGCTCCGGATCACCTCACCGCACGGGAGCTCGACCGCTGCGTTGTGCGCTCGGTGCCAGTGCAGCCGGCCCGAACGGGTCCGGATCAAGCGCTCGCGAGCGGACTTGAAGCCCTCCCGGGGCGCCCGCGTGCTCGAGCGCCGACGCCTCCTCGGACCCGGAGGCATTGGAGCACACGGCGCACGCCGAGCCACGCGCCAGTTCGCTCAGTCGCCCGCCGTCGCCCCGCCGAAGCGCTCCGCCAGCCAGTCGATGAACACCCGCACGCGCGCCGACAAGGGCCGGTCCGCCGGGTAGAGCGCGTGCACCGGCAGCCCGGGTGGCGGAAACCCGGGCAGGATCTCGACGAAGCGCCCCTGCGCCAGCGGCTCGCGCACGTGGTAGTCGGGAACCTGGACGATGCCGAAGCCGGCCGCGCAGGCGGCCACGTAGGCGCCGCCGTTATTCACCCCCAGCCGCGAACGCAGGCTGCGCAGCTCGATGCGGCCTTCCACCTCGAACTCCAGCGGCAGCGACTTCGCGGTGGACGCGGAGACGTAATCCACCATCCAGTGCGCCTCCAGCTCGTCGAGGGTCGCCGGCGCCGGGTGCTCGGCGAGATAGCCTGCGCTCGCACACGTCACCTGGCGCAGGCGTCCGAGCCGGCGCGCATGCAGCGGCAGGTCGCCGAGCTCGCCGATGCGCAGCACGCAATCCACGCCCTCGCGGATCAGGTCGATCTGGCGGTCGCCGACGCTGATCTCGATGCGGACCAGCGGATAGCGCGCGTAGAAGTCGGGCAGGGCCGGAATCAGCAGCAACCGGCAGAAGGAATCCGGCAGGTCGATGCGGATGCGCCCCTGCGGATGGTGCGCGGCCTGTGAGAACTCGGCCTCGGCGTCGTCGAGGTCGGCGAGGATGCGCAGGCAGCGCCGGTAGTAGCCCGTGCCGTCCACGGTGGGGGTGACCTGGCGCGTGGTGCGCGCGAGCAGGCGCACGCCGAGGTGGGCCTCGAGCTGCTGGATGATCTGCGTCGCCGAGGCCCGCGGCAGGCCGAGCTGCTCGGCGGCGCGGCTGAAGCTGCCGAGTTCGACGATGCGGGTGAAGAGGCGCATGGCCTGCAGACGATCCATGGCGGCGATTATTCGTATAAACCGAATAGTGTAGTTGTTTTGCGCGTCTTTATCTGTCGCCGGCAAACAGCGATCATCCGTAGCCCGACACCCTGGCCCCGAGCCCCTCGAACGCCATGCTCGCCCACCTCGAACGCCCCGCCGGCCCCGCCCCGGGGCTGCGCCGCATCCTCGACGACTTCGGCCTGACCTATTTCGCCAACGGCCTGATCGGCTTCATCTTTTCCGCCACCGGACCGGTCGCGATCATCCTCTCGGTCGGCACCCGCGGCGGGCTCAGCGAGGCGGAGCTCGCCTCCTGGGTGTTCGGCGTGTTCTTCATCAACGGGCTGATCACGCTGGCGATGAGCTGGCGCTACCACATGCCGCTCGGCTTCGCGTGGACCATCCCCGGCACCGTACTGGTCGGCCCCGCGCTGCAGCACCTGAGCTTCGCCGAGGTCATCGGCGCCTTCTACGCCACCAGCCTGCTGGTGGTGGTGCTCGGCGCCAGCGGCTGGGTGCGGCGGGTGATGTCCGCGCTGCCGATGCCGATCGTGATGGGCATGGTGGCGGGCGTCTTCCTGCGCTTCGGCCTCGACATCGTGCGCGCGCTCGACAGCGACGTGGCGATCGCCGCGCCGATGGTCGCCGCCTTCCTGCTGCTGTCGGCCAGCCCGGCCTTGGGGCGGCGCATGCCGCCGGTCATCGGCGCGCTGCTGGTGGGCGCGCTCGCGATCGCGCTGCTCGGCCGCATCGACGGCGGCGCGCTCGGCGGCTTCGCCTTCGCCCAGCCCCTGGTGCAGGCGCCGGTGTGGTCGGTGGCGGCGCTGGTCGAGCTCGTCGTGCCGCTGGCGATCACCGTGCTGGTGGTGCAGAACGGCCAGGGCGTGGCCGTCCTCAAGAACGCCAGGCACGACGCGCCGGTGAATACGGTGGCCTTCGTGTCCGGGATCGGCGCCTTCTTCAGCGCCATGGTCGGTGCGGTGAGCTCCTGCCTCACCGGACCGACCAACGCGCTGCTGACCTCGTCCGGCGAGCACGGCCGCCAGTACACCGCGGCGCTGACCTTCGGCCTCTTCGGCGTGCTGTTCGGGCTGATGGCGCCGACCTTCACCGGGTTGATGCTCGCCGCCCCCAAGGAGTACATCATGGTGCTCGGCGGGCTGGCCATGCTGCGCGTGCTGCAGGGCGCGTTCGTTGCCTCCTTCGGCGGCGGCCGCTTCACCCTGGGCGCGCTGGTGAGCCTGCTCGTGACCGTCGCCGACATCGGCATGTTCAACATCGGCGCCGCCTTCTGGGGCCTGGTCGCCGGCTTCGGCGTGAGCTGGCTGATGGAAAAGCAGGACTTCACCGCGCTCGCCAATCGCACCTGAGCCTCCGGGGCAGGCCTGCCCCGTTTCCGCCCTGCGCTGCGCCGGCCCCTTCCCGGGGCCCGGCCGGTACCCTCCCTTCATGAGCCCCTCCTCCCTCGCGCCTTCCGGTACCCGTGCCATCGTCGGGCAGCTGCTCCACCTGGCGTGGCCGATCCTGATCGCCCAGCTGCTGTCGATGACCATGATGGTGGCCGACACCGTGATCGCCGGGCGCTACGGCACCGAGGACCTCGCCGGCGTGGCGATCGGCAGCAGCTACTACATCTCGGTGGTGATGCTGCTCACCGGCACGCTGCAGGCGATCTCGCCGACCATCGCGCACCACGTCGGCGCCGGCCGCGAGGAGGCGATCGCTCCCGCGCTGCAGCAGGGCTTCTGGCTCGCGCTGCTGCTCACCGGCCCCGGGATCGCGCTGCTGCTCAACCCCGGCTTCCTGCTCGAGGCGGCGAGCGTGCCGCCCGCGGTCGCCGCCAAGGCCGCCGACTACCTCGCCGCGACCGCCTTCGGTCTGCCCGCGCTGCTGCTCTATCGCAGCTTCTACGCCTTCAACAACGCGGTGGGGCGGCCGCGCGTGCTGATGGCGATCAGCGCGATCACCATGTCTACCCACATCCCGCTCGCCTGGGCGCTCACCAACGGCGCGCTCGGCTTCGCGCCGATGGGCGGCACCGGCTGCGGCGTGTCGACCGCGACGGTGCACTGGATCGCGCTCGGCTGCGGCCTCGCCTACCTGGTCTTCAACCCCGCGTACAAGCCCTACCGCCTCTTCCACGCCTGGCAGGCGCCGCGCGCGCAAGCGCTCGGCCAGCTGCTGCGGCTCGGCCTGCCGATGGGGGTGTCGACCTTCATCGACATCAGCTCCTTCACCCTGATCGCCATCCTCGCCGCCCGCCTCGGCACCGAGACCGTGGCCGGACACCGCGTCATCGCCAACTTCACCGGCATGATCTACATGCTGCCGCTGTCGCTGTCGATTGCCACCATGGTGCTGGTGGGGCAGTCGGCGGGCGCGCAGGACTGGCGCCGCGCGCGCCGCACCGCACGGCTGGGGATGAATCTCGCCCTCGGCTTCTCGCTGCTGGTGGGCGCGCTGCTGTGGGTGCTGCGCGAGCCGCTGGTGGCCTTCTCGTCCGCCGACCCGGCGGTGCAGGCGGTCGCGCTCGGGCTGGTCGTGTGGCTGCTGCTCTACCAGTGCTTCGACGCCTTGCAGACCGTCGCCGCCCACGCCCTGCGCGGCTACAAGGTCACGCTGCTGCCGATGCTGGTGCACACCTTTTGCTTCTGGGGCATCGGGCTGGCCGGCGGCTACTGGCTCAGCTTCCACGCCCCCTGGCGCACCGAGGCCCCGACGGTGGCCGGCTTCTGGGAGGCCTGCGTCCTCGCGACCCTCGCCGCCACCCTGCTCTTCGGCGCGCTGCTGCGCGCGGTCTCCCGCCGCCACGTGCGCGAAGCGGCCGTGTAGACACGCCCGCAGGACCTCGGAACCGCGACGGTCCATGTAGGAGCGCCGGCAGGCGCGAATGCGGCGGTCGAGCCTGCACCGCCAACCCTCCGAACGCCCATTCGCGCCTGCCGGCGCTCCTACATGGCGTATCGCGCGCGGAGAAGACGTCGCGTGCGAGGGGGAGCGCGTGGGGGGGCGGGAGTCTTGCGGGAGGGGCGTAGCAGAAAAGGCAGCCGGTTCATGTGCCCGCACCAGACCGCGCGCACGACATCGGGGCCGCGACGGCTCATGTAGGAGCGCCGGCAGGCGCGAATGCGGCGGTGGTGCCTGCACCGGCCTCGCTCCGGCAGGCGCGGTATTCGCGCCTTGCGCCGCTCCCACATGGGAAAAACGTGACGCGCGGGCGGACGATTTGGCGACAATGGAGGCTGTGACTTCCCGCAACATCCCCTGGAAAGAACGATGAGCAAGAACGCCCCCCTGTCGGATCTGCGCAAGAGCTACGAGCAAGGCACGCTGGAAGAGCACGACTCGGCGAACGAGCCGCTGCAGCAGTTCGAGACCTGGCTGTCGCAGGCGCTCGAGCGCGGGCTTCCCGAGCCCAACGCGATGACCGTGGCCACGGTCGGCGAGGATGGCCGACCGTCGACCCGGCCGGTGCTGATCAAGGGCTGCGACGCGCGCGGCATCGTCTGGTACTCGAACTACCACAGCCGCAAGGGCCGCGAGCTGGAGGCGCGCCCCTTCGCCGCGCTGCAGTTCCACTGGGTCGAGATGGAGCGCGTCGTGCGCATCGAGGGCCGCGTCGAGAAGGTTGCGGCGGAGGAGTCGGACGCCTACTTCGCCACCCGCCCGCTCGCCCACCGCATCGGCGCCTGGGCCTCGCCGCAGAGCGAGGTCATCGACGGGCGCACCACGATCGTCTCGCGGGCAGCGGAATACGGGCTGAAATTCGGCCTCAACCCGCCGCGCCCGCCGCACTGGGGCGGCTACCGCCTGTTGCCGGACTACTGGGAGTTCTGGCAGGGCCGCACGTCCCGCCTGCACGACCGCATCGCCTACCGACTGCAGCCCGACGGCAGCTGGGCACGGCAACGGCTGGCGCCGTAGCAGGGGCCGCCGAGGGGCGGGCGTTTCCGAAACCGACGCGCGTCGCGGGGGGCGGCGGCGTGTTCGCGCCTGCCGGCGCTCCTACATAGACCCGTCGCGGCGTCATGTAGGAGCGGCGGCAGCCGCGAAGCGGGCGTTTCGGAAACCGACGTGCGTCGCGGGCGGGGGCGGCGTGTTCGCGCCTGCCGGCGCTCCTACACAAACCCGTCGCGGTGCCCTGTAGGAGCAGCGGCAGCCGCGAAGCGGGCGTTTCGGAAACCGATGCGCGTCGCGGGCGGCGGCGCCGTGTTCGCGCCTGCCGGCGCTCCTACATAGACCCGTCGCGGCGTCATGTAGGAGCAGCGGCAGCCGCGAAGCGGGCGTTTCGGAAACCGACGCGCGTCGCGGGCGGCGCCGTGTTCGCGCCTGCCGGCGCTCCTACATGAACCCGTCGCGGCGTCATGCCGGCGCGAAGCGGGGATGCGATACGCGCGGCATGATGTGTGCGCACGCGCCCCCTGTAGGAGCGCCGGCAGGCGCGAACACGGCGTGCAAATATGCGCTGCGCGGATTCCTGGCTCGGCGCGCTCAGGCGGCGGGAGCGTCCTCGACGATCACCACGTGCAGATACCGCGGCCCGTGCGCACCGAGCACCAGGCTGCCCTCGATGTCGGTGGTGCCGCTGGCGCCGGTGATGATGTTGACGTTGCGCGGCGGGCGCTGGCCGGCGGTGGCGGCGGCGTAGTCGTCGAGGTAGGCCAGCACCGTGCTCGCGCGCACCATCACCAGGTGGTGCAGAGGCAGGAAGTTGGCGAGGATCGGCGTCTCGGCATCCGAATGGAAGACCAGCGAGCCGGTCTCGGCGATGCCCCAGCGCGCGAAGCCCACGGCCAGGGTCTCGTCGGGGGCGACGCGCTCGTGCAGCTCGAAGCCTGCCCAGTCGAGCGCCTGCAGCACCGCCGCGGGCTGGAGCGCGATCGCAGCGGGCAGGCCGCGCGCTTCCACATAGCGCGCCACCGCGGCGGGCAGCGCGCTTGCGTCGGCGATGCGCTCGGCGGTGGCGGCGACCTTGGGGGTGACCAGGCGGGCGATGAAGGCCTCGACGAGGTCGTCGGCGAGCAGGCCGGGGCGGATCGCGGGCAGGTCTTCGAGCAGGGCGTCGGCCTCGCGGCGCAGCGCCGCGGGGTCCACCGTGCGGTGGCCGAGGCCGCCGCGCACTGCGTTGAGAATGGCTTCGCGCGCGCTCATCGGGCGTTCTCCTGATCCTTGACCATTTCCATGAAGGTGCGTTTGGCCGGCGCCGGGAACTCGCGATGCGCGGTCCACGCGCCCAGCCCGGGCATCCCCTTGACGAGGCCGCCGCGGCTGAAGAGCCGCATCACCCGCACCGCGATCGCCGTGCCCAGGCGGTACAGCCGCGGGTGCGAGGCGACGAAGGTGTGGATGCCCAGCCCGAAGCGCACCACCGAGGGCTCCAGCCCCTCGCGCCACGAGCGGTCGCGCCAGCCGCGCAGCAGCGTGGGCAGCGGGATCGCCACCGGGCACACCTCCTGGCACTTGCCGTTCATCGTGCACGCGTGCGGCAGGTCGCGCGATTTCTCCAGGCCGTCGAACACCGGGGTGAGCACCGCGCCCATCGGCCCCGGGTAGGTGCCGCCATAGACGTGGCCGCCGAGCTGGCGGAAGACCACGCAGTGGTTCATGCAGGCGCCGCAGCGGATGCAGCGCAGCATCTCCTTCATGCCCTCGCGCAGCATGCGGCTGCGGCCGTTGTCGACCAGCACGATGTGGAATTCTTCCGGGCCGTCGCGATCGCCCGCCTGCTTGGGGCCGCAGTGGAAGGTGGTGTACTGGGTGACATCCGCGCCGGTGGCCGAGCGCACCAGCAGGCGCAGCATGGCGATGGCGTGCCCCATGCTGGGGACGAGCTTCTCGATGCCGGCGGTGACGATGTGCACCCGCGGCGGGGTGGTGGTGAGTTCGGCGTTGCCCTCGTTGGTCACCGTGCAGGTGGCGCCGGTGTCGGCGAGGAGGAAGTTCGCGCCCGAGATCGACACGTCGGCGGTCAGGAACTTGTCGCGCAGCTCGCGGCGCGCGCTGTCAACCATCGCCTCGATGGTCTCTTCCTGGTGCGGTGCGCGGTGCAGGCGCTTGAACATCTCCGACACCTGCTCGCGCGTGCGGTGCATCGACGGCCACACGATGTGCGAGGGGCGGTCGCCGCCGAGCTGCACGATGTGCTCGGCGAGGTCGGTCTCGACGCGCTCGATGCCGGCCTCGTCGAGCGCATGCGGCAGGCCGATCTCCTCGCCCAGCATCGACTTGACGCGGGTGACGCGCTTCGCGCCGGCTTCCTTGCACAGACGCACGACGATCTGCGCGGCCTCCTCGGCGGTCGCGGCCCAGTACACCTTGGCGCCCGAGGCGATCGCGTTGCGTTCGAACTCGAGCAGGTAGTGATCGAGGTTGGCGATCACGTGGTCCTTGATGCGCTTGCCGCGCTCGCGCGCCGCCTCGAACTGCGGGAACTGGCTCATCGCCACCGCGCGCTTGCGCTCGGCGGTGCCGGTGGTACGGTCGATCGCGATCTTGAGCGTGGGGTCGGCGAGCGCGCGCTCGGCGCGCGCCTTGAAGGACAGCGTGGCTTCTTCCATGACTCAGCCCTCCTCGCCGATGGCCGGCCCGCCGCCCATGCCGGCGAGCACCTCGGCGGCGTGGAAGGCGCGCACGCCCGAGCCCTTGCGCTTGAGCTTGCCCGCCATGTTCATCAGGCAGCCGAGGTCGCCGCCAAGCAGCAGCTGCGCGCCGCTGCGCTCGATGGCCTCGGCCTTCTCGCCGACGACCGCGTTGGAGATGGCCGCATACTTGACGCAGAAGGTGCCGCCGAAGCCGCAGCACACGTCGTTGCCCTCGAGCGGCTTCAAGGTGAGCCCCGCCACCTTGCCGAGCAGCGCGCGCGGCTGGTCATGCACGCCGAGCTCGCGCAGGCCCGAGCAGCTATCGTGGTAGGTGAAGCTGGTGTCGAGCCGCACGTCCGTGGGCGCGTAGCCCATCACGTCGACCAGGAAGCTCATCAGCTCGAAGCTGCGCTCGCCCAGGCGGCGCGCGCGCTCGGCCCAGGCGGGGTCGTCGGCGAGCGCCTCGGCGTAGTGCACCCTGGTCATGCCGATACAGGAGCCCGAGGGCGCGACCACGTAGTCGTAGCCCTCGAAGGTCTGGATGAAGTGGCGCGCCAGCGTGGCCGCGTGCGCGATGTCGCCGCTGTTGAAGGCGGGCTGGCCGCAGCAGGTCTGCGCCTGCGGCACCTCGACCCGGCAGCCGGCGTCGCGCAGCAGCTTGAGCGCGGCGAAGCCGATGCTGGGGCGCATCGCGTCCACCAGGCAGGTGGCGAAGAGCGCGACGCGCGGCGACACGGGGCGCGAGACGCTTCGGGGCTCGTTCATGGGGGTCTTCCTCCAGGTTGTCCGGGTGATCGCCGATTCTTGTTCGGGGCGCCGGCAGGTTTCTTCCGGGGCAGCCGGACAGGACCCGCACCCGGCAAAACCGCCTCCGCGCCACATCGGACAGAATACGATTGTTTTCCTGGCGCGGCGCAGATTCGGGCCAGGCCTACAGGCAAACCCTGAAGAGCCCTGGCCTTACCGCCGGCAACGCCGCGCTGAACTCCTGCGGGGGCGGCCCATGCATCTCCGGCTTGCATTCGCCCCTCCACTGCGCCGATCATCGCGGGCGCCTTTCCATCCAGAGACACCATGAACACCCAAGCCATCCAACTGCCGCCCTCGGGCGAAGCCGCCGCCATCCTCCTGCCCGATCCGGCCACCGTCTTCCTCGCGCGCGCCGAGCGTTTCGACGCCCTCGCGCTGCATCACGGCCTGGGCGAGTGGCTCGCCTTTCTCGGCCGCCTGTCGCGTGCCCAGCACGCGGCGCTGCAGGCCGCCGCGCCGGACATCGCCCCGCCGGCGGAAGACGTGCTCGCGCGCGCGCGCAAGCACCGCATGCCGCCGATCAGCGTGGCCT
>ERZ795053.511-NODE-511-length-50025-cov-9.324215_pt1 | contig 50025 bp, 48 predicted proteins | sample MGYA00375137_ERZ795053 | MGnify/ENA primary metagenome ERZ795053 (study PRJEB30182, sample SAMN05720284) | activated sludge metagenome | isolation source: Anaerobic digester | place: Hong Kong | collected 2014-12-17 ...
CTCACGCCTCACGCCTCACGCCTCACGCCTCACGCCTCACGCCTCACGCCTCACGGCCAGCGCCCTGAGCAGCGCCACGCTGCGCGCGGTCGCACCCTGGTGCGTGGTCGCGAAGGCGCGCCCCGCGGCCGCGATCTCGTCCCGGCGCGCGGGGTCTGCCACCAGTGCGAGCGCCACGCGCATGCCCGCCTCCGCATCCTGCGCGCGCACTGCGGCGCCGGCGCGCTCGGCGTCCTCGGCCACCGCCTGGAAATTGAAGGTGTGCGGGCCGATCACCACCGCGGTGCCGACCGCGCAGGCCTCGATCAGGTTCTGCCCGCCGAAGGCCAGCCAGCTGCCGCCGATGAGCGCGACGTCGGCCGCGGCGTAGTAGGCGAACATCTCGCCCATCGAATCACCGAGCAGTACGCGGGTCTGTGCGCGCACCGCCTCTTCGGTGCTGCGCCGCTGCAGAGCCAGGCCGCGCGCGCTGGCGAGCGCGGCGACTTCGTCGAAGCGCTGCGGGTGGCGCGGCACCAGCAGCAGCAAGGCCTCGGGTGTCGCCTGGCGCACGAAGGCGTCGAGCAGCAGTGCCTCCTCGCCCTCGCGGGTGCTGGCGGCGAGCAGCACCGGACGGTTGCCGATGCGTTCGCGCAGGCTGCGGCCGAGTACGAGCATCGCCCCTGGTGGGGCGATGTCGAACTTGAGGTTGCCGGTGACGGTGACCCGGCGCGCACCGAGCTGGGTGAGGCGGGAGGCGTCGGCGGCGGTCTGCGCGCCGATGGCGGCGAGCGCCTTCAGGGTGAGCGCGGTGAGCGCGGGCAGGCGGGCGTAGCGCCGGGCGGAGCGCTCGGACAGGCGGGCGTTGGCGAGCATCACCGGGACGCGGCGGCGTTTGCAGGCCGCGAGCAGGTTGGGCCATAGCTCGGTCTCCATCACCACTCCGAACAAGGGGCGGAAGTGGCGCAGGAAGGCATGGGCGAAGCAGCCGAGGTCGTAGGGCAGGTAGGCGCGGAGGACGCGCGCCTCGTCGCGGAAAAGGGCCTTCGAGGTCTCGCGCCCGGTCGGCGTCATGTGGGTGAGCAGCACCGAGTGCTCCGGCCATTCGGCGAGCAGGGCGCGCACCAGGGGTTCGGCGGCGCGGGTCTCGCCCACGGACACTGCATGCACCCAGATCACTCCCACCGGTGCCCGCGTCCGGTAGCGTCCGAAGCGTTCGCCAAGGTGGCGCAGGTAGGCCGGCTGGCGCCGGGCCCGCCACGCAAGGCGCAGCAGCACCAGGGGCAGGGCAAGGATCCACAGCAAGGTGTAGGGCAGGCGGGTCAGCATCGGGTGGGACGGTAAGGCGACCGCCGCAGTATAAGCAAGGATGCTGGCGGCGGTCCTGCGCACGTGCTGAAGGAAACCGTTCACACTGTGTCCCGGCGGGGGCATGCGATAATTCGTCCAATCCATCCCCCAGCCCAAGTTCCTCCATGAAGATCCTCGTCACCGGCGCCGCCGGGTTCATCGGCATGCACGCCACGCTACGCCTGCTCGCGCGTGGCGACGAGGTGGTCGGCCTCGACAACCTCAACGACTATTACGATCCCACGCTCAAGGAGGCGCGGCTGGCGCGGCTGCTGCCGCACGCGGGTTTCCGCTTCGTGAAGCTGGACGTGGCGGACCGCGCCGGCATCGAAGCCTTGTTCGCCGCCGAGAAGTTCGACCGCGTGATCCATCTGGCCGCCCAGGCCGGCGTGCGCTATTCGTTGCAGAACCCGCATGCCTACGTCGACAGCAACCTGGTCGGCTTCATGAACATCCTCGAGGGCTGCCGGCATGCGAAGGTGCAGCACCTGGTCTATGCGTCGAGTTCCAGCGTTTACGGTGGCAACACGAAGATGCCGTTCTCCGAGGCCGACAGCGTCGACCACCCGGTGAGCATCTATGCGGCGACCAAGAAGGCCAACGAGCTGATGGCGCATACCTACAGCCACCTTTATGGCCTGCCCACCACCGGCTTGCGCTTCTTCACCGTGTATGGTCCGTGGGGGCGGCCGGACATGGCGCTGTTCCTGTTTACCAAGGCGATCCTGGAAGGGCGCCCGATCGATGTGTTCAACCACGGTCGCATGCGGCGCGACTTCACGTACGTGGACGACATCGTCGAGGGCGTGATCCGCACCCTGGACCGCGTCGCCGAGCCCGATCCCGCCTTCGATCCGATGCAGCCGAACCCGGGTACCGGCAGCGCGCCCTACCGCGTGTTCAACATCGGCAACCACGATCCCGTAGAGCTGATGGAGTTCGTCGCCGCGATCGAGAATGCGCTGGGCACCACCGCGCAGAAGAACTTCCTGCCGCTGCAGGACGGCGACGTGCCGGCGACCTACGCCGACACCGCGGCGCTGAACGCCTGGACCGGCTTCGCTCCCGCGACCAGCGTGCGCGAGGGCGTCGGCCGCTTCATCGCCTGGTACCGGGAGTACTACCGGGTCTGATCCGCCCGGGGGCGGCCCGGCGCCGCGGCCGCTCCCGATCTTCAACTGTCCATGCGCTGCCGGCTGTCGGCCGGCAGCGGCAGGAATCGATGGCCACCTACGCAATCGGCGACATCCAGGGCTGCTATGCCCCGCTGGACCGCATGCTCGAGCTGATCGCCTTCGACGCGGCCGTCGACCGGCTGTGGATCGTCGGCGACCTCGTCAATCGCGGCCCAGAATCCTTGCGCGTGCTGCGCTTCCTGCGCGGGCTGGGCGACGCGGCGAGCATCGTGCTCGGCAACCACGACCTCTACCTGCTGATGGTCGCCGCCGGCTACAAGCGGCGCGACAGCGACGACACCCTCTTCCAGGTGCTCGAGGCGGACGACCGCGACGAGCTGCTGGAGTGGCTGAGCTTCCAGCCCCTGATGAGGGTCCAGGGCGACCACGTGCTGGTGCATGCGGGCCTCCTCCCGGGGTGGACGGTGACGCGTGCGCAGGCGCTCGCCGCCGAGGTGGGTGCGGCGCTCGCCGGCCCGAAGTCGCGCGAGTTCCTGCTCCACCTCGCGGGCAACCGTCCGGATCGCTGGTCGGACGGGCTCAAGGGCTGGGACCGGCTGCGCGTCATCGTCAACGCCATGACGCGGCTGCGCTTCTGCACCGCGCAGGGGCGCATGGACCTGGGCGCCAAGGGTGCGCCGCACAAGGCACCGCCGGGCATGCTGCCGTGGTTTCGCGTGCCCGATCGCTTCAGTCGCACCCACACCATCGTCTGCGGGCACTGGTCGGCGCTGGGCTTCTACCGCGAGCCGGGGTTGATCGCGCTCGATTCGGGCTGCGTCTGGGGCGGAAAGCTCACCGCGCTGCGCATCGAGGACGATGCGGTGTTCCAGGTCCCGGGCTGAGCCTGCGCCGGTGGTTTCAGTCCTGCGCGTCGAGCGTGATGCCGATTACGGTGGCGATCTCGGCGCGCGTGCGCGTAGCCAGCGTGCGCCGGTCGGCGCCGTCGGCGGTGGTGATCGGTGCCGCCACCGTGATGCGTGCGACCGTGCGTGGCGCGGCGATGATGTTGGCGATGCACTCGCCCAGGCTGAGCTCGCCGTCGTAGGCGGGCGTGCGGCTGAAGCGGTCGTCCGGCGTCCGGTATTGCAGTGCCAGTGGCTGCACCGGATGACCGCAGGCGATCGCCGGCTGCAGCAGCGCGGCGTGAAAGTGCAGCAAGGCGGCGCCGTCGGTGGTCGTGCCCTCGGGGAAGATCGCCACGTTGCAGCCTGCATCGAGCAGCGCCGCGGTCTCCTCGTTGATGATGCGGGCGTGGCCGCGGCTGCCGCGGCGCAGGAAGATGGTGTCGTTCTTCGCCGCCAGCCAGCCGATCACCGGCCAGGCGCGCACCTCGGCCTTGGAGACGAAGGCTGCGGGGGCGAGCGCGTTGATCGCGAAGATGTCTACCCAGGAGACGTGGTTGGCGACCAGCATGCAGCCGGGCGCGACCGCCTCGCCGCGATGTTCCAGGCGCATGCCGAGCACGCGCAGCAGCCCCAGCGACCAGCGTCGACGCAGGGCCTGATGAGTGTCGCGCCCGGTGAAGGGGTAGACCGCCGCGATCGTCAGCACGCCCTGCAGCAGATGCAGGCCGAGCCGGGTCCAGCGCGTCGCGCGCAGCATCGCGCCGGCGCGCGCTGCGCCCACCCCGGCCTCGACGGCGGGCGTGGTGGTCGAGGAGGGCGGCGGGGCGGTGTCGGCACCGGCATGCATGGCGCGATCCTGGGCGAGGTCGGGGTGGCGGGGGGCGTTCAGTCCTTGCGTCCCATGAAGTGGCGGGCGTAGCGGTCGTCCACCCGGCCGATCGGCATCAGGATGGGCAGGTCCGCGGTGTTGAAGTCGGGGTCCCATGCCGGCTCGCCGCAGATCCACGCGCCCGCGCGCAGGTAGCCCTTGACCAGCGGCGGCGCCTCGGCGTCGAGGTCGCCGCGCAGGCTGGCGAGCGGCAGCGGGCAGCGCGGGAAGACGTGGTACTCGAGCGGGGCGAGGTGTTTTTCGCGCAGCCGATTATACAGGCTCGCCGCGACGTGCCCGCCGTCGGCCATGCTCACCGAGGCGCAGCCGATCAGGTATTCGTAGCCGTTCTCCTGCATGTAGCGCGCGAGCCCCGACCACAGCAGCGCGATCACCGCGCCGCTGCGGTAGTCGGCGTCGATGCACGAGCGCCCGATCTCCACCAGCTGGCCGCGCAGGTGCTGCAGGCGGGTGAGGTCGAACTCGTTCTCGGAGTAGTAGCCGCCCACCCGGCGCGCGGCCGAGGGCGACAGGATGCGATAGGTGCCGACGATGCGGCCGGCGTCCTCGTCGCGCACGATCAGGTGCTCGCAGAAGGGGTCGTAGAGGTCGCGGTCTACGCCCGGGCTGCGCGTGGGCAGGCGGGCGCCCATCTCGTCGGCGAAGACCCGGTAGCGCAGCTTCTGCGCCTCGAGGATCTCGGTCTCGCTGCTGGCGAGGCCGACGTGCAGGTTGCGCGTCTTGCGCGCGGTGGTTTGCTGGCGGGGCTGGAGGTGCTGGAGCATGGCCTGTTTCCGTCCTGTTGGGTGCGGACCATTCTCGAAACCCGGCGTTGCGACGCGGTGACGTGCTGGTTACGATGCGATGACGCCACCCTGGCCCAAGGAGGACCCCGCATGCCGCCCACGACCCCGCCTGATCACGACCCGAATTGCGTGTTCTGCCGCATCGCGCGCGGCGAACTGCCGTCCTCGAAGGTGTATGAGGATGCGGACACGCTCGCGATCATGGACATCCAGTCGGTCAATCCCGGCCACATGCTGGTGCTGGTCAAGCCGCACCGCGCCAACGTCTACGCGCTCGACGACGCCCTCGCCGGCGCGGTCTTCCGCACCGCGGCGCGGATGGCGCGCGTGGCGAAGAAGGCGACAGGCTGCCAGGGGGTGACGCTGCTGCAGGCCAACGAGAAGGCCGGCGCGCAGACCGTGTTCCACTTCCACATTCACGTGCTGCCGCGCTGGGAGGGCGACGGCATGGAGCTGGCCTGGCCGGTCAAGAACCCGCCGCGCGAGGCGCTCGAGGAGATGGCGGCGAAGCTGCGCGAGGCGCTCGCCGGCGAGGTGTGACCAGCCGGGAGGTGCCGGGGAGGGGGGGCGGAGGGGGCGCGTATAATCCGGCTTCCGCTCACCCACCGCCTATCTGTCTCCCATGTCCATCCTCGTCTGCGGATCGGTCGCCTACGACTCGATCATGGTCTTCCACGACCGCTTCAAGAACCACATCCTCCCCGAGCAGATCCACATCCTCAACGTCTCCTTCCTGGTGCCCGACCTGCGCCGGGAGTTCGGTGGCTGCGCCGGCAACATCGCCTACGGGCTCAAGCTGCTCGGCAGCGACCCGCTGATCGTCGCTACCGTCGGCGAGGACGCCGGCCCCTATCGCGCGCGCCTGCGCACGCTCGGGCTGCGCGAGGACTTCGTGCGCGAGGTGCCGGGCAGCTTCACCGCGCAGGCCTTCATCACCACCGACCTCGACGACAACCAGATCACCGCCTTCCATCCGGGAGCGATGTTCCATTCGCACCTGAACGACGTGCGCTCCGCGACCGATGCGACGCTGGGCATCGTCTCGCCCGACGGCGCCGACGGAATGCTGCGCCACGCCGACGGCTTCGCCGCCTGCGGCGTGCCCTTCGTGTTCGATCCGGGCCAGGCGCTGCCCATCCTCGGTAGCGAAGCGTTACTGAAATGCCTGCAACAGGCGCGCTACTGTACGGTCAATGACTACGAGGCCCGGCTGATGTGCGAGAAGACCGGGCGCAACGAAGCCGAACTCGCGCGCGAGGTCGAGGCGCTGGTGGTGACGCTGGGCGCCGAGGGTTCGCGCGTGCACTGGCGCGGCGAGGTGTTCGAGGTGCCGGCGGTGAAGGCGGATGCGATCGTCGACCCGACCGGCTGCGGTGATGCCTACCGCGCCGGCCTGCTGCACGGCATCGCCGCGGGCTGGGATCTGCCGAGGAGTGCACGCCTGGCCGCGGTCATGGGGGCGCTCAAGATCGCCGAGCGTGGTGGACAGAACTACAAGCCCTCGCGTGCGGACATTGCGTCGCGCTACCGCGGGGCTTTCGGAGAGAATCCATGGTGAATCGAAGCAGGATGAAGTGGCGCGCCTTGGCCGGCGCGGCGATCGCGGTGCTGGTCCTTGGCGGATGCGCGCAGGGACTGGGCGGCGGCACCTATTCGCGCACCGAGGCGCGGCGCGCGATGACGGTGCAGTTCGGCACCGTCGAGTCGGTGCGCGCGGTGCAGCTCGAAGGCACGAAGACGCCGGTCGGCTCGGTTGCGGGTGCGGCCATCGGCGGCATCGCGGGCAATACGGTCGGGGGCGGACGCGGGCAGGCGATCGCGACCGTGATCGGTGCGGTGGCCGGCGGGCTCGCCGGCTCGGCGGTGGAGGAGGGTGCGACCCGGCAACCGGGAGTCGAGGTCACCGTGCGCCTCGACAACGGCCAGTTCCTTGCCGTCGTGCAGGCCGACGAGGGCGAACGCTTCCGCCTCGGCGAGCGCGTTCGCATCCTGCGCGACGCCGGCACCACCCGCGTCTCGCGCTGAACTTCCGCCTTCCGGCTGACGCCTAAAGCCTCACGGATAAAACGCATAAATCCGATACCCTGTCGGCGCCAGCGCCGGTGCGGCAAAGGGGATGCGCAATTCGATCGCGCTGCGCGCAGTGAAGGCTTCGCGCGGCTGCGTCGGCGGCAGCCAGTCCGAGGGCGGCAGGACGCGGCGCGAGATCGGGTTGTCGCCGGCGTCGGTGAGGGTGAGTTCCAAATGCGGCCACTGCTGCGGATAGTCCCCGCGGTTGTTGAGCGTGGCCTGCAGCAGGTAGTACCCGGGGCGCCCGGGCTCGGCCTGCAGGTCGGAGGCCTCGATCGCGATGTGCTCCGCGTCGCGCGGATACGGCACGCTGCAGCCCAGGCGCGCGCAAGCCTCGCTCAGGATGGGACGCAGGCCGGGCAGCGCACGGGCGATCTCCATGCGATACAGATAAGTGGCCTGGGCTGCGAGCAGCGCGGACAAGCCGACCGTGAGCAGCCACGCGAGCGCGCGGAAGAGCGGATGGATTTCCTTGCGCGGCCGCCCGTAGTTGGCGTCGAGACGGGCGAGGTCGGGCTCGGGAGCAAAGGGCGCCACTTCCTCCTCGTGCGCGGGGACGGGCTCCGGCTCGGGATGTCTGGGCTCGGGGGGCGATTCGGCGAGCCCGGGGATCTCGGTGGCCGGCTCGTCGTCGAAGTGTGGCGGTGGCGCATAGGAGATCGTCGGCGCGAAGGCGGTGTCTTCCGCGACGGTCATGCCGCGGCCATGGGGGCGGCCTTCGTCGTCGCGGCTGGATGGGCCCCGGCGGGCGCTGCGCAGGACCTCGGGAAACGGCGGGGGCGATGCGGTGGACTCGTCGGGGGAAAGGCCCACGTCGGCCCCGGCGCCATCCTCTGCGGGCGCGGGCGATGTCACGGACCTGGGCGGTGGCGCCAGCCAATCCTCGTAATCGTCCAGGTCGGGCTGCGGCGCACGGATGGGCGGCGACGGCGCGACCTCCGGGATGTCGAAGTCGAGAAGCGGATCTGGGCGTGTTTCGCGCACCGGCCTTGCCGCAGGGGGCGGGGGGGGCGGTGCGGTTGCGGTCACGTCGTCACGAACCTCGACCGTGTTCTCGAGCGCGTTGAAGGGGTGGAAGCAATGCCCGCAGCGGACCTCGCCGCCCCGTGCGTGAAGCTGCTCCGGGCGCAGCCGGAACACCGTCTGGCAGGCGGGGCAGCGGGTGATCATCATGGTCCCGGTCGCCGTCCTTCGAGACGGATCCAGCCCTCGTGGGCGGCGCCGACGTGCAGTGCGATGTAGGGCGCCCAGGCCTCGATGACCTGCGCGGCCTGGGTCTCGAGCACACCCGAAAGCGCCACCCGGCCGCCCGGTGCGACACGCGCCGAGATCGCCGGCGCGAGCACGCACAGCGGGTTGGTGAGGATGTTGGCGACGACCAGGTCGAAGGCATCGCCCAGCGGCACGGCGGAGTGCTGCAGGCGCATGTCCGCGTGGTTGCGCGCGGCGTTGTCGCGCGCGGCGTCCACCGCCTTCTCGTCGATGTCGATGCCGAGCACCTCGCCCGCGCCCAGCTTCGCTGCGGCGATGCCGAGGATGCCCGAGCCGCAGCCGTAGTCGAGTACGCTGCAGCCGGGTACGACCGCCTCGCACAGCCACTCCAGGCACAGCCGGGTGGTGGGATGCGAGCCGGTACCGAAGGCCATGCCGGGGTCGAGCTCGATGTTGATCGCGTCGGCGTCGGGCGCCTCGTGCCAGGAAGGCACGATCCACAGCCGGTCGGTGATACGGATCGGGTCGAACTGGCTCTGGGTGAGTTGCACCCAGTTCTGCTCGGCGACGGTCTCGGTGGTGAACGGCGGGACGGCGTCGAAGCCCGCCGCGCGGGCAGCCTCGGCGAGCATCGCGCCGAGTTCGGCCGGATCGGCGGCGGCGTCGAAGAGCGCGATCACCCGGCTATGGTCCCACAGCGCGGTGGGCAGGTGGCCGGGTTCGCCGAACTGGGGCCGCTCGGCCTCGGTGCCGGCATCGGCGTCCTCGATCGAGACCGAGAGCGCCCCCGCCTCCATCAGCGCGTCGGAGAGCGCCTCGGCCTTGTCGGCCTCGGCCTGCAGGGTCACCGAGATCCACATCGCGCGTCAGCTCCGGACTTCGTTGCGGTCGGCGAGCTTGTGCTCGAGGTAGTGGATGCTGGTGCAGCCCTCGTTGAAGCGCGGATCGAGCATCAGCGTCTGGTGCAGCGGGATGTTGGTCTTGATGCCCTCGACCATCATCTCGGAGAGCGCGATGCGCATGCGCCGGATCGCCTGGTCGCGCGTGTCGCCGAAGGCGATCAGCTTGCCGATCATCGAGTCGTAGTGCGGCGGCACGGTGTAGCCGTTGTAGACGTGCGAGTCGACGCGAATGCCAGGCCCGCCCGGCGTGTGCCAGTTGGTGATGCGGCCGGGCGAGGGGGTGAACTTGAACGGGTCCTCGGCGTTGATCCGGCACTCGATGGCGTGGCCGCGGAACTCGATGTCGCGCTGGCGGAACCACAGCTTCTCGCCGGCGGCGATGCGGATCTGCGCCTGCACGATGTCGATGCCGGTGATGAGCTCGGTGACCGGGTGCTCGACCTGCACGCGGGTGTTCATCTCGATGAAGTAGAACTCGCCGTTCTCGAACAGGAACTCGAAGGTGCCGGCGCCGCGATAGCCGATCTTGCGGCAGGCCTCGGCGCAACGTTCGCCGACCTTGGCGATCGCCTTGCGGTCGATGCCGGGAGCGGGCGCCTCCTCGATCACCTTCTGGTGGCGACGCTGCATCGAGCAGTCGCGTTCGCCAAGATAGACCGCGTTGCCGTGCTGGTCGGCGAGTACCTGGATCTCGACGTGGCGCGGGTTCTCGAGGAACTTCTCCATGTACACCACCGGGTTGCCGAAGGCCGCTTGGGCCTCGGCGCGGGTGGTGGTCACGGCGTTGAGCAGCGCAGCCTCGGTGTGCACCACGCGCATGCCGCGTCCGCCGCCGCCGCCGGCGGCCTTGATGATCACCGGGTAGCCGACCGCGCGCGCGACCTTGACGATCTCCTTCGGGTCCTCGGGCAGCGCGCCCTCCGAGCCCGGTACGCAGGGGACGCCGGCGGCCTTCATGGCGTCCTTGGCGGAGACCTTGTCGCCCATCAGGCGGATGGTCTCGGGGCGCGGGCCGATGAAGACGAAGCCGGACTGCTCGACGCGCTCGCCGAAGTCGGCGTTCTCGGAGAGGAATCCGTAGCCGGGGTGGATGGCCTCGGCGTCGGTGACTTCGGCGGCGGAGATGATGGCCGGCACGTTGAGGTAGCTCTGCGCCGAGGGCGGCGGGCCGATGCAGACCGACTCGTCGGCCAGGCGCACGTACTTGGCGTGGGTGTCGGCCTCGGAGTGCACCGCGACGGTCTTGATGCCGAGCTCGCGGCAGGCGCGCAGGATGCGCAGGGCGATTTCCCCGCGGTTGGCGATGAGGATCTTCTCGAACATGGCGGCCTCAGCCGATCACGAACAAGGGCTGGCCGTACTCGACCGGCTCGCCGTTCTCGACCAGGATGGCCTTGACCACGCCGCTGGCGTCGGCCTCGATCTCGTTCATCAGCTTCATCGCCTCGATGATGCACAGGCGCTCGCCGCTGGCGACCTTCTGGCCGAGCTCGACCAGCGGCTTCGCGCCCGGTGCGCTGGCGCGGTAGAAGGTGCCGACCATCGGCGACTTGACGATGTGGCCGTCGGGCAGCTCGTCCTCGACATCGGCGGGCGCCGGCGCGGCGAGAGGGGCCGGTGCGGCGGCGGGCGGGACCTGGGCGTAGTAGGTGGCCGGAGCGGCGGTGGAGTGCTTGGCGATGCGTACCTTTTCCTCGCCTTCGGTCACCTCGAGCTCCGAGATGCCGGACTCCTGGACGAGATCGATGAGTTTCTTGAGCTTGCGCAGATCCATGGTGTTCTCCGGACGGGACCGCGTTCGCCACGGCGGGCGCTGCGGTCGGGAAGATTCAGTGTTCGGGTTTCGTACACACGCCGAAACCGCCGCGCTCGCGCGGCGGGCGGGGGAAACGGTTCGTGCTGGGGAGCTGGTTCGCGGACACACTCCGCCGCCGCGGCTCGCCCAAGCGTGCGGGGTGCAGGCGAGACGCCTCGTGAAGCACCGCCCCGCCATTCCGAAGAGATGGGCCGTCTTCTCCGTGAGGAGGAGTGGGCGAGCATTTTGAGTGCTTCATGGATGCAAGTTTGCCGCAAATCGCTGCAAATTGTCCACATTGGGGTGTGGCCTCGAGCCGCCGGGCAGGCGGGTGTGGCGCGGTGGCGTGCGCGGATTCTGCGCTCGCGCGGCGCCCGCCGCAAGCCGGTCGAGGTTGTGCGGTCGCTGTGGCCGGGCGCGCGCTCAAGGCGCGGATGGGTGTGGAGCGATGGTGCTTTCCGCTGCGGCGACGAGCGCCTCGACCTGGGCGAGGCGGGCGCGCTCCTGGCCGCGGCGCGGGCTGCGCTCGGCTGCGGAAGGGTAGATCGACACCTTCACCGGCACATCGTCCCAATCGAAGCCGAGGATGGCCTCGGGGGTGTGCGGCGCGGGGCGGCGCGGCTCGCGGTGTTCGTAGGCGAAGTCCTGGTTGAGGAAGAAGATCTCGACGTCCTTGGCGCTCTCCGGGAAGAGCTCGATCTCGAGCTCGGAGTAGCGCCCGGCGGTGCCATCGAGGGCGCCGCCGGTGAGGTAGGGGCGAAAATCGGCGAGCAGGCGCATGACCTCGACGGCCGCGCTGCGCATCTCGAGCAGGCGCTGCGGCTGCTCCTCGTCCTGGTAGATCGCCAGCCAGGCGCGCAGCTCGGCCTCGATCTCGGTGTTGTTGGGCAGGGCGTCGGCTTCGGTGGCGCCGAGCTGTTTCGCCGCCTTGCGCTTGGCGAAGCCGAAGTCGCTGATGCCATCCTCGGCCATCATGCGCGCGGCGAGCGCGGCAATTTCGCGCCGCAGGCCGCCGCTGCGGGAAACGTGGGCGTGTGAGGGCATGGTGGGCCTCGGGTAGAATGCGCGCCCATTGTAATACAGCCCCGGTTGCGGCCGGATGAAGGCTTAGCGGAGCGCGAAATCCCCATGCACATCCATATCCTCGGCATCTGCGGCACCTTCATGGGCGGCGTTGCGCTGCTCGCGCGCGCAGCCGGCCATACCGTGACCGGCTGCGACGCCAACGTGTATCCGCCGATGAGCACCCAGCTCGAGGAGCAGGGCATCGGGCTGATCGAAGGCTACGACAGCAGCCAGCTCGACCTGGAGCCCGACGTGTACGTGGTCGGCAACGCGGTGTCGCGCGGCAACCCGCTGCTCGAGGCGATTCTCGACCGCGGCCTGCCGTATGTCTCCGGGCCGCAGTGGCTGGCCGAGCATGTGCTCGCCGGGCGCTGGGTGCTGGCGGTGGCCGGCACCCACGGCAAGACCACGACGACCTCGCTACTCGCCTGGATACTGGAAGACGCCGGGCTGTCGCCCTCCTTCCTGGTCGGCGGCGTGCCGCAGAACTTCGGCGTGTCGGCGCGTCTGACCGAGTCGCCCTTCTTCGTGATCGAGGCCGACGAGTACGACACCGCCTTCTGCGACAAGCGCTCGAAGTTCGTGCATTACCGGCCGCGCACGGCGATCCTCAACAATCTCGAGTTCGACCACGCCGACATCTTTGCCGACCTCGGCGCGATCGAGACCCAGTTCCACCACCTGGTGCGCACGATCCCCGCGAGCGGTCGCATCGTCGCCAACGCGCACGAGGACAGCCTGCGGCGCGTGATCGAGCGCGGCTGCTGGTCGGAGCTGGAGTGGTTCGGCGGCGATGGACGGTGGGCGGTGGCGACCGGGGCGGACGAGGTCGAGGCGGTCTTCCGCCTCGACGGCGTGGAGCAGGGCCGCGTGCGCATGCCGCTCGCCGGCAGCCATAACCGCGACAACGCGCTCGCCGCGATCGCCGCCGCACGCCACGTCGGCGTCACGCCGGCACAGGCGATCGCCAGCCTCGGACGCTTCGCCGGCATCAAGCGTCGGCTGGAGCTGCGCGGCACGGTGCGCGGGGTGCGCGTCTACGACGACTTCGCCCACCATCCGACCGCGATTGCGCTCACCGTCGGCGGCCTGCGCCGGCGCGAGCCGCAGGGCCGCATCCTGGCGGTGCTCGAGCCGCGCTCGAATACGATGAAGCTGGGAGTGATGAAGGCGCAGCTGCCGGCCAGCCTCGCCGAGGCCGACCTGGTGTTCTGCCATGCGCACGGGCTGGGCTGGGATGCCGCCGAGGCCCTCGCGCCGCTGGGCGCGCGCGCGCGCAGCTACGATCGCCTCGATGCGTTGGTCGCGGACGTGGTCGCGGCGGCACGGCCAGGCGACCACGTGCTGGTGATGAGCAACGGCGGCTTCGGCGGCGTGCACCAGAAGCTGCTCGACGCGCTCGGCACTTAGGAGGTGCCGCTGGCGGCGCCTTCGTGGGGAGGCGGCCGCCTGCGATGCCCGCCGCCGTCGCTCAGTTGCGCCGTGCGCCGGTCGGGTTGTCGAGCCGGCGTGCTTCCTCGTCGCTGATGTACTCGAACACCCGCACCACCTTGCGCACGCCCTGGCTGGTGCGCGCCACCTCGGCGGCAGCGTCGGCCTCGCTGCGGGTGACGATGCCGAGCAGGAAGACGACGTTGGCCTCGGTCACCACCTTGATGTTGTGGGCAGAGACGGTTCCGGCGTCGATCATGCGCGCCTTCACGTTGGAGGTGATCAAGGTGTCGTTGCCGCGCGCGGTGAGATTGGAGTTGGGGGCGATCGCCACCTCGTTCACCACGCCGCGCACGTGCTCGACACCGGCGACGATGCCGTCGAGCTGGCCGCGCACGGTCTCGTTGGGCGCCTCGCCGGTGAGCAGGACGTTGCGGTTGTAGGACGTGACGTTGACATGCACGCTGTCGCCCAGGCGCTCGCGGATGCGTGCAGAAACCTTCCACTCGATGCCTTCGTCCTCGACGTAGGTGCCGCTGGTGCGGCGGTCCGAGACCATCGCCGCGCCGGCGCCGACGCCGGTGGCGACGACCGGGAAGCAGCCCTGCAGCAGCGGCAGCGCGATGGCCGCGGAAAGGCCCAGGAGGAGGGCACGCCGGCTGGACTTCGCCGGTCTGTCGCGGTGTTGGGGTTGGTTCATCAGTCTTCCACTCCGAGTAAGAGGCAGTCGATACCGTCGCACAGGCAGTGCAGGATCAGCAAGTGGATTTCCCTGATCCGGGCAACCCGCTCGTCCGGTGTGCACAGCAGGATGTCTGCCGGTCCCAGCGTTGCGGCCGTGCTCCCGCCGCCGGCGCCGGTCAGCGCGATCACGCGCATGTCGCGCTCGTGGGCTGCGCGGATGGCGTCGAGGATTCGCGACGAATCGGGGTTGGCGGACAGGGTGAGCAGGATGTCGCCGGGCTGGCCGAAGGCGGCGATCTGGCGGGCGAACAAGGCCTGGGTGTCGGGATCTCCGGCGACGGGGGCGAGGCTGGAGCTGTCGGCGCTGAGCGCCATCGCGGCGAGCGCCGGGCGCTCGAGCTCGAAGCCGTTCACCAGCTGCGCGGCGAAGCGTCGCGCGTCGCCCGCCGAGCCGCTGCTGCCGCAGACCAGAACCTTGCCGCTGTCGAGCAGGCTGGCGGTGATCAGCTCGACCGCGCCGGCGATCGGCGCGGCGAGCAGTTCGAGCGCCTCGAGCGAGGCGCGCATGTTGTCTTCGAACTGGTGCGAAATGCGGTCGATCAGGTTCATGCGGGATGCGAGATCTGCGGGGGCCGGAGAGTCTAGCACGCGCTCTCAGCCGGCATCGAACGCGCCCGGGAGCCAGGTGACGCGCGCCGGATCGAGAGCGTCGAGCAGCACCGCGTCGAAGCGGCAGGGCGCATCGCGAAAGCGGCGCCCTGCGCCGCCCAGCCACCACTGCGCCGCGATCAGCACGCGGCGCTGCTTGGCTGCGGTGATGCTCTCCGCGGCACCGCCGAAGCGACCGTTGCGGCGCAGGCGCACCTCGACGAAGACGACGTGGCTGCGGTCGAGGCAGACCAGGTCGACCTCGCCGCCGCGGCAGCGCACGTTGCGCGCGATCACGCGCAGGCCGTGCGCGGCGAGGTGCTCTGCGGCGAGTGCCTCGGCCGCAGCGCCATGCGCTTGCGCCGGCGTCGGGCGCGCGCCGATACTGTCCGCCCCCGCGTGCGCGCCCCTGTCGTCCTCGCCTGCGCCGCGCGTCCAGCCTCCGGATCTGCCTCCCATGACCACCTCCGCTCCCTTGCCCGATCGCCCACTGTCCAGTACGCCGTCATTGTATGTGGTGGCTACGCCGCTCGGAAACCTGCATGACATCACGCTGCGTGCGCTCGCCGTGCTCGCCGCGGTCGATGTGGTGGCCGCCGAGGACACCCGCCACAGCCAGCGCCTGCTCGATGCGCACGGCATTCGCGCGCGCATGCTGGCGGTACACCAGCACAACGAGCAGGAGGCCGCCGGGGCGATCGTCGCCGAGCTCGCCGCCGGCCGTCAGGTGGCGCTGGTCACCGACGCCGGTACGCCGGCGGTGTCGGACCCGGGCGCCCGCCTGGTGGCGCGGGTGCGCGCCGCGGGGCATCCGGTGGTGCCGTTGCCCGGGCCGTGTGCGGCGGTGGCGGCCTTGTCCGTGTCGGGCTTCGCCGAGGGCGGTTTCCGCTTCGTCGGCTTCCTGCCGGCCAAGGGCGGGGCGCGTGCGGCGGCGCTGCGCGAGCTCGCCGACGAGCGCGCCGCGATGGTGTTCTACGAGGCGCCGCATCGCATCGCCGAGTGCATGGCCGACATGGAGCAGGCCTTCGGCGGCGTACGCGAGCTGCTGATCGCGCGCGAGATGACCAAGCTCCACGAGCAGATCGTGCGCATGCCGCTCGCGCAGGCTGCGGCCTGGCTCGCCGCCGACACGAACCGCCTGCGCGGCGAGTTCGTGCTGGTGGTGGAGGGCGCTCCGGCCGGCGAGGCGGTGGATGCGAACGCGCGGCGGGTGCTCGAGCTGCTGCTCGCAGAGCTGCCGCTCAAGGGCGCGGCGCGGCTCGCCGCCGAGATCACCGGGGCGCCGCGCAAGGCCTTGTACGCGCTCGCGCTCGAGCGCAAGGGCGGCGATTCGCCGGCGGCGTGACGCATGCACGGCCGCGCCGGCCGTGCGCGCCTTCGAAGCGCCTATAATCGGCGGGTCACACGAGGAACGCCCCGATGCAATCGATTACCTTGATCCGCCCCGACGACTGGCATCTGCACGTGCGCGACGACGCTGCGCTCGACGCGGTGGTGCCCCACACCGCAGCCCGCTTCGGCCGGGCGCTGATCATGCCCAACCTGAAGCCGCCGGTCACCACCACCGCGCAGGCGCTCGCCTACCGCGAGCGCATCCTCGCCGCGGCGCGCGGATCGAGGTTCGAGCCGCTGATGAGCCTCTACCTCACCGACAACCTGTCGCCGGACGAGATCGACCGCGCCTCCGCGAGCGGGCACATCGTCGCCTGCAAGCTCTACCCCGCGGGCGCGACCACGAACTCCGACGCCGGGGTCACCGCGATCGACAAGGTCTATCCCGTGCTCGAGCGCATGGAGAAGCTCGGCATGGTGCTGTGCGTGCATGGCGAGGCCACCGGGGCGGAGGTCGATGTGTTCGACCGCGAGCGCGTCTTCATCGAGCGCACGCTGTCGCCGCTGGTGCGGCGCTTCCCCGGGCTCAAGGTGGTGTTCGAGCACATCACCACCGCGGAGGCGGCGCAGTTCGTGCGCGCCGCGGGGTCGCACGTCGCCGCCACGGTCACCGCGCACCACCTGCTGCTCAACCGCAACGCGATCTTCTCGGGCGGCATCCGCCCGCACCACTACTGCCTGCCGGTCCTCAAGCGCGAGAGCCACCGCGAGGCCCTGGTCGCGGCGGTCACCTCGGGCAATGCGCGCTTCTTCCTCGGTACCGACTCCGCGCCGCATGCGCGCAGCACCAAGGAGAACGCCTGCGGCTGTGCAGGGTGCTACACCGCGCATGCGGCCATCGAGCTCTACGCCGAGGTCTTCGACGCCGCCGGCGCGCTCGATCGCCTGGAGGCCTTCGCCAGCCTGAACGGACCGGCCTTCTACGGACTGGCGCCGAACGCCGACACCATCACGCTGCGGCGCGAGCCCTGGAGCGTGCCGGCGAGCTACCCCTATCTCGGCGAGGATCCGCTGGTGCCGCTGCGCGCCGGCGAGCAGGTGGGCTGGAAGCTGGTGGGAGGGGCCTGAAATGGGTGTGCGCATGCATGAGGCGGGCATCCGGGACGCGGCCGCGCGCGTGGCGACGGCCCGGCGCGGTGTCCGCTGCGGTGCCGGGGGCGCGCTGCGCCGCGGCCTTGCTGCGGTCGGCCTGCTCGCAGTGCTCGCCGGCTGCGAGAACAGCGCCACCGCGTACATGATCGAAGGCAGCCAGCACGCGCTGATCCTGGTGCGCGAGCAGAAGTTCTTCTGGGACGACGAACTGCGCCAGGCCGTGGTGGTGTCGCGCCTGCCCGCCTGCCAGAAGCGCATCCGCATCCATCCGAGTTCCACGACGCTCGTCGAGATGAAGGTCTATGCCGCCGGCGACGGCCTGTGGGCGCTGCATCAGGGCGTGCGCTGGTATCTCGCCGGCACCGAGGAGTGCCGCCTGCAGGACTGGGACAACCCGGGCGACCGCCCGCCGGGCGCGCTGCTCGGCAGCTTCGCGCTGAAGGACGGCGAGCCCGCCTTCGTTGCTGCGCCCGCCGCCAAATAAGCCGGGCGGCGCCCTGCCGGCGCGCGTATAATCCGCGCCGGAAGTCCGCCAGGCAGTCGCTGCGCACCTCGTCGTGCGTGGAGGAAAGTCCGGGCCCCGCAGAGCAGGATGCCGGCTAACGGCCGGGCGTCGTGAGGCGACGGAAAGTGCAACAGAGAACAGACCGCCGATGGCCTTCGCAAGAAGGATCAGGCAAGGGTGAAACGGTGAGGTAAGAGCTCACCGCAGGACTGGCAACAGGACTGGCACGGCAAACCCCATCCGGGGCAAGGCCAAATAGGGGAGCATCGGCGTGGCTCGCGTCGCTCCCGGGTAGGCTGCTAGAGCGCCACGGCAACGTGGTGCCCAGAGGAATGACTGCCCGACGTCTCCGGTTCGCCGGCGGCGTTCGACAGAACCCGGCTTATCGGTGGACTTCCCACTTCTCCCCTGTTTTTGACCGCGAATGCCGCCTCCGCGCGCGGCATTCAGCAGCGGTCGCCCCCATTCTTAACGAATCCGCCCTCGCAAACGGGCCGGATTGCGCCGGCATTCCCACTTTTTCCCACTGCGCCCTATGCGCGGCCCGATTTCGCGTGCCGCGCGAACGTCCGTGCGCATCTCCCTTGATTTTTCAGGATTTCTCCACGTCTTGGCGTGGCGCGGTAAGTCATTGTGCAACAAAGGGATTCCGTTTCTGCAACCTTGACCCGGCATGGCCTTTCCACTAAAGTGGGTTCAAGTGGAAAAAAGTGGGGAAAAGTGTCGTTCCGATGCTTTCCCAAAGCCGTCAGGGGGTTCGATGTTCCAGGGAGCGGTGGCGCTCAATCTCGATGCGAAGGGACGCCTTGCGATTCCCGCGCGGCATCGTGATGCCCTGGCCGTCGATAACGGCCAGGTGGTGCTGACCGCCCATCCGCACGGCTGCTGCCTCGTCTACCCCGTTCCCGCCTGGAATCCGATCCGCGACCACGTGCTGCGGGCACCGAGCCTGGATCCGCAAGCGGCGATGCTCAAGCGCCTGCTCGTGGGCTTCGCCCAGGAAGAGACGCTCGACGCCGCCGGTCGCGTGCTGGTGGCGTCCTCGCTGCGCAAGTTCGCTGCGCTCGAGAAGCAGGTCTGGCTGGTCGGCCAGGGCACGCATTTCGAGCTGTGGTCCGATGAGCGCTGGGAGAAGCAGCAGCAGGCGATGCTCGACCTGGTCAATACCGGCCTGCCGCCCGGGTTCGAGAGCCTCGCGCTGTGACCTCCGCCCATGCCCACGTCAGCGTCCTCCTCTCCGAAGCGGTCGACGCGCTTGCGATCCGTGCCGACGGCATCTACGTCGATGGGACCTTCGGGCGTGGCGGCCATAGTCGCGCCGTGCTCGCCCAACTCGGACCGCAGGGGCGCCTGATCGCCTTCGACCGCGATCCGGCGGCGATCGCCGCCGGAGAGGCGGTGGGGGATGCGCGGCTGACGCTGGTGCATTCGGCATTCAGCGCGCTCGACGACGAGCTCGTGCGCCTCGGCGTGCAGGCGGTGGATGGTGTGCTGCTGGACCTCGGGGTGTCTTCGCCCCAGCTGGACGACGCTGCGCGCGGGATGAGCTTTCGCTTCGACGCCCCCCTCGACATGCGCATGGATACGAGCCGCGGGCAGACCGTGGCGGAATGGCTGGCGGAGGCGTCCGTCGGACAGATCACGGAGGTCATCAGGGAATATGGAGAGGAACGGTTTGCTCATGCGATTGCAAAGGCGATTGCAACTGCTCGGGCAGGGGGGGCTGTCGCAACCACTGGACAACTTGCCGCGCTCGTGGAAAAAGCGGTCCGCACGCGCGAGCCGGGGCAGCACCCGGCGACACGCACCTTCCAGGCTCTTCGGATTTTCATCAATCAGGAGCTCAAGGAGCTGAGCGGAGTGCTGCCCGTCTGCGTGTCCCGGCTGCGGCCGGGCGGGCGGCTGGCGGTGATCAGCTTCCACTCGCTCGAGGACCGCATCGTGAAGCGCTTCATGCGTGACGAGTCGCGTCCGCCGCTGCTGCCGCGCCGGCTGCCGGTCAGGGCGGCAGACCTGCCTGCGCCGCGCCTGCGGCTCGTCGGCAAGGCGACGCGTCCGGGCGAGGCCGAGGTCGCGGCCAACCCGCGTGCGCGCAGCGCGGTGCTGCGCGTGGCCGAACGCACGGAGGCGCCCTGATGGTGCGAATCGACGCCGTCCTCGTCGCCCTTGCCGTCGCCAGCGCGCTCGGCGTGGTCGCCTCGCAGCATCAGGCGCGCCGCCTCCACGGCGAGTACGAGCGCGAGCAGGCGCGCGCGCAGGCGCTCGAGGTCGAGTGGGGGCAGCTCCAGCTCGAGCAGAGCACCTGGGCGACGCACGGGCGCGTCGAGAAGCTCGCCCGCGATCGCCTGCACATGCAAGTGCCGCCCGAAGGGCAGGTGCTGGTGGTGGAGCCTCAATCATGAAAAAGCAACGTACCGTCACCTTCAATCACAATCCGCTGCTCAAGCGCGAGCTGCCGGCATGGCGGCCGCGCATCGTCATGCTCGCGCTGATGGGGTGTTCGCTTGCACTGGTCGGGCGTGCGCTCTACCTGCAGGGGGTCAATGACGATTTCCTCCAGGCCAAGGGTGCATCGCGCTATGCGCGCGTGCTCGAGGTGCCCGCCACCCGCGGCCGCATCACCGACCGCCATGGCGACATCCTCGCGGTGAGCACGCCGGTGCGCGCAGTCTGGGCGCTGCCTGCGGACGCACGCCTGGAGCCCGCCCAGGTGCGCGAGCTCGCGCGCCTGCTCGAGATGGATGCCAACGAGCTCAACGGCAAGCTCGCCGCAGGGCGCGACTTCGTCTACCTCAAGCGCCAGGTGCCGCCCGAGGTCGCGCAGGCAGTCGCCGACCTGCGCCTGCCCGGCATCCACCAGCAGAAGGAATACCGTCGCTACTACCCCGGCGGCGAGGTGATGGCGCACATCCTCGGCTTCACCGACCTCGAGGACCGCGGCCAGGAGGGCATCGAGCTCGCTTTCGACAAGCGCCTGTCGGGTCGCGCCGGAGCGCGTCGCGTGATCAAGGACCGCCGCGGCCAGATCGTCGAGGACGTCGAGGCCATCCGTCCCCCGCGCGACGGCGACGATGTCGCGCTGTCGATCGACGGCAAGATCCAGTATCTCGCCTGGTCGGCGCTGCGCGAGGCGATGGAGGAGCACAAGGCCAAGGCGGCCGCCGCGGTCGTGCTCGATGTGCGCAGCGGCGAGGTGCTCGCGCTGGTCAACGCACCGACCTTCAATCCGAACAATCGCGCCAACCTCACTGGCGCGCAGCTGCGCAACCGGGTGTTCACCGACGCCTTCGAGCCCGGCTCGGTGATGAAGCCCTTCATCGCCGCGCTCGCGCTCGAGCGCGGCAAGGTCAGGCTCAATACCCCGATCGACACCGGCAGCGGCCGCATGACCATCGGGACCGCGACCATCTCCGACACCAAGCGCCATGGTGTCATCACCATGGCGCAGGTGGTGCAGAAGTCCTCCAACATCGGCACCGTGAAGATGGCTCAGCAGCTCGGCGCCGACGAGATGTGGCATCTCTTCGATCAGCTCGGCTTCGGCACCCCGCTCAACCTCGGCTTCCCCGGCGAGACCTCCGGCCGGCTGCGTCCGGCCAAGAGTTGGCGGCCGATCGAGCAGGCGACCATGTCCTACGGCCACGGCATCTCGACGAGCCTGATCCAGATGGCGCGCGCCTACCTCGTGTTCGCACGCGAGGGTGAGCTGGTGCCGCTGTCGCTGACGCGGGTGGAGGGCGCGCCGAGCTCGGGGCGGCGCGTGTTCTCGGTCGACACGGCGCGCCAGATGCGCACCGTGCTGGCGATGGCGGCGGGCCCCGGCGGCACCGCGATCCGCGCCCAGGTGCCCGGCTACACGGTGGCGGGAAAGACCGGCACTGCACACAAGCTCGAGGACGGCCGCTACGCGCGCAAGTACATCTCGTCCTTCGTCGGCTTCGCGCCGGCGAGCGATCCGCGCATCGTCGTCGCGGTGATGGTGGATGAGCCCTCCGCGGGCCATCACTACGGCGGTACGGTCGCCGCGCCGGTGTTCTCGCGCATCACCGAGGGCACGCTGCGCACGCTCGGTGTCGCCCCGGACATGCCGCTGACCCCGCTCCAGCTTGCCCGGCGCGGTGCGGACGAGGCCGCCAGCGCTGGCGTCGGCAGGGAGAACATGTGAGCGCCGCGCAAGCCCTCGCCGTGCTCGATCGCCTGCGCGCGCTCGGGGTGCACGCGGACGACATCAGCGCGGATTCGCGCAGGGCGGGGTCGGGCTGCGTGTTCGCGGCCTGGCCCGGCCAGCGTACCGATGGTCGCCGTTTCCTTGCCGATGCGGCCGCGCGTGGCGTGGCCGCCGTGTTGTGGGAAGACGGCGACGGTTTTGCCGCTCCCCCGCTTGCGGTGCCGGGTTTTGGCGTGCGCGGCCTGCGCGAGCTTGCCGGCTACCTCGCGCACGAGCTCCACGGCCGGCCTTCGCAGGCGCTGTGGCTGGCGGGCGTCACCGGCACCAACGGCAAGACCACCGTCTCGCAGATGCTCGCGCGTGCGCTCGGCGATCTCGGCCAGCCCTGCGGCATCGTCGGCACGCTCGGCTGCGGCTTCCCCGATGCGCTCGAGGAGGGCCTCAACACCACGCCCGACGCGCTCGAGCTGCAGCGCTGGTTCGCCCGCTTCCGCGACCAGGGGGCGGTGGCGGCGGCGATGGAGGTGTCCTCGATCGGGCTCGACCAGGGGCGGGTCAATGGTGCGCAGTTCGACGTCGCGATCTTCACCAACCTGAGCCGCGACCACCTCGACTACCACGGCACCATGGAAGCCTACGCCGAGGCCAAGGCGCGCCTGTTCGAGCGCCCGGAGCTGGCGGCCTGCGTGATCAACGTCGACGACCCCTGGGGCCTGGCGCTGGCGCGCAGGCTCGTCGCCGCGGGGCGCACGGTGATCGCCTGCACGCTCTATGCGGCCAATGCCGACGCGGTGCCCGGCGCGCGCGTGCTGCGCGCCGACCGCCTGCAGGCCGCGCCTGCGGGGCTGCGCTTCACCCTCGTCTGGGAAGGGCGCGAGGCCGAGATCGGCGTGCGCATGGTGGCGCACTTCAACGTCTCCAACCTGATCGCGGTCGCCGGCGCCTTGCTCGCGCGCGGCATCGCCTTCGACGAGCTGCCGCCGGTGCTGGGGCGGCTTTCGCCGCCGCAGGGTCGCATGCAGCTGGTCGGCGGAGTGTGCGAGCCGCTGGTGGTGATCGACTACGCGCACTCGCCCGATGCCCTCGCCAAGGTGCTCGAGGCCTTGCGCGGCACGGTGCATAGCCGGCGCGGCCGCCTGACGTGCGTGTTCGGCTGCGGCGGCGACCGTGATCCGGGCAAGCGCCCGCTGATGGGCGAGATCGCCAGCGCGATCGCGGATCGCGTGGTGATCACCAGCGACAACCCGCGCTCCGAAGACCCGCAGCGCATCGTTGAGGCCATCGCCGCCGGCGCCGGTCCGGCGGCCGAACGCGTGGTCGACCGTGCGCAGGCGATCGCCCGTGCGGTCGCCGAGGCGCAGGCCGATGACGTGGTGCTGATCGCCGGCAAGGGCCACGAGCCCTATCAGGAAATCCTCGGCAAACGCCTGCCGTTTTCGGATCTGGAGCAGGCGAAGCGTGCGCTCGCCGCCTGGCATGCAAGGGAGAAGGGCCAATGATGAGCCTGCACGACGCCGCACGCGCGCTCGCGGTCCATGGGGCGCGAGCGACCGGGGAGGGGCGCTTCGACAGCGTCGGCACCGACACCCGCGCGCTCGCGCCCGGGCAGCTCTTCGTCGCGCTGCGCGGCGAGCGCTTCGACGGCCACGACTTCGTCGCCACCGCGGCCAAGGCCGGCGCGGCCGCGGCGCTGGTCGATGCCGCCTGGGTTGCCGGCAAGAGCGACGCCGGCCTGCCCCTGCTGGTCGTGGACGACACCCGGCGCGCGCTCGGCACGCTCGCGGCCGCCTGGCGGGCACGCTTCGCACTGCCGCTCATCGGTATCACCGGCAGCAACGGCAAGACCACGGTGAAGGAGATGTGCGCCGCGATCCTGCGTGCGCAGGCGAGCCGAGACGGCTTCGGCGAGGAGTCGGTGCTCGCTACCCGCGGCAACCTGAACAACGACATCGGCATGCCGCTGACCCTGCTCGAGCTGCGCGACTTCCACCGCGCCGCGGTGATCGAGATGGGGATGAACCACCCTGGCGAAATCGGCTACCTGAGCGCGCTCGCCCAGCCCACCGTGGCGCTGGTGAACAACGCCCAGCGCGCGCACCTGCAGGGCATGGGCTCGGTCGACGAGGTCGCGCGCGAGAAGGGCGCGATCTACGACGGCCTGGGCGGCGCGGGCGTGGCGGTGATCAACGCCGACGACCCGCACGCCGGCTACTGGCGCGCGCTCAATGCCGGGCGGCCGATTGTGACATTCGGTATCGACCAGCCGGCGGACGTGTTCGCGCGGTGTACCCTGCGCGGCCTCGGCTCGCGGCTCGAACTCGATGCCCCGCAAGGGAAGATCGATTTCACCTTGCAGGTGCCGGGTCTGCACAACGTGCGCAACGCCATCGGCGCGGCGGCTGCCTGCCTCTCGGCAGGGGTGTCGCCCGAGGCGGTGGCCCAGGGGCTGGCAGGTTTCGCCGGCACGCGCGGCCGCCTGCAGCGTCGGGCCGGGCCGCAGGGTGCGCTGGTCCTGGACGATTCGTACAACGCCAATCCGGATTCGGTGCGTGCGGGCATCGACGTGCTCGCCGCCATGCCGGGCCACACCTGGCTGGTGCTCGGCGACATGGGCGAGGTCGGCGAGACCAGCGCCCAGGTCCACGACGAGGTCGGCGGCTATGCGAAGAGCAAGGGCATCGACGGCCTCTTCGCGCTCGGCGACATGAGCGCGGTGGCGGCGCACAACTTCGGTGAGGGCGCGCGCCACTTCAGCTCGGCGGAGGCGCTCGTCAAGGCGCTCGCGCCGCACCTGGATGCCGACTCGGTGGTGCTGGTGAAGGGCTCGCGCTTCATGCGCATGGAAAGGGTGGCGGATGCGCTTGCGGCAATGCACAATCCCGCCCCTTCAACGGAAACCGGCTCCTGACATGTTGTTGGAACTCGCCCTCTGGCTCAGCCAGGACATTCGTGGCTTCAACGTCTTCGGCTATATCACGCTGCGGACGGTGCTCGCCGCACTCACCGCGCTGGCGATCTCGCTGATCGCCGGCCCCGCCGTCATCCGCTGGCTGGCTGCCAAGAAGATCGGCCAGGCCGTGCGCGACGACGGCCCCAAGTCGCATCTGACCAAGGCGGGCACCCCGACCATGGGTGGTGCGCTGATCCTGATCGCGATCGGCATCACCGTCCTGTTGTGGGGCGATCTTCGCAACGACTACGTATGGGTGACGCTGCTCGTGACCCTGGGCTTCGGCGCGGTAGGCTGGGTCGATGACTGGCGCAAGGTGGTGCACCGGGATCCGAAGGGGCTGGCGAGCCGCTGGAAATACCTGTGGACCTCGGCGATCGCGCTCGCCGCGGCGATCTACCTCGGCATCAGCGCCGATACCCCGGCCGAGACCGAGCTGATCGTGCCCTTCTTCAAGGCCGTGGCCTATCCGCTGGGCATCTTCGGCTTCGTCGCGCTGACCTACTTCGTCATCAACGGCACCAGCCATGCGGTTAACCTCACCGACGGCCTCGACGGCCTGGCGATCATGCCGACGGTGATGGTGGCCGGTGCGCTGGCGATCTTCGCCTACGTCGCCGGCCACGCCGGCTTCTCCAAGTATCTCGGCGTGCCCTACGTCGCGGGGGCGGGCGAGCTCGCGGTGTTCTGCGGCGCGATCTGCGGTGCCGGCCTCGGCTTCCTGTGGTTCAACGCCTACCCGGCGGAGGTCTTCATGGGCGATGTCGGCGCGCTCGCGCTCGGCGCCGCGCTCGGCACCATCGCGGTGATCGTCCGCCAGGAGATCGTGCTCTTCATCATGGGTGGCCTCTTCGTCGCCGAGACCCTGTCGGTGATGGTGCAGGTGCTCTACTTCAAGGCCACCGGCGGCAAGCGCATCTTCCGCATGGCGCCGCTGCACCACCACTACGAGCTGGGCGGCTGGAAGGAAACGCAGGTGGTGGTCCGCTTCTGGATCATCACCATCATGCTGGTGCTGTTCGGCCTGTCGACGCTGAAACTGCGATGAGCGCACTCACGGGCAAACACATCCTCGTCCTCGGGCTCGGCGAATCGGGCCTGGCCATGGCGCGCTGGTGCGCGCTGCGTGGCGCGCGCGTGCGCGTGGCCGACAGCCGCGCCCTGCCGCCCGGGCGGGATGCGCTGAAGGCGGACGCCCCGCTCGCCGAGCTCTTCGTCGGCGGTTTCGGCGACGAGGTGCTCGACGGCGTCGACCTGGTCGCCCTCAGCCCAGGCCTCGACCCGCGCGTCGGGGTCGCCGCCGAGGCACGTCGGCGCGGCCTGCCGCTTACCGGCGAGATGAGCCTGCTCGCGCAGGCGCTCGACGAACTCGGCGTGCGCGCGCAGACCTGCATCCTCGCGATCACCGGTACCAACGGCAAGACCACCACCACCGCACTCGCCGCGGCGCTCGCGCAGTCCGCCGGCCTCGATGCGGTCGCTGCCGGCAACATCAGCCCGGCGGCGCTCGACGTGCTCATGGAGCGCCTGGAGATCGGCGCCGCGCTGCCCGCGTGCTGGGTGCTGGAGCTCTCGAGCTTCCAGATCGAGACCATGCAGGGGCTGGACGCCGAGGCGGCGACCGTGCTCAACGTCACCGACGACCACCTCGACCGCTACGCCGACCTCGAGGAATATGCCGCTACCAAGGCGGCGATCTTCCAGGGTGCGGGCGTGCAGGTGCTCAACCGCGAGGACGCGCGCGTGGTGGCGATGGCGCTGCCGGGCCGGCGCACGCTCCGCTTCGGCACCACGGCGCCGGCGGCCGACTCCGACTACGGCCTGGCCGACCACGACGGCCGCGCCTGGCTGATGCGTGGCAGCGAGCGCCTGCTCGCCCCCGACGAATTGCCGCTCGCCGGCCGCCACAACGCCGCCAACGCGCTCGCCGCGCTCGCGCTCTGCGAGGGCGGCCTGGGCATCGAACCGCAGGCCCTGATTCCCGGGCTGAAGGCCTTCCGAGGCCTGCCGCACCGCGTCGAGCTGGTCGCCGAGCGCGCCGACGGCGTGCGCTTCTACGACGACTCCAAGGGCACCAACGTCGGCGCCACCGTGGCGGCGCTCGCCGGGATGGACTGCCCGGTGGTGCTGATTGCCGGTGGCGACGGCAAGGGCCAGGACTTCTCGCCGCTCGCCCCGGTGCTCGCCGGCAAGGCGCGCGCGCTGCTGCTGATCGGCCGTGACGCCGGCCGCATCGATCAGGCGGTGGCGGGCTGCGGTGTGGCGATCGAGCACGCGCCCGACCTCGACGCTGCGGTGGTGCGCGCCAACGCCTTCGCGCGGGCGGGCGACGCAGTGCTGCTCTCGCCTGCCTGCGCCAGCCTCGACATGTTCCGCAACTACGCCCACCGCGCGGAGGTCTTCGTCGCCGCGGTGCGCCGCCTGCCGGGAGTGAGCCCGCGATGAAGTTCGCCAGTACCCTCACCGGCCTGCTCCAGCGCGGTGGCGGCGCCCCCGATCCGGCGCGCGCGGCCGCCGATCGCCTGGGACGCCACGGCGCGCCGGCGCGCGAGCTCGACCTGCTGCTGATCTGGTCGGCGGTCGGCCTGCTGCTGCTCGGCCTGGTGATGGTGTATTCGGCCTCGATCGCGATCGCCGAGGGCAGCCGCTTCACCAACTATCAGGCGCACTTCTTCCTGCTGCGCCACGCGGTCTTCCTCGCCGTCGGCATCGGCCTCGGACTGGTGGCCTTCCAGCTGCCGATGGCGCGCTGGCAGCAGCTCGCCCCGGCGCTCTTCGTCGCCGGCGTGGTCCTGCTGGTGGTGGTGCTGATCCCGGGCATCGGGCGCGAGGTCAATGGCGCGCAGCGCTGGCTCTCGCTCGGGCCGGTGAACCTGCAGCCCTCCGAGCTCATGAAGATCTTCGCCGCGCTCTACGCCGCCGACTACACGGTGCGCAAGCTCGACGTCATGGGCAGCTTCATGAAGGGCTTCGTGCCGATGATGGCGGTGATCCTGCTGGTCGGCTTCCTGCTGCTGCGCGAGCCCGACTTCGGTGCCTTCGTGGTGATCACCACGATCGCCTTCGGCGTGCTTTTCCTGGGCGGCGTGAACGTGCGCGTGTTCGTGCTGCTCGCAGTGGTGGCGGTGATCGGCTTCGTGATCCTGATCTGGACCTCGCCCTATCGCCGCGACCGCATCTTCGGCTTCATGGACCCCTGGCAGGACGCCTACGGCAAGGGCTACCAGCTCTCCCACTCGCTGATCGCCTTCGGTCGTGGCGAGTGGTTCGGGGTCGGCTTGGGCGGCAGCGTCGAGAAGCTCTTCTACCTCCCCGAGGCGCACACCGACTTCCTGCTCGCGGTGATCGCGGAAGAGCTCGGCTTCGTCGGCGTGCTGACGGTGGTGGCGCTGTTTGCCTTGATCGTACACCGCGCCTTCATCATCGGCCGCGAAGCGGTCAAGCTCGAGCGCTACTTCGCCGGCCTGGTCGCCCAGGGCATCGGCCTGTGGATCGGCATCCAGTCCTTCATCAACATGGGCGTGAACATGGGCCTCTTGCCCACCAAGGGTCTGACCCTGCCGCTGATGAGCTTCGGCGGCTCGGGCATCGTCGCCAACTGCGTCGCGCTCGCCATCCTGCTCCGGGTGGACTGGGAGAACCGCCAGCTCATGCGCGGGGGGCGTACATGAAGACGCTGATGGTGATGGCCGGCGGCACCGGCGGCCACATCTTCCCGGGCATCGCGGTCGCCGAGGAGCTGCGCGCACGCGGCTGGCGCATCGTCTGGATGGGCAACCCCGAGGGCATGGAGGCGCGCATCGTGCCGCCGCGCGGCTACGACACCGCCTGGGTTCGCTTCGGCGCGCTGCGCGGCAAGGGCCTGTTGCGCAAGCTCATGCTGCCGGTCAACCTGCTCTCCGGCTTCTGGCAGGCGCTGCGCGAGCTTCGCCGCGTCCGCCCCGACGTGGTGCTCGGCATGGGCGGATACATCACCTTTCCGGGCGGCATGATGGCCGCGCTGCTCGGGCGACCGCTCGTGCTGCACGAGCAGAACTCGGTCGCAGGCCTGGCCAACCGCGTGCTCGCCCGCGTCGCCGATCGTGTGCTGAGCGGCTTCCCAGCGGTGCTGGAGAAGGCCGAGTGGATGGGCAACCCGGTGCGCGCCGACATCGCCGCGGTGCTGCCGCCGGCCGAGCGCATGGCCGGGCGCGAGGGCCCGCTGCGCGTGCTGGTGGTGGGCGGCAGCCTGGGCGCCGCGGTGCTCAACGAGACCGTGCCGCAGGCGCTGCTGCGCCTTCCCGCCGAGCAGCGCCCGACGGTGGTGCACCAGGCCGGCGAGCGCCAGATCGAGGCCTTGCGCGCGGCCTACGCGCGCGCGCAGGTCGAGGGCGAGCTGCGCCCCTTCATCGACGACATGGCGGCGGCCTATGCCGACGCCGACCTGGTGATCTGCCGCGCCGGTGCGCTCACCGTGGCCGAGCTCGCCGCGGCCGGGGTGGCCAGCCTGCTGGTGCCCTTCCCCTACGCGGTGGACGACCACCAGACCGGCAACGCGCGCTTCCTCGCCGACCGCGGCGGCGCCTACCTGCTGCCGCAATCCGAACTTACGCCCGACCGTCTCGCGGGCATCCTGTCCAGCCTGGACCGCGGCCGCCTGCTGCAGATGGCCGAGAACGCGCGCGCGCTCGCGAAGCCGCTCGCAGCCGTCGCGGTGGCCCACGTGTGTGCCGAGCTGGGCGGTGGAGAACAAGCATGAAGCACAAGGTCAGGAACATCCACTTCGTGGGCATCGGCGGCTCGGGCATGAGCGGCATCGCCGAGGTGCTCGCCAACCAGGGCTACCGCGTCAGCGGCTCCGACCTCGGCGACAACGCCGCCACGCGCCGCCTGCAGAAGATGGGCGCGCACGTGGTGCGCGGCCACGACGCGGGCAACGTCGCCGACGCCGACGTGGTGGTGGTGTCGACCGCGGTGAAGGCCGACAACCCCGAGGTGGTGGCGGCGCGCGAGCGCCACATCCCGGTGGTGCCGCGCGCGCAGATGCTCGCCGAGCTGATGCGCTTCAAGCACGGCATCGCGATCGCCGGCACCCACGGCAAGACCACCACGACCTCGCTGGTGGCGAGCATCCTCGCCGAGGGCGGCATCGATCCCACCTTCGTGATCGGCGGCCGCCTCAACGCGGCCGGCGCCAACGCGCGCCTGGGCACCGGCGACTACCTGGTGGCCGAGGCGGACGAGTCCGACGCCTCCTTCCTGCTGCTCAACCCGGTGATCTCGGTGGTCACGAACATCGACGCCGACCACATGGACACCTACGGCCACGACTTCGGCCGGGTCAAGCAGGCCTTCGTCGACTTCCTTCACCGCCTGCCGTTCTACGGCGTGGCGGTGCTGTGCGAGGACGATCCGAACGTGCGTGGGATCATGCCCCAGGTCGCCAAGCAGATCGTGCGCTACGGCCTCTCCGAGACCGCCAACATCCGCGCCGAGAACGTCCGCGCCGACGGCGGGCGCATGCTGTTCGACTGCGTGCGGGTCAACGGCACGACGTCGCGGCTGTCGATCGAGCTCAACCTGCCCGGCCTGCACAACGTGCTCAACGCGCTCGCCGCGATCGCGGTGGCGACCGAGGTGCAGGTGCCGGACGCAGCCATCATCAAGGCGCTGGCCGAGTTCAACGGCGTCGGCCGGCGCTTCCAGCGCTACGGCGAGGTCGCGCTGCTCGACCAGGACGGCGACGAGGCTGGCAGCTTCACGCTGGTCGACGACTACGGCCACCACCCGGTGGAGATGGCGGCGACCATCGCCGCAGCGCGCGGCGCCTTTCCCGGTCGCCGCCTGGTGCTGGCCTTCCAGCCCCATCGTTTCACGCGCACGCGCGACTGCTTCGAGGACTTCGTCAAGGTGCTGTCGACCGTCGATGCGCTGCTGCTGGCCGAGGTCTATGCCGCCGGCGAGACGCCGATCGTCGCTGCCGACGGTCGCTCGCTCGCGCGCGCGATCCGCGTCGCCGGAACGGTCGAGCCGGTCTTCGTCGAGGAAATCGCCGAGATGCCGCGCGTGATCCTGTCCGCCGCGCGCGACGGCGACGTCGTCATCACCATGGGAGCGGGCAGCATCGGTGCGGTGCCGGGCAAGCTCGCCAGCATCGAGGAAGCAGTGTGAAGGCCCGGTTCGGAAAAGTTGCGGTGCTGTTCGGCGGTTCATCCGCCGAGCGTGAAGTGTCCCTGATGTCGGGCAGGGCGGTGCTTGCCGCCTTGCAGTCCGCCGGCGTGGATGCGCACGCCTTCGATCCCGCTGAGCGCGACCTCCACATCCTGAAGGAAGAGGGCTTCGAGCGCGCCTTCATCGCCCTCCACGGGCGCGGCGGCGAGGACGGCACGGTGCAAGGCGCGCTGGAGCTGATGGGTATCCCCTACACCGGCAGCGGCGTGATGGCCTCCGCACTCTCGATGGACAAGTGGCGCACCAAGATGGTGTGGCTCTCCGCTAGCCTGCCCACGCCGCGCTATGCGATCCTGGAGCACGACACCGACTGGGACGCCGTGGTGGCCGAGCTCGGCCTGCCGATCTTCGTCAAGCCGGTGCACGAGGGCTCGAGCATGGGCGCGACCAAGGTGGTCGAGGTCAGCCAGCTGCGCGCGGCCTGGGAACTCGCCGCGCGCTACGACAGCCTGGTGATCGCCGAGGAGTTCATCGCCGGCGCCGAGCTCACCGCGCCCTTCCTCGAGGATCGCGCGCTGCCGCTCGTGCGCATCGTCGCCCCGGACGGCAACTACGACTACCAGCACAAGTACTTCACCGACGACACCCGCTACGACTGTCCCTGCGGCCTGCCCGCGGCGCAGGAGGCCGAGCTGCAGGCGCTGGTGATGAAGTGCGCGCGCGTGCTCGGTTGCCGCGGCTGGGGACGCGCCGATCTCATCCTCAGCGAGGATGGCCGCCCCTACCTGCTCGAGATGAACACCTCGCCCGGCATGACCGGCCATTCGCTGGTGCCGATGTCGGCGCGCGTGGCGGGGATGGACTTCACCTCGCTGTGCCTCGAGATCCTGCAGGGAGCCCGTCTTGGCTGAAGCCGGCATCCGCCCCGCGTCGATCCGCTCCGCCCGCCGTCCGGCGGCGGGCGGGCCTGCGCGTGCGGGTGTCGAGCGCGGCCTGTGGCACCGGCCTGCGCTGCTCAACCTGATCTCCGACCTGCTCACCCTGGGTGCGGCCGTCGCGCTCGGCTGGGCGCTGGTGATCTGGTTCGTTTCGCGACCCCTGTTCCCGCTGCGCGAGCTGGTGGTGCTCACCGAGCCCAGCCAGGTGACCGCGGAGCAGCTCGACTATGCCGCCCGCCTCGCGGTGCAGGGCAACTTCTTCACGGTCGACCTCGACGGCGTGAAGCAGACCTTCGAGAAGCTGCCCTGGGTGCGCAAGGCAGAGGTGCGCCGGCGTTGGCCCGACGCGCTCGAACTGCGCCTGGAAGAGCACGAGGCGGTGGCCTACTGGACGGTGTCCGAGAGCGGCGAGGCGCGTCTGGTCAATCGCCAGGGCGAGGTCTTCGTCGCCGCCTCCAACGCCGACATGCCCCAGTTCGACGGTCCGCAGGGATCTGCGAGTTGGCTGCTCGCGCGCCACGCCGAGTTCTCGGACATGCTGCAGCCGCTCGGTGTACGCCTCGTCGGGCTGGCGCTGTCGGCGCGCGAGGCCTGGCGGCTGCAACTCGACAACGGCATGACCATCGTGCTCGGGCGCGAGCAGGACAAGTCTCCGCTGATGGACCGGTTGCGCCGCTTCATCGCGGTGTGGCCGCGCGTGCATGAACAGATCGACATCGACATCAAGACCGCGGACCTGCGCTATGCGAGCGGGTTCGCACTGACCCCGGCCGACGCCTCGGTGCTGCAGCAGCCCGTCGCGCCCGCCGCCCGGAAAGGCAGGAAATGAGCAAGCAATACAACGAACTGATCGTCGGCCTGGACATCGGCACCGCCAAGGTCACCTGCATGGTCGCCGAGGTGAAGCCCGACGGGCGGCTCAACGTGGTCGGCCTCGGCACCCAGCCCACCAACGGCCTCAAGCGCGGCGTGGTGGTGAACATCGAGGCCACGGTGGACGCGATCTCGCGCGTGATCCAGGAGGTCGAGGTCATGGCCGACTGCAAGATCCACGAGGTCTACACCGGGCTCGCCGGCAGCCACATCAAGAGCTTCAACTCCAGCGGCACGGTCGCGATCAAGGAGAAGGAGGTCTCGCCGCTCGATGTGGAGCGTGTGATCGAGGTCGCGCGCGCGATGCCGATCCCGGCCGAACAGCAGATCCTGCACATCCTCACCCAGGAATTCATCATCGACGGCCAGGGTGGCGTGCGCGAGCCGATCGGCATGAGCGGTGTCCGCCTCGAGGTCAAGGTGCACATCGTCACCGGCGCGGTGTCGGCGGCGCAGAACGTCATCAAGTGCGTGCGCCGCTGCGGCCTCGAGGTCATGGACCTGAGCCTGCAGCCGCTCGCCTCCAGCCACGCCGTGCTCACCGAGGACGAGAAGGAGCTCGGCGTGTGCATGGTCGACATCGGCGGCGGCACCACCGACATCGCGGTGTTCACCCAGGGCGCGATTCGCCACACCGCGGTGATCCCGGTCGCCGGCGACCAGATCACCAACGACATCGCGATGGCGCTGCGCACCCCGACCGCCGAGGCCGAGGAGATCAAGATCCGCCACGGCGTCGCCATGCACCACATGGCCGACCCCGAGGAGATGATCGAGGTGCCGGGCGTGGGCGACCGCCCGCCGCGCAAGCTCTCGCGCCAGGCGCTCGCCGACGTGATCGAGCCGCGCGTCTCCGAACTCTTCGAGCTGGTGCAGGCCGAGCTGCGCCGCAGCGGCTACGAGGAACTGCTGTCCTCGGGCATCGTGCTGACCGGCGGCTCGGCGGTGATGCGCGGCATGGCCGAGCTCGCCGAGGACGTCTTTCACATGCCCGCGCGCGTGGGGGCGCCGCAGTACGACGGCGGCCTCGCCGACGTGGTCTGCCAGCCGCGCTACGCCACTGCGATGGGCCTGGTGATGGAGGGCGCGGTGCAGCGCCGGCGGGGGCTGCAGGCACGCGACACGCGCAGCGTGAAACAATTTTTCGGGCGCATGAAGGCCTGGTTCGAACGCAACTTCTGAACCGGTTTTCGGGCGATTTTCATTTTGGATGTGGGCCGATCACCATCGCTTATTTAGTAGTAAACTTCCGGCCAGGTTACTAGATGCAGGCCGGCTGGCGATCGGTGCCGCGCGGGGCAGTCAAATCAGGAGGCGAGGCTAATGTTTGAAATCGTTGAGAAGGAAGCCACCGGTACGGTGATCAAGGTGGTCGGCGTCGGCGGTGCGGGCGGCAACGCGGTCGACCACATGATCCGCGAGGGCGTGAAGGGGGTGCATTTCATCTCCGCCAACACCGACGCGCAGGCGCTCAAGCGCTGCCTCGCCCCGGTCAAGGTCCAGCTCGGCAACACCGGCCTGGGTGCGGGCTCCAAGCCGGAAGCCGGCCGTGCCGCCGCGCAGGAGTCGCGCGACGCGATCTCCGCGGCGCTCGAGGGCGCGCACATGGTGTTCATCACCGGCGGCATGGGTGGCGGCACCGGCACCGGCGCGGCGCCCGTGGTGGCCGAGATCGCCAAGGAGATGGGTCTGCTGACCGTCGCCGTGGTCACCAAGCCCTTCGACTTCGAGAACCGCATCCGCGTCGCCGAGAGCGGCATCGAGGAGCTCACCCGCCACGTCGACTCGCTGATCGTCGTGCTCAACGACAAGCTGCTCGAGGTCTTCGGCGACGACGCCGGCTTCGAGGAGTGCTTCCGCTCCGCCGACAACGTGCTGCGCTCGGCCGTGGGCGGCATCGCCGAGATCATCAACGTCCCCGGCCTGGTCAACGTCGACTTCCAGGACGTGCGCACCGCGATGGCCGAGATGGGTCGCGCCATGATGGGCTCGGCCGAGGCCGCCGGCATGGACCGCGCCCGCATCGCCGCCGAGCAGGCCGCGGTGTCGCCGCTGCTCGAGGGCACCGAGCTCTCCGGCGCGCGCTGCGTGCTGATCAACATCACCGCGAGCAAGTCGCTGAAGATGTCGGAAGTGCGCGATGCGGTGAGGACCGTGCAGGCCTTCGCCGCACCCGAGGCCTTCGTCAAGTACGGCACCGTGTTCGACGACACCATGGAAGACCGCATCCGCATCACCGTGGTCGCCACCGGCCTCGGCGCGCCGCGCGCCGCGCGCCAGCCGGTGATGCAGGTGGTGCAGGGTACCGGCACCTACGGCCCGTCGATGGGCGGTGCGGTCGACGTGACCAACCTCGACGTGCCGGCGGTGATGCGCAGCGGTCGCCGCACCACCGTCGAGGCGATGAGCACCAGCGGTGTCGGCACCTACGACATCCCGGCCTTCCTGCGCCGCCAGGCGGACTGACCCCGCCCGGGTGGCCGCCGCCGCGGCGGCCACGGACCGAAACCCCCGCACGGGCCGCCGCCTCCGGCCCGCGCGGGGGTTTCGCCGTCTACGCCGCGCGCAACATCCGCTTGCGCAATAGCCCGGATGCATCGCTGCGATCGCAGGGGGGCGCCGGGGGTGCATGTTAAAATCCGCCATCGAAAAAGGAACGAGACCATGATCCGGCAGCGCACCCTCAAATCCGTCGTCAAGGCGACCGGCGTCGGCCTGCACGGCGGTCGCAAGGTGACCCTGATCCTGCGGCCGGCGGCGCCCGACACCGGCATCGTCTTCCACCGCGTCGATCTCGACCCGCCCCTGAGCCTGCCCGCCGACCCCTACGCGGTGTGCGACACGCGCATGTGCTCGGGCCTGGAGCAGGGCGGCCACAAGGTCGGCACGGTCGAGCACCTGATGTCGGCGCTTGCCGGGCTGGGCATCGACAACCTGCATGTGGACGTCGACGCGCCCGAGATCCCCATCCTCGACGGCAGCTCCGCCCCCTTCGTGTTCCTGCTCCAGTCGGCCGGCATCGAGGAGCAGAAGGCGGCGAAGAAGTTCCTGCGCGTGAAGAAGCCGGTCGAGTACGTCGAGGGCGACAAGTGGGTGCGGCTCGAGCCCCATGACGGCTTCCGCCTAGCGTTCTCGATCGTGTTCAACCACCCCGCGATCGACAGCACCTCGACCCGGGTCGAGGTGGACTTCGCCCGTCATTCCTATGTGCGCGACGTGGCGCGCGCGCGCACCTTCGGCTTCATGCAGGACGTCGAGTTCATGCAGGCGAACGGCCTGGCCCTGGGCGGCAGCCTCGAGAACGCGATCGTCATGGACGAGTACCGCGTGCTCAACGTCGAGGGCCTGCGCTACGCCGACGAGTTCGTCAAGCACAAGGTGCTGGACGCGATCGGCGACCTCTACCTGTGCGGCCACCCCCTGCTCGCGTCGTATTCGGCGCACAAGGCCGGCCACGCGCTCAACAACCAGATCCTGCGCGTGCTGCTCGAGGACAAGGAGGCCTGGGAACTGGTGAGCTTCGACCAGGAGGCGGCGACTCCGCCGGCGGTCTCGCACCAGTTCGCGCCGCTCGCGGCTGCGTTCGCATGAGCCTGCGTTCCGTGCGCGGGAGCGTTCGCGTGGACCTGCGCGAGGCGCCCCGGCCTGCTCGTCCGCGCGAGGTCGCCGCGGAGATCGCCTACCGCGAGACCCCCGTATTGCGACTCGAGAGGCCGCACGCATGCTGATCATGCGTTTGCTCCTGCTGCTCGCGGTGCTGTCGATCGGCGGCTCGGCGATCCTGTGGCTGCTCACCGGCAACCCGCGCTACAAGGCCTGGGCCTGGAAGGCCTTCCGCGCCACGTTGGTGATGCTGTTCGTGCTGTTCGCCCTGTTCGCCATCGAGCGCGTGCTCGCGCCGGTTGCCTGACGGCGACGAAGCGCGACCGCATGGTAGTCGCCCATTCGCGGCTGCCGCCGCTCCTACAGGGGGCGGAGGCGCGGCGGTTCATGTAGGAGCGCCGGCAGGCGCGATGGCGGCGGCGGGGGATTGGCACGCGTCGATCACCGAGCGGCCGGATTCGCGGCTGCCGCCGCTCCTACAGGGGGCGGAGGCGCGGCGGTTCATGTAGGAGCGCCGGCAGGCGCGAAGATCGGCCTCGGAGGCGTGCTTCATGCCGGGACGCGGACGGGCGCGAACGCGGCGTGCAGGAAGGGGCGTCGTCTCAGGCGCGCCGGATCAGGCGCTCGATCGACGCGCGCAGCGGCGAGTCGGCCGGCAGGGTGTCGGCGAAGTCGTGCAGGTCGGCCTTGGCCGATTCCGAGATCTGCCTTTGCGGAGCCGGGCGCTCGGGCGCCATCTGCTCGGGCGTGCCCACCTTGACCTTGATCGACTGCACCGGGTGACCGCCATGCTGCAGGCGCTCCAGCAGGCTGGGCAGGATCTGCCGCACCCGTACCGCCGCGGCGCCGCCGCGCGCGGCCACGACCAGACTGCCCTCCTTGAGGTTGGCGACGCGGCACTGGCCCTGCAGCTGCGGCGGCAGCATGCCGTCGAGCACCGCCTGCAGCCGGTTGAGCCGCGCGGCATGGTCCTGCAGGCGGGCGAGCGCGTCGCCGCCTAGAAAGCGTGAGAGCGGCCGGGTCATGGGTGCTTGCGAGAACCGTCACGGGGAGCCTGGGTGCGCCATGATAAACTCCCGCCTTTGCCGAATCGACGTCGAACCCAAAACATGATCTCCGGCCTGCTCAAGAAAATCTTCGGTAGTCGCAACGACCGCCTCGTCCGCCAGTACATGCACACCGTGCGCAAGATCAACGCCCTCGAGGCCGAGATCTCCGCGCTGTCCGACGAGGCGCTGCGCGGCAAGACCGCGGAGTTCCGCGAGCGCGTGGCCAACGGCGAGTCGCTCGACGCGCTGCTGCCCGAAGCCTTCGCCGTGGTGCGCGAGGCTGGCAAGCGGGTGCACGGCATGCGCCACTTCGACGTCCAGCTCGTCGGCGGCATGGTGCTGCACAACGGCAAGATCGCCGAGATGCGCACCGGCGAGGGCAAGACGCTGGTCGCCACGCTGCCCGCCTACCTCAACGCGTTGTCGGGCCGTGGGGTGCATGTGATCACGGTGAACGACTACCTCGCCAGCCGCGACGCCGAGTGGATGGGCCGCATCTACGGCTTCCTCGGGCTCACCACCGGCTGCAACCTGTCGCGCATGTCGCACGACCAGAAGCAGGCCGCCTACGCCGCCGACATCACCTACGGCACCAACAACGAGTTCGGCTTCGATTACCTGCGCGACAACATGGTGTATGCGGTCGGCGAGCGCGTGCAGCGCGCGCTCAACTTCGCGATCGTCGACGAGGTGGACTCCATCCTCATCGACGAGGCGCGCACGCCGCTGATCATTTCCGGCCAGGCCGAGGACCACACCGAGCTGTACCTGAAGATGAACCAGGTCGCGCCCATGCTCAAGCGCCAGGAGGGCGGCCTCGACGACAAGGACGAGGTCATCGAGGCGGGCGACTACACGGTCGACCTCAAGTCGCACCAGGTGCTGCTGACCGAGGCGGGCCACGAGACCGCCGAGCAGATCCTCGTGCGCATGGGCCTGCTCGCCGAGGGCGGCGGGCTCTACGACCCCGGCAACATCCTGCTGGTGCATCACCTCTACGCCGCCCTGCGCGCCCACGCCCTCTACCACCGCGACCAGCAGTACGTGGTGCAGAACGGCGAGGTCGTCATCGTCGACGAGTTCACCGGTCGCCTGATGCCCGGCCGGCGCTGGTCCGACGGCCTGCACCAGGCGGTCGAGGCCAAGGAAGGCGTGCGCATCCAGGCCGAGAACCAGACCCTGGCCTCGATCACTTTCCAGAATTACTTCCGCATGTACGGCAAGCTCGCCGGCATGACCGGCACCGCCGACACCGAGGCCTTCGAGTTCCAGCAGATCTACGGCCTCGAGACCGTGGTCATCCCGACCAACCGCCCGACCCGGCGCAAGGACGAGAACGACAAGGTCTACCGTACCGCCAACGAGAAGTGGAACGCGGTGATCGAGGACATCCGCGCCTGCGTCGAGCGCGGCCAGCCGGTGCTGGTCGGCACCACCTCGATCGAGACCAACGAATTCCTTTCCGGCGTGCTGAAGAAGGCCAAGATCGAGCACCAGGTGCTCAACGCCAAGCAGCACGACAGCGAGGCGCAGATCGTCGCCCAGGCAGGCCGTCCCGGCATGGTCACGATCGCGACCAACATGGCCGGTCGCGGCACCGACATCGTGCTCGGCGGCAACATCGAGAAGCCGGTTGCCGCGGTACGCGACGACGCCACGCTCGACCCCGCGCAGCGCGAGGCGACGATCGTCGCGCTGCGCGAGGCCTGGCAGAAGGTGCACGACGAGGTGATCGCCGCTGGCGGCCTGCACATCATCGGCACCGAGCGCCACGAGTCGCGCCGCATCGACAACCAGCTGCGCGGCCGCTCCGGCCGCCAGGGCGACCCGGGCTCGAGCCGCTTCTTCCTCTCGCTCGAGGATCCGCTGATGAAGATCTTCGCCGGCGAGCGCCTGAACGCGATCATGGTGCGCCTGAAGATGCCCGAGGGCGAGGCGATCGAGCATGCGATGGTGACGCGCTCGCTCGAATCCGCGCAGCGCAAGGTCGAGCAGCGCAACTTCGACATCCGCAAGCAGCTGCTCGAGTACGACGACGTCGCCAACGACCAGCGCAAGGTCATCTATCAGCAGCGCAACGAGCTGCTCGAGAGCGAGGACATCTCCGACACCGTGCGCGCCATGCGCCAGGGCGTGCTGCACGACATCTTCCGCCGCTATGTGCCGGTCGACAGCGTCGAGGAGCAGTGGGAGCTGTCCGCCCTCGAGCAGGCGCTGCTCGCCGAGTGCCAGCTCAAGCTGTCGGTGGCCGAGTGGGTCAAGGCCGAGCCCAGCCTGGACGACGACGCCATCCTCGAGCGCTTGGTGCAGGCCGGCGAGGAGGCCTACGCCGCCAAGACCGCGATCGTCGATCCCGCGGCCTGGCATCAGTTCGAGCGCAACGTGATGCTGCAGAGCCTCGACACCCACTGGCGCGAACACCTCGCCGCGCTCGATCACCTGCGCCAGGGCATCCACCTGCGCGGCTATGCGCAGAAGAACCCCAAGCAGGAGTACAAGCGCGAGGCCTTCGAGCTCTTCGAGACCCTGCTCGACACCGTGCGCACCGACGTCACCAAGATCCTGATGACGGTGCAGATCCGCACCGAGGCACAGCTCGAGGAGGCCGAGACGCCGCAGCAGGTCGAGAACGTGCAGTACCGCCACGCCGACTACGACGAGGCCCTTGGCGGCGACGCGGAGCAGGCGGGCGCGCAGCCGGCCGCTGCCGGCCCCAAGGTCGGCCGCAACGATCCCTGCCCCTGCGGCTCGGGCAAGAAGTACAAGCACTGCCACGGCAAACTGAACTGACCCTTCCGCCCCGGAGAACCGCATGGCCGTTAATCTCGCCACCCCGAACCCCGCCGAACTGCTGCCCGTGAGGGGCGTGCGCCTGGGCGTGACCGAAGCCGGCATCCGCAAGGCCAACCGGCGCGACCTCACCGTGATCGAGCTGGCCGAGGGCAGCCGCGTCGCCGGCGTGTTCACGCAGAACCGCTTCTGTGCCGCCCCGGTGCAGGTGTGTCGCCGGCATCTGGCGGGCGGCGCGATCCGCGCGCTGCTGATCAACACCGGCGTCGCCAACGCCGGCACCGGTGAGCCCGGCCTGGCCAACGCCAACGCCTGCTGCGCCGCACTCGCGAGCGCGATGGGCATCGAGGCCGGGCAGGTGCTGCCGTTTTCGACCGGCGTGATCCTCGAGCCGCTGCCGGTCGACCGCGTGGTCGCCGGCTTGCCGGGGGCGGTCGCCAACCTGCGCGCCGACGGCTGGTTCGACGCCGCGCACGCGATCATGACCACCGACACCCTCGCCAAGGCGGTGTCGCGCCAGGTCCGCATCGGCGAGCGCATGGTCACTTTGACCGGCATCAGCAAGGGCGCCGGCATGATCAAGCCCAACATGGCCACCATGCTCGGCTTCCTCGCCTGCGACGCGGCGATCTCGCAGGACCTGCTCGACGGCCTCGTGCGCGAGGCCGCCGACCTGTCCTTCAACAGCATCACCGTCGATGGCGACACCTCCACCAACGACTCCTTCATCCTCATCGCCACCGGCGGCGCCGGCAATGCCGAGATTTCCGCTGCCGACAGCGAGGACTACCGTGCCCTGCGCGCAGCGGTGATCGAGGTCGCGGTCGGGCTCGCGCAGGCGATCGTGCGCGACGGCGAGGGCGCGACCAAGTTCATGACGATCGCGGTCGAGGGCGGCCGCGACCGCGAGGAATGTCGCAAGGTGGGCTACGCGGTGGCGCACTCTCCGCTGGTCAAGACCGCCTTCTTCGCCTCCGACCCCAACCTCGGCCGCATCCTCGCGGCGATCGGCTACGCCGGCATCGACGACCTCGATGTCGCCAAGCTGCGCGTCTGGCTGGGCAACCCCGAGGAGTCGGTGCTGGTCGCCGAGCACGGCGGGCGCGCTGCGAGCTACCTCGAGGAGGCGGGCTCGCGCATCATGAAGCACGCCGAGCTCACCGTGCGCATCGCGCTCGCCCGCGGCGACGCCGCCGCCACGGTGTGGACCTGCGACTTCTCCTACGACTACGTGAAGATCAACGCCGACTATCGCAGCTGAGCGGCTCCCGGCAGGCGCCATGGCCCCGGCCGCCACGTGGCGCCGGGGCCGTAGCGCGTGGGGGAGCGGCGGAACGCCATGTGAGGCTACGCGTGACGTGGTTCACCTGTGGCAGGTCATCGGTCTTGTTGCCGCCCCCACAATGGGCAGAATTCAATCCGGGTGGCGCGTTCAGGTCGCCATGGAGCCGCGGGAATCACCACGTCATGCAGGAAAAGTTCGCCCTTTGCCGTCCGCGCGCGCGGAGCCTGGCCTCGCGTGCCGGGCCGGTGTTGCTGCTCGGCCTGCTGGCGCTCGATGCACGCGCGGAAAGGGGCGAAGCGGATCCCTTCTTCGGCGCGATCCCCATGGTGTTGACCGCATCGCGCCTGGCGCAGTCGCCGCTCGACGCGCCGGCGCCGGTGACCGTGATCGACCGCGAGATGATCGTCGCCTCGGGCTTCAACGAGATCCACGACCTGCTGCGCCTGGCGCCGGGCTTCCTCGTGGCCGACCATCCCGACGGGCCGCCGGCGGTCGCGAGCCACGGCCTCGGCGACGCCCATGCGCGGCGTATCAAGGTGATGGTGGACGGGCGCACGATCAACAGCCCGCTATGGGGCAACGTGATCTGGGACAACCTGCCGCTGCGGGTGGACGACGTCGAGCGCATCGAGGTGGTGCGGGGTCCCAATGGGGCGGCGTACGGCGTGAATGCCTTCCAGGGGGTGGTCAACATCATCACGAGGGCGCCTTCGACGGAGAGCGGGAGGGCGTTCGTCGTGCGCGCCGGAAAGAACGGTTTCCGTGATTACGGCGTGCGCCTGAACGGGGCAGGCGGAAGCGCCTTCGACTGGCGGCTCTCCGCCTCGCGGCGCGAACTTACAACGTTCGAGCCGCACTTTCGGCAGCGGCTCGGGGACTGGCACTCTTCCGAGTCGCTTACTCGCAACACGGCTCACTTCAGCTCGGTACTGCAGGTCTCGACCCTGGATGAGCTCGGCTTCCAGGTCGGCGTCAGTGAGGGCCGCAGCAAGCGCGGTGCCGAGGCCTACCTCGACTACCCCCGGCACGCCGAGGACGACCGCGCGCTCCACCTGCAGGCGGGCTGGCGGCGCCAGGTCGACGCCGAGTCCGTGTTGAGCCTGCAGTATTTTCATCAGGCCGAGCGCGCCCGCGGGAATTGGGCGGTCACGCAGCGACACCCGACGGACCCGGCCATGGTCGTGCGCTTTCCCTCCAGTCGTGACAGCGAGGCGCGCCGGCACGATCTCGAACTGCAATACGACACCCGGCTCGCTCGCCGTCTCACCGGCATGCTCGGCATCGGGCTGCGCAGCGAGCATGCACGCTCGACGCACCTGTTCGGCACGGGACGGTGGCTGGATGCGACGCATGGGCAGATCTTCGGCAGCCTCACGTGGAATCCGCTCGAGCCGCTCAAGATCGACCTCGGCGGCACGCTCGAACACCACGACTACAGCGGCCGGCTGTTCTCGCCGCGGCTTGCGATGAACTACGCGCTCGACGCGGACTCGGCGCTGCGGCTGTCGACCGGTACGGCCTACCGTGCGCCCAGCCTGATGGAGTCGCGCGCCTTCCAGACCGACCGCGAGGGCGACACGATCCGGCGTATCGGCTTCCGTGTGTTCGAGCCGCTGCAGAGCGAGCGCATGCGCTTCGTCGACCTGGGCTATGTCGCGCAGCTGCGTCCGCTCGGCCTGAACCTGGACGCACGGATCTTCCGCGAGCATTACCGCCGCTTCATCGACGACAAGAGTTGCATCTTCGGCGAGTGTCCGGGTACGGAGCCGGCCGCCTACGTGCCCATCGACCCGGGCAAGAAGAGCTTCTATTTCCTCAACGCGAGCGACTTCCGCATGACCGGTGCGGAATTCACCCTCGACTGGCGCAAGCTGGGCTGGGGCAGGGCGGTGCTGTCCCAGGCCTTCATCCGTATCGATCATGGCGAGCCCTACAGCGACCGCGACATCCCGAACAGCGCGCCGCACTCGACAACGTCGCTGCTGCTGATCAAGGACTTGCCCGGGCGCTGGCAGGCCAGCCTAGGCTATTACCACAACGGCCTCTACTACTGGATGAACGGTGGCGACATCGTGCCGCGCATCGACCGCTTCGACCTGCGCATCGCGCGCCGCTTCGGCCCGCCCGGATCGGACAACGAGGTCTCGCTCACCGCGCTGAGTCTCAAGGGGCGCTACGCCGACTTCCATGAGGACAAGTTCCGCCACGAACCCGACCTCTATCTCGGCGTGCGCATCGGATGGTGACATCGGTGATTCGAGCGCTCGTGTCGCGCCTCCTGCCTGGCTGCCAGCGTGTGGCGCTGGTGCTCGCCATGCTCGGCTTGCTGCCCGGCCCCGATGGTTTTTCGGTGCAGGCGCAGGCCATGGAGGTGGCCGTGCTGCTCTCGGAGGCGGAGGGCCGCGGCCAGCGCTTTGCCGAGGCACTCGATGCCGCGCTCGCACCCGGGATGCATCGGCTGGTCGCCGCCGGGGTGGCCGGTGTCCAGGCCGATGCGGCGCTGCTCGGTCGCGCCGACCTGGTACTCGCAGTGGGCCAGGCCGCTGCCGAGCACGCATTGCGTGCGTCCGCACAGCCGGTGCTGGCCGTGCTCGTGGGGTTGCGAGACGTCGATCGCCTGAACGGCGCGCATCCGGGGCGCGGACTGGGCGCGCTGGTGCTCGATCAGCCGCTGGAGCGCCACCTTCGGCTCGTTCGTGCGGTCCTTCCAGACGCGAAGCGCGTCGGGGTGCTGCTCGGGCCGGACAGCGTCTTGCAACTGCCCGGGCTCCCCGGCGCAGCCGACGCGTGCCAGCTCCAGGCCGATGTGCATGAGGTGCGCCAGCCCGCGGATCTCGTCCCCGCGCTCGACCACCTTCTCTTTGCGGGTGACGCCCTGCTCCCGCTACCCGATGGCCTGGTGTCCGGCCCCGCGGCGGCGCGCACGATCCTGCTCACCAGCTACCGCCACCGCCGCCCGGTGTTCGCCCACTCCGCCGCCTACGTCACCGCGGGCGCGCTCGCCGCGGTGTTCAGCACGCCCGAGCACGTCGCAATGGATGTGGCCGACCTGCTGGCAGGGGCTGCGGAGCCGTCGGCCATGGTGCGCAAGATCCACCCGCCGCGGCGCTTCGACGTCGCCGTCAATCGGGCGGTGGCGCGTGCGCTGGGGCTTGTGGTTGCGGATGAGAAGGCACTGCGCGAGCGTATCGCCAACGGGGGCGAGCAATGATCGGCGCGCTCGCCCGTTGCTCGCTGCGGCGGCAGATGTTGCTGGTGCTCGGCCTGCCGAGCGTGATCCTCGTGCTCTGCATCGCTGCGCTCTTCGCCTACCAGAGCAGCCGTGCGCTCGACCAGGCCCTGCTCGAACGTGGCCGGGCCATGGTGCGCTTCCTTGCGCCGGCGGCCGAGTACGTGCTCGTCTCGGGCAACCGCGAGGCACTCGCCGCACTGATGGCGCGGGTGCAGGCGCAGCCCGACGTGATCGGGGTCGGATTCTACGATCCCGCTGGCGAAGTGCTGGTGATGCGCGGGGAGGGCGTGTCGCCGCGGCTGGCTGCACCGGTCCGCGAGGACGGCGACGAGATCCGCGTCGCACTCGCAGATGCCGCGATCGGCTTCGAGGCGCCGGTGGTGGTGGTGCCTGCGGCGGTGGATGACTATGCCACGAGACCGGCCGCGAAGACGGTGGAGGTGATCGGTGGGGTCCGCGTGGTGCTGGGTACTGCGCGCCTCGATGCCGAGAAGCGTGCCGTCTTCCTGACCGTGAGTGCCCTGGTGCTGGGCGTGCTCTCGGCGGCGATGGTGGTCGCGGTCAGGCTCGCCGGCTCGGTCGGAGAGCCGGTTGCGGCGCTGGTGGACGCGGTCGGCCGCATGGCCGACGGCGATCTGGCCGTGCGCGTGCCGGCGCGTGCGCGCAATGGCGAGCTGAAGGCGCTTGAGGCCGGCTTCAACGCCATGGCCGAGGCGATCGCCGAGAACCAGCGCACCCTGCAGGCCCGTGTCGACGAAGCGACCGTGCAGCTGGCCTGGCAGGCCCGCCACGATCCGCTCACTGGCCTGGCCAACCGGCGCGCCTTCGAGGAGCGCATCGAGCAGGCGGTGCGCGCGCACCGCCGCTCGGGCGACCAGATCACGCTCTTCTACATCGACCTGGACCACTTCAAGGCGGTCAACGACAGCTGCGGCCATGCCGCGGGCGACAAGCTGCTTGGTGAACTTGGCGTGCTGCTCAAGGGCCGCCTGCGCGCCGAGGACGAGGTCTTCCGCATCGGCGGCGACGAGTTTGCCGCGATCCTGCGCGGCTGCGGCAGCGAGGACGCGCGCCGGATCGCCGAGGGCTTGTGCACGGCGATCGCTGCCCATGCATTCGAGTGCGAGGGCCGGACCTTCCGTGTCGGCGCCAGCATCGGAGTGGCGCGCATGGACCCGGAGCTGCAGGAGGTCGACGCGCTGATGATCGCCGCCGACCAGGCCTGCTACGCAGCCAAGCACGGCGGCCGCGGACACGTCGTGGAGTATCCGCTGCCCGCGCCAGCGTCGTGACGTGTCCGTCGCTCAGTGCAGCGCCTTCGGCACCGCAAGCATGAAGGCGGGGATCTCCGCCTCGAACTCGTGGCCGTCGTCGGCGCGCATGCGATAGCTGCCCTGCATCGTCCCCACCGGCGTGGCGAGTACGCAGCCGCTGGTGTAGCGGAAGGCCTGGCCAGGGCCGAGCACCGGCTGCTCGCCGACCACGCCCTGGCCATGGACCTCCTGCATCTTGCCGTTGCCGTCGGTGATCACCCAGTGGCGTGCGAGCAGCTGCGAGCGCACGCTGCCGGTGTTGAGCACGGTGATGTGGTAGGCGAACACGAAATGGTCGTCCTGCGGGCGCGACTGCTCGGCGACGTATTCGGCGACCGCGGTCACCTGGACGCGGTAAGGCGTGGATTCGCTCATAGTCTGGTGTTCTCGTCGTTTGTTCTCGGCCGGCAAGTAGGGCAGGCGTTAAAATAACAGTTTTTCCCGGAAGCTCCCGCCATGTCGAACGCCGCACCGTCTCCGCTCACCGCCCTCTCCCCGCTCGATGGTCGCTACCACGGCAAGGTCGCCGGCCTGCGCGAGCACTTCTCGGAACACGGTCTGATCCGCAACCGCGTCAAGGTCGAGGTCGAGTGGCTCAAGGCGCTCGCCGCCGAGCCCGCGCTGGCGGAGATCGCGCCCTTCTCGGCGGCGACCGTGGCCGAGCTCGACGCCGTGGTGGCGAACTTCTCGACCGAGGACGGCGAGGCGGTGAAGGCGATCGAGGCCACCACCAACCACGACGTCAAGGCCATGGAATACTGGCTCAAGAAGCGCCTCGGCCACAACGCCGAGGTGATGAAGGTGTCCGAGTTCATCCACTTCGCCTGCACCTCGGAAGACATCAACAACACCTCGCACGCGCTGATGCTGGCCGAAGGCCGCGACCGCGTGCTGCTGCCGGCGCTCGATGCCGTCATCGCGCGCTTCCGCGAACTGGCGCATGCGCTCGCCGACCTGCCGATGCTGTCGCGCACCCACGGCCAGCCCGCCAGCCCGACCACGCTCGGCAAGGAGATGGCCAACATCGCCGCGCGCCTGATGCGCGCCCGCGCGGCGATCGCCGGCGTCGCCATGTGCGCCAAGTTCAACGGCGCAGTAGGCAACTACAACGCGCACCTGTCGGCCTGGCCGGCGTTCGACTGGGAGGGCTTCAACCGCCGCTTCATCGAATCGCTCGGCCTGACCTTCAACGAATACACCATCCAGATCGAGCCGCACGATGCCATGGCCGAGCTGTTCGACGCGGTCGCGCGCGCCAACACCATGCTGATCGACGCCTGCCGCGACATCTGGATGTACATCTCGCTCGGCTACTTCAAGCAGAAGCTGAAGGAAGGCGAGGTCGGCTCCTCGACCATGCCGCACAAGGTCAACCCGATCGACTTCGAGAACGCCGAGGGCAACTTCGGCCTCGCCAACGCGGTGCTCAAGCACTTCTCCGAGAAGCTGCCGATCTCGCGCATGCAGCGCGACCTCACCGACTCCACCGTGCTGCGCAACATGGGCGTGGGCTTCGGCCACACCGTGCTCGCGCTCGACAGCTGCCTGCGCGGTCTGGGCAAGCTCGAGGCCGACCCGGCGCGCCTGGTGGCCGATCTGGACGAGTGCTGGGAGGTGCTCGCCGAGCCGGTGCAGACGGTGATGCGCCGCTACGGCATCGAGAACCCCTACGAGCAGCTCAAGGCGATGACCCGCGGCAAGGGCATCACGCGCGAGGCCCTGCAGGAGTTCATCCGCACGCTGGCGATGCCCGCCGAGGCGCGCGACCACCTGCTGGCGATGACGCCGGCGAGCTACGTCGGCAAGGCCGCCGAACTCGCCCGCCGCATCTGAGCATTGCGCGAATCCGCCGGCCGCGCGCCGGTGCCCATCCCGACGCCACCCTTGCGGTGGCGTTTTCCATCCAGGAGAAACCCCATGGCCTTCGCCGACAATCTCAAGACCCTGCCCGGCGTGTCCCACCTCGCCGCGCTCAACCTGATCGACGCCGCCGATACGGTCGTCGCCACCATCGAGAACAAGCCTGGCCAGGCCGGCTCGCTCGCGGTCTACAACCACCTCGCCCAGCTCTACGGCGCGATCAGCCCCGAGGCAGCCAGGAAGGGCCTGGAGCTCTACGCCGAGCACACCGAGGATGCCCGCACGAACCCTGGCAAGCACCCCAACATCGACCGTTTGATCGGCTTGATCGAGCGCGGCGAGACGCTGCGGGTGAAGCAGGTGTTTGCGATTTGATGTGTGGGGCGGCGTGATCGTTTGCGTCCCGCCGATCCGGCTGCGATCCGGTCGCGGGACCGGGGCGGCGCTCGCCGCCTGCACTCGCGGCCCTTCGCTTCGCTGCGGGCTGCCCTCGGTGGGGGACGCCGCGGGGGCGGCAACGCAAACTCGGCGCTGCGCGCCTCAGACATGCGTCGCCTTGATTCCCCCGCGACGTCCTCCACCTCGGCGCTCCTGAAGTTGGCGGGCGCCGCCCCGGCCCCGCGACCTCACGTTGGCGCTTCCTGGCCGGCCGATTCCGCTGCCGGGCGTTGATGCATCCGTGGGGGGCGAAGTGGGTGCCGATCACGTTTTTCGCGCCACGAACAGCGCCGTATCGACGGTGAAACTGCTGTCCTCCTCCATCTCGAAATAGTCCTTCACCGCCGACGCGGCTCTTGCCTGGAGCATCCGGATCGCTGTGACCTGCGGTTCGGGCGTGTCCATGCGTGCGACCCAGGTTGCGAAGTCGAGGCGAAGCCGAAGATGCTCGATGCGCTCGATCGCCAATCCGGCGGCCGCGAGTGCGGCATCCCACTCTGCCGTCGAGGCGTCGCGCACATGGGAGGGGTCCCGCAGTAGTTCGAGCGTTTGCAGCCAGGTGTCGAGAAGGGAGACGCCGGGCGACACCACATCGGACATCAGCGCGAGCCCGCCCGGCTTGAGCACGCGTGCCATCTCGGCAATACCCTCGGCGAAGGCATGCCAGTGGTGCGCGCTGAATCGGGTCGCGACCACGTCGAAAGTCGCGACCTCGAAAGGAAGGGATTCGGCCGCGGCCTCGCGGGTGGCGATGTTGGGCAGGCCGCGCAAGCTGGCCTGCTCGGCGACCGCCGCGAGCATGGATGCGGCAAGGTCGCAGGCCACGACCTGGCTGACGAGCGGGGCGAGGCGGTATGTGAGGTGTCCCCCACCGCAACCGACGTCGAGTGCGACTGCACCGCGCTGGTTGGCGAGGAGCTGCGCGATGAGGTCCAGATCCTGCCATGCGGCGTGCGCAGCGCTGTTCACATAGGCACTGGCGCGAGTGGCGTATTGGTCCAGGACAACTGAGTTGTGGCTGGCGGTCTGCATGGCGGGCTCCTGAAGTGAGGGCCTTCAGTGTTTTCCATGCAATCTACTGGTACAAGATGCCTGGTTATCCTGGTATAAAACCTGCCATGAATCCCTCTGAAGCCCGCCGCCTGCTCGGTGCGTTCATCCGTGCCCACCGCGAACGCCTGTCTCCACCGGCCAAAGCCCTTGGCCGCCGCCGCACGCCGGGTTGGCGCCGCGAAGAGTTGGCGGATGCTGCAGGGCTGGGCGTGACCTGGATCACCTGGCTCGAGCAGGGGCGCGCCGTAAATGCTTCTGTGCCCGCGCTGTGCCGGCTGGCCGAGGCGCTGCAACTCACCCCGGCCGAGCGCATGTCGCTCTTCGACCTTGCCGGAAAGCGCGATCCGTTGGCGAGCCACGCGCCGACGACGGACCTGCCGGCGGAACTCCTTTGCTTGCCCGGCCACGTTTCCGCGCCTGCGTACCTGCTGGACGCAAGTTATGCCGCGATCGCCTGGAACGATCAAGCTGGCGAGCTATTCGTGGGCTGGCTGGACACAG
>ERZ795053.512-NODE-512-length-50020-cov-9.162854_pt1 | contig 50020 bp, 33 predicted proteins | sample MGYA00375137_ERZ795053 | MGnify/ENA primary metagenome ERZ795053 (study PRJEB30182, sample SAMN05720284) | activated sludge metagenome | isolation source: Anaerobic digester | place: Hong Kong | collected 2014-12-17 ...
CATCAATGTCATCCTGATAGTGATGATAATCATACGGATCAAGGCATCCGGCAAAGTAACTCTGCCAGTAGTCCCGCCAGTAAGTGATCGTGTCCATGCTGGCAACGGCAAAATGTAACCGGTCGCAGCAGGCATCATGGCTCCCATCGTCAAGATCTTTTGCATAAACCCGCGCCCAGCATTTTTCGGGATCTAAAGTGACTTGGGTGATTTCATCACATACCGGTTCCGGTGGCAGTTCATCCTGAATGATTAACCGGTAATGAAATACAGTATCGTTTTCACAGGCGTCCCGGATCTCAAATCGGATGTCATGTTTGCCAAAAGGAAGATAAACATGGACTGGGTCAGGGAAAGCCACTTCACCATAAACAGCAATTTCTTTGCCCGGATGTTGCGGATCAACATAAGACATTTCATAGCGCCATTTCAGGTCTGGAATTCCGGAGCATTCAGCTTTGATTTCCGGCCAGGAGAATGTCGCTGCAGCTTTACAGTCATGGTTGTTATAGGTGACTTCCGGATCTTTAAATTGTTCAAATCTGGGTGCCAACGTATCAACTATGCGGATGTATTGAACATCAGTTTGTTCTTCTCCTGTGCACCAATCCTTGACAATCCAGTTCCTTCTTATTGTATAGGTCTTTCCGCAAGCGGGGAGAACAATATCATTGTAAAAGGTAATGATGTTACAATGATCGATCCTGGGATCCAAATAATTGCCATCAATGCTCGGCGCTTCGACCAAACCGATATTAATTCCCTTGACAAGGTAGGGGATGGGATGAAAATAACCCTGGTCATCCAGTGTACTGGTCACAAACGAGGACAACCCGGCGTCAAGGCATTCAATGATGGCATCCTCCGGAAATCTAAGATCATCCAGATTGGCCTTTTCGACCCAAATTCGTTGACTACAACTTTGCTGATTACCCCAAGCATCTTCTACATGGATGGTCCGATCGTAATAACCGGTAAATCGGCTCTCACAATCCTCGTGGGTGAACGTTTGATTGTGAATCCTTGTGGTAATGAAAGGATCACAACTTAATGGGACCGGGGCAAGGGGTAGTGAATCTGTACAGGATATGGTGACATCACTGCATTCAATAAGTGGAGGGAATTTCTTTTCTATCTGGATAGTCCCCCAGCACGTAGCTCCGTCATAGCGATTACGAATCCGGTAAGTGAATGACGAACCAACATCCATGAGGGTAACCTCCGGAATGGATAATGTATTTCCTTGTGCCGTCGCCAGGATTAAATCAAAGGCATCTGAACAAGAATAAGCCCCTGAAAGAACATCCTCAACAACAATCTGACGTTCACACCCGGTATTTAGTGAGATATGGACCAAATCCTGGCATGATGGAGACTCAACTTGCAGACTCCTGAATGTCAGCGGCATAGCTGTGCTTTCACATCCCATGCTCACTGCAGTGACATAAATTGTGGAATCATTAGCGCCGGAAGAAACTGACAAGGAAGGTCCGCTGCCGATCAGTAGTCCACCCATGGCGGGGTCACCATCGTAAAAATTGTAGTATTCCGGCAGGGTATCCATCGCAGAATACGTATGCATCCCCAGGTCAGCCATATCATCGATGGCAAATCCGTCCCATTCTGTTGCAGGGAGGAAGGGATCAACTGGATTCTCATCACCTTTAAAAATGGTTGAACGGCGAATTAACGTATTATCCGCTGTCGACTGGACACCACTACCCCATTGTGATCCCGGATCAACACCGATCTGTCCGATGACATCAATGATAACCCCATTGTGCGAAAGCGTGATGGCATCATCTCCATTGAAGCTTAAGTCATTGTCAATCTGATCTGCCAGGCTTTGGAAAGCCATATTCGCCCCATTATCACAAATAACAAAAGTCCCCTGGTCAGGGATCATTCCCGTTAAATCAACATGGGAAGTAGCTATTGTATTCCCATTAAAATAAATGTCTATGGTATACAGTCCGGAAGCCAGGTCTATAATTTGACCTGTTCCATTAAATAGTTCCAGGCATTTATTAAACCCACTGCCCTCCGTGTACTCCGAAAAGAACAGATCACTAGTCACCTTTAGAGCTGGAAATCCACCGCCTGAGGGGACTACCGTGGGAGAAGGATCGCCACAAAACGTCTCATCCCCGGTATTGGGTGGAAGGATGAAGTCACAAACGTCACAGGATATTGAATCCCTCAGTCGCAGGGTATCACCGCAGATTCCTCCCACCAGTACGACTGACGCCGGTTCACCGCTGGGGATATTCATCATGGACACCAGAATGGTGTCGGGAGCGATCTGCATAGTCGAGGCGCCATGGGTCGATGAAATCAGGAGAACGGGCTGAGTGGTTTGAATGTACCAGTACAGCCCATAGGATAAGGCATCAATCGACCCTGAACATGGATCCATTCCTTCTGTAATCACCACCATAGAGTCACAAGTCAAACTGCACGCATTTTGAAAATGAGCCCCCAGGGAGTCAAAAGAATTTTGTGGGAATACATCCCACTGCGTCGAACCTAAGGACCAGTCAATGGTAGGGCTATTGACTGTGCTCATGCGGATGAGGGTGTATTCAGAGGTAGCGCCACTGCCCACCGGCCAGTTGGTGCCCGGATCGACACCAACGATGCCGATGATATCAATTTGCTGGGTCAGGCGGCTCAATACGATGGCATCGTCGCCATTAATAAAGGTCACCGTGTGCGTGGTATCCGACACATTCAGAATGGTGGCATCGGCACTGGGGTTGGCAATCACATAAACCTCACCCGGGCAGAGCATTTGGTTAAAATGCATAGAGTCCGTAGCCGTTGAAGATCCGTTATTGAAACGATATACGGTATACGCTGTAAGATCCACGCAATCGGCAGTGGGGTTATAGATTTCCAATGCTTTATTATTGGAACTACCTTCCAGGTATTCGGAAAAATACAATTCGGTACATGGACAAGGATCCTGATAGTGGGCTCCGAGATTTCCTGTAAAATCCTGGGCATTGGAGATCCATTCCACACTTGGATCAAAGCTGGCAGGGTTTGTCAAAATTCCGGATTTCACGCCTGGTCGACGTACTAACGTTTGATTAGCCGTACTGGCAGAACTTCCAGTCCAGGCTGATCCCGGATCAACACCGATCACCCCAATAATGTCAAGGGTATCGGTCTCTTTTAGCAATAAGATGGCATCATCTCCATTGTAAAATGTTGACGTGGATGTTTGATCTGCCTGCGCTAAAAAAGCAACAGTTGCGTCATTATCGCAAACAATAAAAACGTCTCCAGCAGCCAGGTTACCGGACAGATTTATGGTTGTACCGGCTGAAGTGTTGCCATTAAAGAAAAATTTCAGCGCATATCCGTCTGCACTTAAATCTATGGAATTGGTAGTGGGGTTGTATAGCTCAATACACTTGTTGTTTGAACTACCCTCGATGTATTCGGAAATGTATAAATCTGAGCAGGATTGACTGACTAATAAGTCCTTTGAGGAAAACAGAAAGAACAGGACAAAAATGGGTAAATAGCGCAAGTTCATGGTTCAGGTCGGTTGTCTGCTACGAACTTACAATCTATCCACCTGTCCTAAAAACATCTGTTCAATATTTTGATGGATTAATAAAAAATAAATACCAAATCAGTCCTTATTCAAATTTGGGTATTTCCCAACAAAGATACAGCGAACCAGAAAGACTGGCCCGCTGTATCCAATAACCTGACTACCGGGTGCGAAGGTGACCGAAAATCCGGATTTATTTGCTGGTAAAAAGCTTATTAATAGGCCCTTGAGGTACCAAAGATTTGGTAACCTGCTGCACGGTCAGATCAGTAGCCAGTACAAACTTTCCAGTAAGCAATAGTTGTTCCGAAGAAGCACCCACTTTCACTTCATATTCTCCGGCCTCAGCCACCCAGGCAGTTGCTGTTTCATCAAACGAGCAGAGGTCACGTGGTTCAATGGTAAATGTGAGCTGCTGGGTTTCCCCCGGAGCAAGGCTTTTGGTCTTACCAAAGTCAACCAGTACCATTGCTGGTTTATCCATTTTTACCGCAGGCGCTGAAAGATAAACCTGGACCACTTCCCGGCCTGCTACCGGTCCGGTATTTTTTACATTGACTGAAACCGTTATTGCGTCTTTGAATTCATCGGAACTCAATTCCATATTACTGTATTCAAAATTGGTGTAAGTCAACCCATATCCAAACGGATAGGCGACCGGTTTCTGGAAGGTGGTATAATAGCGGTATCCCACATAAATATCTTCTTCGTACGTTACCTGCCAGGGAACTCTTCGCATGAATGAAACGCCAGAAAGGTCCGGAGCATCTTTCAGTCCGGATTCAACCGCTGTACCCGGGAAGTTTTTGGAAGAAGGTACATCATCGTAGTTTAACGGAAATGTTACGGCCAATTTACCAGAAGGGCTGCTGTTGCCTTTCAGGATATCGACCACCGAATTACCTGCTTCCTGACCAGGCTGCCAAACACATAATAGTGCATCGGTTGCATCCCGCCAACTGGCTGTTTCGATCACCCCTCCAATGTTCAGAATAACTATCACCTTTTTACCGGCAGCCCGGAATGCCGAGGAGACACGATCGATCATATCTTTTTCCGTTGTGGACAAATAAAAGTCTCCGGGTTCTGCTTTCCGGTCGCCTCCTTCCCCGGCATTTCTCCCGATGGTAATTAGGGCTACATCCGCTTGTTTTGCCATTTTATCGGCTAAAGCCTGACTAACTTCCATTTCGGCTGGTGGACGGTTACCACTCATAAATGCTTCAAAGAAGTTTCTTGGAGCAGGCTGCTTGGCCCGGAAATCCGCAATGTAATCCCGATAAATTTTGGTCAATTCTTCATCATTGACCAATGCCCCATTTTTAAGTCCGTCGATCAGAGAAATCGTATAGGCTTCGTTAACGTCACCACTACCGGTTCCGCCCGAGATAAACTCATAAGATGTAGTTCCAAAAACGGCGATATCTGCAGTCTCAGCTGGTAAAGGCAACGCATTTTGCTCATTTTTTAACAACACAAAGCCATCGGTAGCAGCCTGCCGGGTTACCTCAGCATGCGCTTTCAGATCCGGATCATTCGTCGGTTTATATCCTTTTTGTTTGGGTGAACGCATCATAATGATCAGAATCCTGGCGATATTTTCATCAAGAACCGATTCCTGCAGTTTGCCATCCTGAACCGCCTTTACGATATCGTGGATGTATCCTTCGGTACCTGGCATGATCAGATCATTGCCCGCTTCCATCATTGCTACCACATCACTACCACCTCCCCAGTCGGTCATGACATATCCGTCGAAGCCCCAGTCTTTACGCAAAATATTCGTAATCAGATCTTTGCTTTCAGGTGCATAGGTACCGTTGATCAGATTGTAAGAAGTCATTACGGTCCAGGGTTTTGCTTCGGTGACCGCGATCTCAAATCCCCGTAAATAAATCTCGCGGAGTGCTCTTTCACTGACAATGGTATTCACCGATTGCCGCTGGGTTTCCTGATTGTTAGCTGCAAAATGTTTGATCGAATTGCCCACTCCATTGGATTGAACACCGGTAACCATAGCTGCAGCCATCTTTCCCGTAACCAATGGATCTTCCGAGTAATATTCAAAGTTTCGGCCACAAAGAGGATCACGCTGGATATTCATGCCCGGTCCAAGCAGGACGTCTGCATTATATTCCAAAACTTCATTACCCATTGCTTCTCCTACTTTTTCCACCAACTCGGTATCCCAACTGGATGCCAATAATGTGGCGATAGGAAATGCGGTGCAATAATAGGTGCGAGTCTCGCCTTCGCGCTGAGGTGATACACGTAGTCCTGCCGGTCCGTCAGCCAATACTTGGGTCGTAACTCCTAAGTCAGGGTATTCTGCCGTAAATCCGGCTGCACCGGGCAATACGTTGCGAACTTGGTCAACCATGGCATAATAACTACTATCCATGGTTTTTTCACGATTACCAAACATCGCTGTGATGGAGTCAGGGAGCCCGGGGAAATACATCCCTGTACCGATCACCAATTCAGCCTTTTGCTCAAGGGTCATTTTCTGAATGATGTCCTGGATGTTTTGCTGCTGTCCACTTTGCTTGGAAGATTCCGGCGCACCGCAAGCTCCTAGAAAAAAAAGAATGATCAGGCTCAATCCATAAGCCCGAGCCGTTGAAGTTCTCGCAATCATAATTGAAATGGTTAAATAAAAAACCCTTTGAGATTATCCTCAAATCAAGCAAAAATAATCAATTGTAACAAATTGTTACAATGGAATATTACCATGCTTCTTGGTGGGCGCCGCAATTTGTTTATTGCGGAGTACCGCGTAGGACTTGAGTAGCTTTTCCCGTGTCTTTTGAGGCTCAATGATCTCATCGACGTATCCCCTTTCCGCAGCCAGATAAGGATTGGCAAACTTATCTGCATACCGGGATTCCATTTCGGCAAGTTTTGCGACCGGGTCGCTGGCTCCTGCTATTTCCTTGCGGAATATGATCTCGGATGCCCCTTTGCTGCCCATAACCGCAATTTCGGCAGAGGGCCAGGCATAGTTAAAGTCCGCACCAATGTGTTTGGAATTCATGACATCATATGCACCACCGTAGGCTTTTCTGGTGATTATAGTGATTCGGGGTACTGTTGCCTCACTAAACGCATACAAAAGCTTGGCTCCGTTAGTGATTATGGCATTCCATTCCTGATCCTTTCCTGGCAGAAATCCGGGTACATCCACCAATACCAGCAGTGGAATGTTGAAAGCATCACAAAAACGAACGAAGCGAGCACCTTTTTTACTGCTATTCACATCCAGCACGCCGGCTAAATGCGCCGGTTGGTTGGCTACAATTCCAATACTCTGTCCCCCGATACGACCGAATCCAATGACGATGTTTTCAGCATAATTGGCATGGAGTTCGTAAAAGGAATCCGCATCAATAATCCCACTGATGATTTCTTTCATATCGTAGGGCTGTTGCGGATTATCCGGAATGATTGTATTCAATACCGGTCTTATTTCGCTGGGCTGCAAATTGTAAGCCATCTTTGGCGTTTTTTCCAATCGACTCTGAGGCAGATAGGTCATCAACTTCCTGATGGACTGGAGGCATTCCACGTCATTTTCAGCTACCAGATGGGCTACTCCGGAATGACTGGCATGGGTCATTGCCCCTCCTAATTCTTCGGATGTGATCGTTTCGTTGGTGACTGTTTTCACCACATTTGGGCCGGTAACGAACATGTAGGAAGTATGATCCACCATAAAGATAAAATCCGTTATGGCCGGACTGTAGACTGCGCCTCCGGCACATGGACCCATGATGGCTGATATCTGCGGAATGACACCGGATGCAAGGGTATTTCGATAAAAGATGTCGGCATAGCCTCCTAGTGAAACCACCCCTTCCTGTATCCTGGCGCCTCCCGAATCATTCAACCCAATCAAAGGTATCCCGTTCGCAACAGCCAGGTCCATGATTCGGCAAATCTTCTCCGCATGTGCTTCGGATAGGGAGCCACCAAACACGGTGAAATCCTGTGAAAAAACATAGACAGGGCGGCTATGAATCGTTCCATAACCGGTAATCACTCCATCTCCATAATATTTCTCTTTGTCCATGCCAAAATCGACTGAGCGATGTGTGACCAACATCCCTAGCTCTTCAAAGGAATTTTGATCCAGAAGCACTTCAATGCGCTCACGTGCTGTCAATTTGCCTTTTTGATGCTGATGTTCTATCCGGTGTTCCCCGCCCCCTTTCCAGGCTTCGGCAATTTTTGACTGAAGTGTATCAATTCCTTTTTTCATGGATTTTGGATTTGAAAAGCGATCGTTTCCAGAAATAAATGCGCATCTGCAGCACTTCCCATCCCATTGCCAGGCCATCAGACAGCAACCTGATCTTGGAATTGCTCTGATGATCCCAATCCACAGGCATCTCCTGGATCTTCCAGTGCGCTTTACGGGCTTTCCATAAAATCTCAATATCATGAGCCCAACCGAAGGTAATCAAATTGGCAAACAGCTGACGGGCATAGGCTCTCGGATACCATTTGAACCCACATTGGGTATCCAGGTAAGGAATACCGCTACTGATTCGGGTGAATAAATTAAATAGTCTTCCAGACCACTTGCGTATTCCCGGGACCCGGATCCGGGAATTCAAATGTTCTCTGGATCCGATGTAAATGGTGGAGGGCTCTATCTGTGCAGGATCCTCAAACCATTTGAACACCATCATGGGTGAAGTAGCTACGTCCGCATCCATCGTCAAAACATAGTCGCATTGCGCCTCCTTAATTCCGAATTGCAACGCATAGCCTTTTCCCCGGTTGTCCGGATAGTGTAGAATGACAATTTGTGCGGGGTTCATTTCTGAAAAGAGTGCCTGCATTTTGCGGAAGCTGAGATCCAGAGATCCGTCATCGACCAAAATAATCTGGATTTGACCCGACCAATGTTCATTGAAGCTTTTAAGCGCTTTATGAAGTGCCTCCAACCGGTCCAATTCGTTGTAGCAGGGAACCACAATGCTCAGAGATGGCCAGTTTTTAGCTTTCGAATTTGACGATGAGACGTCCTCAGGCATTGTAAATATGATCTTTTTTTATATCGCTTTTAGCCAACAACTGAAGCATCAGTTCGTTACATTTGCGGCGGTAAAACTAAAACAAAATGGATCCAAATCAAATGCTTTCAACCCGTGTACAGCAAATGACCGAGTCTGCAACCCTACGAATGGCTCAGAAAACCAGGGAGCTCAAAGCCAAGGGTATCAGCGTCATCAACCTGAGCATCGGGGAACCTGATTTTGACACGCCTCAACACATCAAGGACGCTGCCAAGAAAGCATTGGATGAGGGCTGGACGAAATATTCTCCGGTACCGGGTTATGAAGACCTTCGTCAGGCCATTTGCCATAAATTAAAGCGGGATAACGGGTTAGATTATGCGCCTAATCAAATCGTGGTTAGTAATGGCGCCAAGCAATCAATCGCTAACATTGCCATGACGCTTCTTAACCCGGGCGATGAAGCCGTTATTCTGGCACCTTACTGGGTTTCCTATAAGGACATCGTGGAATTTGCCGGAGGCAAGGCCGTAATTCTTAGTGCTGGAATCGAGCAGGACTTTAAGGTGAGTGCGGATCAGCTTTCCGCTGCCATTAACGACCGGACTAAATTTGTGCTGTTTTCTTCGCCCTGTAATCCTTCCGGATCGGTGTTTTCAAAAGAGGAATTGGAAGCATTTGCAAAAGTTATCCTGGCCCACCCCAATCTGTTGATCGTCTCGGATGAAATTTATGAGTTCATCAATTTTGGTGAAAAGCACCACAGCATTGGCAGTCTCCCGGGTATGCTGGACAGAACCGTTACGGTAAATGGGTTCTCAAAAGGTTTTGCCATGACCGGATGGCGTTTGGGATTTATGGCTGCACCGGCCTGGTTGGCATCAGCTTGTAGCAAGATCCAGGGTCAGGTCACCTCCGGAGCTTCCTCGTTTGCGCAGCGGGCTGCCAAGTTTGGACTGGAATCGGACCTTACTCCAACATTTGAAATGAATCATGCATTTCTCCATCGCCGCGATTTGATCATTGAGTTATTTTCTGCCATTCCGGGAATCCGTACCAATAAGCCTTTAGGGGCATTTTATCTACTGCCCGACGTTAGTGCCTACTTTGGCAAAAGTGATGGTAAGCAAACCATTAAAGATGCGGACGATTTTGCAGAATACATTTTGGAGAAAGCGCACGTAGGCATTGTTTCCGGGGAAGCCTTTGGCGCTCCGGATTGCATCCGGATCTCCTATGCTGCTTCAGATGAAGAAATTATTGAAGCGGCAGACCGGATCAAAAACGCCTTGGCGGAATTGCATTAATCCTGTACGCGGACAAATTGAAAATCCTTGAGTTGAATTAACTCAAAATGTTGATTTTCAAAGTATTGAATTTTATCTACTCCTGATTCTTCTGCTGTCTTGGGCGTTCCGGGTGGATACACCGGTTTGAATTCAAATTGCATGTAGACCGGGTCATTATAGGTCTCTCCTTCCAGGTAATACTGGAATTGAGTGCCGTGCTTTTTTAACATCCTTCCTGCAAAGACAATCTGATCATATGCTTCAAGTGCATCTTCCGTCACAAACGTGTTGAACTGATTTTGAAAATACCGCTTGAGGGCCTGGTAGTCCGGACTGGAAATTCTGGTCAGGCCTGTCTCCAGAATATAAATTTTGCTTTGGTTAAAAAGGTCGTAATCGGTTTCGGCCAGGGATTTCATCTGGGGTAAAATGTATGAAGTAACCTGAAAGTCCGGAGGTATGATTCCAATTTTTCGCAGCATAGCATAAACAAATCGCCGTTCGGACTCGGCGAATCGAAAGTGTGGTATAATGAATACATTTGGCCGGTTGGCAACGACTATAGAATCGGGAAATGTATTCTGCAAATCCATCGTTTCATCGTGAACTACAAAAGAGATGTACTTGCTTTCATCTCCGAAGAAGTTTTTGAAATATTCCTCTCCTTCCCGGTAAACCAGGAAGACTTGTGCATCCGGAAACCGGTGACTAATGTCATCCATAATGAACTGACAATGGGATTGATAACCCGGTTTACTGAGAACATAAAAAGGATTGTCCACACCAAACTGGCTGAAACTTGTCCAGGGAGTGATCATGGGCACCTGCCTGGTTTTGACATATTCGGCCATTTCTTCCACCATGTTACGCCGGTATGGCCCAAGTACCAGATCTGACTTTTGGAACGATTGATCGCCAATAATCTGGCTTACTTCTTTTTGTGAGTTTTCCGTATCAAATACCTTGGTATCCAGATATATGCCTTCACGCTCCAGTTTCTTCACTCCTTGTTCGTAGCCGATCAGATACTGGATGAATTTCTCAGTAATCAGGGAGACTTTATCAGATCCTGTAGAGACATCTTGTGACTGCAGTGGTAATAATAATGAAACCTGATACCGGTCCTTCATATTCGTCATCGGCCGGAGATCATCAAAAGTTTCATCATCCACAGGTGCTGGTTGAGGAAGTTCGCCCCAAACCAACGTGTCAACGTGGGTATTTGATGGATTAGCGGGTTCCCATTGACCTGTTTTGGGATTATATACATGTCCGGCCGTATGGGTAGGGCTACCGGTTGTTGTAGGCTTGGCGGTTGTCGTCTTTTTAGTAAAAGAACAACTCCCAAGCAAAATAACAAGACCACTTAAAATGACGATACGCATAAACCGGTTACTCCCATTCAATGGTAGCCGGTGGTTTCGTACTAATGTCATAGACCACTCGATTTATCCCTTTTACCTGATTGATGATTTCATTACTCACTTTAGCCAGCAATTCATGAGGCAATTTACTCCATTCAGCCGTCATACCATCCACCGAATTTACCGCTCGCAAGGCCACCACAAATTCATAGGTGCGTTCATCGCCCATCACTCCTACAGATTGCGCATTCAACAAGATAACTGCAGCCTGCCACACCTTATTATACCAACCGCTTTCCTTCAGATTGCGGATGAAAATATCGTCAGCTTCCTGCAAGAGTTTGATTTTCTCTTCGGTTATCGCACCTAATATGCGGATGCTTAGTCCAGGTCCTGGAAAAGGGTGACGACTTATGATCGTCTCCGGAACGCCCAAAGCTAACCCAACCTGCCTAACTTCATCCTTAAAAAGGAAACGCAAAGGCTCCAATAACTTCAGATGGAGCGTATCCGGCAATCCTCCGACATTATGATGGGATTTGATGGTAGCACTTGGGCCGTGTACGGAAAGGCTTTCAATAACATCAGGGTAAATGGTACCCTGAGCCAACCAACTGATCCCCGTCAATTTATGAGCTTCTTCATCGAAGACTTCAATAAATGTTTTTCCAATGATCTTCCGTTTTGTTTCCGGATCCGAAACCCCGTTGAGTCCATCCCAAAACCGATGACGAGCATCTACGCCGATTACGTGTAATCCATGCTGATGGTAAGCATCCAGGACTTGATTAAACTCATCCTTTCTGAGCAAACCATTATCGACAAAAATGCAGGTCAACTGATCACCAATGGCCTCCTGCACCAGATAGGCACAGACGGTGGAATCAACACCCCCGGATATGGCCATGATCACCTGATCATCACCTACTTCCTCCTTAATCTGCCTGACGCTTTCCTGGATAAAGGAGTCTGGCGTCCAATCAGGTCGGCAACCGGCAATCCGGTAAAGGAAATTGCTCAGGATTTGCTTCCCTTGCAGTGTGTGTGTCACTTCCGGATGAAACTGCAAGCCATAGACAGGCTGACCATGTCGATTCCCCCGGAATGCGGCAACCGGAATGCCTTCCGTGCTTGCCAGAAGCTCAAATCCTTCAGGGATCTCCAATATGGTATCCGCATGAGACATCCAGACTTGACTGTTCTTGTCCAGATCGGTAAAAATCGGATCATCAAGCAGGATGTTCAACTCGGCCTTTCCATATTCTCTTTTTTGGGAGCGCTGTACTTCACCGCCTAATTCCTGAGCCACATATTGGGCTCCATAGCAAACCGCCAATACCGGTATATGCCCGAGCATATGATCGATATTGACATGAAGTGCTTCAGGATCTTTCACCGAATATGGGCTACCGGACAAGATGATGGCTTGCCATTCTTCCGGGTGCGTTATGGTGAAATTATATGGCTGAATTTCGCAATATACATTGGCCTCGCGTACTCTACGGGCAATGAGTTGGGTGTATTGCGACCCAAAATCCAAAATCAAAACCTTCTGATCCATAGGAATGATTAATCGAGCAGTCCCCTGCCCTCCTTCTTAATTAATCCATCTTCCTGGAGCTGCTTCATTACTTTGTCCAGGATACCATTGATAAAGTCTTTACTCTTGGCAGTACTGTATTGCTTCGAGACTTCGACGTATTCGTTTAAGGTTACTTTGGTGGGTATGCTCTTGAAATAAAGGAATTCGGCAATCGCCATTTTTATCAAAATGGTATCGATTAGTGCCAACCGCTCAACATCCCAGTTCTTCAGGGTAGGCTCAAAAATCTCTTGAATCTTTGTGTCATCCTGAGCCGTGCGGTTGAGTAGTTGAATCCCAAACTGATAGGTCTCGCTTTGTACCTGATACTCCTCCAGAAAATCACTCGCAGCAGGCAAAGCCTTCAACGTTTTTTTCACCGCTCCGACCACCAAGGATTTATCATCTTCCCAGGTCGCGTAGAGGTCTTCAACCATTTCATTAAACACTTCACTGCGACGGATAAACCGATACAATTCGTGGAGAATATCCACATGGTCTTCCTCAGCGTTTACTTCCTTCTGAATGTATGCTCGGTAAACTTCTTCGTTAGAGAAGTCCTTATACATTTTGCGGATAAGGTCCTGATCCATCCTGGTTTCAAAGTGCAGATCTTTGATCTTTTTCTGGAGCTGAATGTGCTTTACCAGACTTTGAATCAAGGCGTTGGTATAGAACTTATCGGTGAATTTGAGATCTTCTTCCGAAGGAAGATATTTTGCATGCCGCTTTTGGGCATCTACTTTGGCAAACCGGCAGATCTGCAATAGGGTGTAAATATTGAACAGGTAGAGAACAAATGAATTTTCAGTACTTATCTCATAGGCACGTAATGCCTGCGCGATGGTTAGTTCTTCGTCTCTGTTTAGCGCATAGAGCGCCTGCATTACTTTTACTCGGATATTTCTTCTACTTAACATGAAACGCTTTAGTCATGTCCTGGATAAAACGCAAAGAAAGTCATTTTTTGTGTGATAAGCGGAAGCCAATCCCAATCATTTTTTTGAAATGTGTTCCTTCCAGCTTACTTCATCCAATTTTCCTCAACCTCTGTAAATGGAGGAAGTTTATTTATATGCCACTTCTTCACGACTACTCCTTGCTTCATCAAAACGATTCCCGGGTTAGAACGGATAATTGTTTTAAGTAATATATCATCTGCCTCATAAAAAGGCACATCAACACCGGTCGCTTCCCGGAATGCATTTCTTTTCTCTGTACTGGCCCCTCCCGCCACTACATACACTTTAATGCCTGCTTGTTTAGCAGCGTCAACAAATGGCTTCAGAGCGGCATATTTCTTCAACAATCCGGAGTCCCAATGATAGGTGACTTCTGTAGTCTCTTTAGGTTGAATTTCAAAGGACCGGACCAATTCCAGGCTATCCCCGCTCTGTATTGTATCCACTTTCCAGATACTGTCCTGAACAGTAACTCGCTGAACGGATTCATCAGCCTTCAGCATGTAGGAAACCACCATAAAGGTATAATTCGGATCGGTGAGCAGATCCTCCGTGATTTCATCTCCCTGCTCATCGTAAATAGCATAGTCGGATATTTTAGTGGGCTGGATGGCCGGCTCACTCAATATTTGTTCTGCACTCCAATCGGTCTTCGGATAGTTGGCCAGATTTGCCATATATTCTTCATAAGGCAATTCAACCACCTTTCCGGATGTTTTATTGGTCAGCCGATAGCCGGTAATTTGCCGGTTGCTCATGGCTTCAATCTCAGCATTGCGGCGGGTATAAACATCCGTACCCTCCTTAAATGGTCTGAAATCTGCGGAAGGCAGATTCCACATATAATTGCTTAAGCAAAAATAAGTCAGTCCTACCGTTGTTAATGCGATGATTACATGTCTGATCGGAGCTGTTAATAGTTGATGGAAATGCTTATTCTGGAACAAGAACAGGATTGCCGGTGCCATCAGTACCACATCCTTGAAAAAAGACGTTCGTGGGTCTAGGACCAAAAAGTCGCCGAAACAACCACAATCCGTCACGCGCATTTGTTCTTTAACCCAGGGACCCCATGCACTCAATTCAAAAAATGTACTGTTACTTGGAACATAACCTGTCAAAAAGGTAAAACCGGTCAGGGCAAGGAAAAACAAAACGATCAGGAAAAACAGCCAACTGGTCAATTTAGGCTTCCATCCCAGGATCAGTGCAAATCCCAGCACAATTTCAAGGACAATCATAAATACGCTGAAACCGATGCTATGATCAACAAACCAGGGAAACGACTTTGCAAGGAAGCTTAGCCAGGTCGGCTCCAAAGCGGCCTGAAATTCAGCAAAATATTCCTCCATTTTGAAAGCTGTACCCATCGGGTCAATGGCCTTAACCCATCCCGATATGATGAATAAGACACCGGTCCAGTTCTGCAGAAAGCTTACCCAGCTCTTCTTTTGTTTTTTAAGAACCAATACCAGCAAGAGCGTCATTACCAGTGCTACACCGGTGATGATCAGGACCAGGTTTAAAAGTGTCATATATCGTGTTCTTTAAGCTTGATCAAACAAAAGACGGCGTAATTAATGATATCCTGATAGTTTGCATCAAGACCTTCACTGATTAGCGTGAAACCGGCATTGTCTTCGATTTCTTTAATTCGTAATAATTTCATCAAAATCAGATCCGTCATCGAGGCAATCCGCATATCCCTCCAAGCCTCTCCGTAATCGTGATTTTTGCGCTCCAGCAATTGCTTGATACCGGTTGCTTCTTCCTCATACCAATGCAATGCCTGGTCAGCATCTATTCTATACTCGGTATCCACCGGAGGGTGTTTGAGTTGGATCAAGGCCATCAAGGCATAATTGATAATGCCAATGAACTCAACATCCATGCCTTCTTCAACTTTTTGCTCCTGATTTGATTGTAAATTACGAATGCGCTTCGCTTTGATGAAGATCTGATCGGTTAGCGATGCAGGCCGCAAGATCCGCCAGGCGGTGCCATAATCTTTGGTCTTCTTGACAAAGATATCCTGGCATTCCATGATGATGGCATCAAAAGCGGCAAGCGTTTGGTTCACTTTAGATTTTTTGCAAATATAACGGATTGAGGCTTAGTTTTGGGTGATTTCAGAACCCTGTTTTCAGAAACTCGATAACCATGAAAAGTTTTGATGTAATTGTCGCAGGAGTTGGCTCGATGGGTGCTGCCGCTTGTGATCAACTCGCACGACGGGGTGTTTCGGTATTGGGATTGGAGCGGTTTCAAATCGGACACTCGAAAGGGTCTCACCTTGGACAGTCGAGGTTAATTCGAAAGGCTTACTTTGAGCATCCTGACTACGTTCCATTGCTAAAGAGGGCGTACGAACTATGGGATGAGCTTGAAGCGGATACCGGCACGAAACTTTATCATCCCACCTGTTTGCTCTATCATGGTCGACCGGATCAGGAGCTAATTGCTGGCAGTCTGCTCTCCGCCTCAATATATAACATACCATTTCAGGAAATTTCACGTAAAGAACAGCTCCATCTTTTTCCAGCATTTACCTTACCGGAAGACTACCTAACTTACATAGAACCTGACGCCGGATTTCTCCGCCCTGAAAAATCAATCCAGGTGATGGCTGACCGGGCTAAATTTCATGGGGCCGACTTACATATTGATGAATGGATGACCGATTTCGTAAGAAGTGGCGACGGATGGTCTGTGCATACCAATCGGAACGTTTATTCCTGCCAAAAGCTGATCATTACCGCCGGAGCCTGGTCGACCCAGTTCTTGCATCAATTGCACGTGCCCCTAAAAGTAACCCGTCAAGTACTGGGATGGCTTGATAAAACGTCCGGACCGGATTGCTCCCTGCAAAACTTACCCTGCTGGATATTAGCCGATGATCACTATGGCGGCGCCTTCTATGGTTTTCCTGAATTGCCTGAGGGAGATTTCGGCAGTCCGGGTGGATTGAAGATCGCACATCATTATCCCGGATTTGAAATCCGACCCGAAGAGAAGGATCAAAAACTCACTGTAGAGGAAAAAGAAGCGTTGGACTACGGGAAGGACAAGTACCTGGGCGCCATTGGTGGGTCGTGGGCAACCTTTCAGCACTGCATGTATACCATGTCTCCGGATGAACACTTTATCATCGATCAGGTACCTTTTTCGGAAAATGTCTGGTTTGCAGCCGGATTCAGTGGGCATGGATTTAAGTTTTCTCCCGTAATCGGAGAGATAATGGCCGATCTGGCCCTTACAGGAACGACTTCCCTCCCGGTTCAATTCCTTTCTGCAGCCCGGTTTTCGTAAAAATAAGCCAACAGAATTTTGGCTACTTTTGAGCATGCAAGCTAGCTCCTTTCAAACCATAACCACTCCAATTACCGGACTGTATAAGGAGAAAGGCAGCAAATTCATTGCTTATGCCTATCCGGTCACTTCGGAAGATGAGATCAAAAATCACTTGGAACTTCTTCGCAAAGAACATCCTAAAGCAAGACATTATTGCTATGCTTACCGGATGACCCCTGACGGGAGCCTGTATCGGTCAAACGATGATGGGGAGCCTTCCGGCACAGCCGGTAAACCAATTCTCGGCCAATTGCTGTCGTTTGATGTAACCAACACATTGGTAGTGGTGGTTCGCTATTTCGGCGGCACCAAACTCGGAGCTTCCGGACTCATTCACGCTTACAAAGCGGCCGCTCAGGATGCATTGTCCCAGGCAGATATTGTCACATGCATCGTGATGACCCCATTCCACATCCGGTTTCCTTTTGCATTATCTGGCGAAATAATGCAAGCCCTGGCAAGAATCCATGCCGCTTCGATCACGGAATCCTACACGGACCATGGACAGATTAGTTTTGAATTACCCCTCTCGGAAGCGACGCTACGACTCCATCAGTTAAAAAGTCAATTGGCAGGATTTGACGGAACCGAATCGGATATGGATCTGAAACTGGCAGAAAAATCGATCGGGATATCCTAATCCAACGCAAGTAAATACTGTTAGTAAGATATTGTAATTACCGGATCAACGTAACATCACCGACCACCGTGACTTCCCGCTGCAACGCAGGACAGAAATAAGTTACCCGGTAAGCATAAACGCCTGCGGGCTGTAAGGAACCGCCTAGCCGGCCATCCCACCCCATCGATTTATCTGTCGTTGCAAATAACCGGCTTCCCCAGCGGTTGAAAACTTCGAATTTGCTGATCGATGGCAAAGGGGTAAAGAGAAATAAAACATCGTTGTTACCATCTCCGTTGGGTGAAAAGGCATTCGGTACTTCCACCAGGTTGGCCCCACACGTGGCTACCTCTCCGACACGGACATCAATGGTATTGATGCAACCGTTTCTACGATCAGTAACCTTAACCGTATAAATTCCTTCTTCACCGGGATTTGCCAGCGGCGACGAGCAATCGAGACAGGACAAGCCTTCTGGAGGAGACCATTGATAACTCCAGTAAGGTTGCACCAACAATGGAGGCAATGGGACGGCATCTCCGAGCCATAAGACTGCTTCGGGATATCCCGGATCAGGCAGGTCATAGACCATTACACGGGTTATTACCGTACTATCCAAACAACCGTTTACCTGTCCGGTAACCGGAATCTCCGTGTCATGGGTAGCCACAAACCATCCGTTGCCATTGCCTAATTCCTCTATAAATGCAGGCCAAATGATCCGGTCTGTGTTGCCTACCAATCGAATGAAAGCTGAATCACCCGCACAAACAGTGTCACCGATTAAAGAAAAGGGTACCTGTTTGGATACCTGGACCAGCACGGAGTCAGACAATGAACAAGAACCGGTGGATACCATATAATGGTAATAGGTACTTTGCATCGGAGCCACGGTAAGGGTACCACTGCCCTGGTCTACTACATCTGGTCCAGGAAGCCAAACCACCGGTTGTGGGCCTGAGCCATGTAAGGTAAGCCGGGTACCTCTACAGATGACTGTATCCATACTCACATCCAACGCATCCAGACGCAATACGCTAACGGTAACTGTATCAAAAGCATTGCACCCTAAAGAATCGATGACTCCAACGACATAAGTTCGGGTACTGTCAGGTTTTGCTACCGGATCAAAACAATAGGTGCAGGATAACTGGTCACTAATATGCCAATATGGGGATCGGCCTTTAAGGACGTGAAGTGCAATGCTGTCACCAAGGCAAATTTGCTCATCAGGTCCCAGTATGCCTGAAGTCCGGGGTAACATCCTCACGTAAATGGAATCCTCGGCAGTACATCCGAAATCCGTGGTGACCTCCACTTTATACCAGTTACTAGCCTTCGGAGCAAGTACCGGGTTAAAACAATCTTCATAGCAATTGAGACCCTTGGCAAGGCTATCCCATTGAATGTGATGATCCGGGTAAACCCTGGATAATGTCAATTGTGTAATTTCGTCCGGACAAAGAACAGTGTCGCCCATTATTGAAAATTGAGGAATGGAGTCTTGTCCAAAATAGACCAATATGCTGTCATTCGTTATGCAATCATTTGGATTGGTGACCTGCAATAAGACCGATCCGTCCGATGAAGGCTTGTACCATATGCTGTCACAATCCGCGCACAGGGAGCCATCAGGAAACTGCCATACATATTGGTTTACCGGATCCCAAAGGGTATCACGTAGAAGTACGGAATCCCGGTAACATAAGTGAATTTCATCGGCTAGTTCGACTTCGGCTGATTCTTTAAGCAAAATAGAACCGGCAATGGTATCCCGGCATCCTGCGTTCGAAATAGTAACCATGCGCAAATCGTAACTACCAGAAGAAAGCTGTTCACTCAGATCTCGTCGGTAACTGATGGTATCCCCGTTTAGAATCCAGAGCGTACTATCAATGAATCCATCAGACAGCACCGTCTGATTAAGCACTTCCAGGTCATACGGCGCGCACGCCAGGGTGTCCGGGAGCAGCCAATGATTGACTGGCTTTGGGCCAACCTTCAAATATCCCGGCAAAAACAAGGTGTCTCGGCAGAACCCGTCCTCAGCAGTAACCTGCACATCATAACGCCCCACCTTACCGAGGTAAAAAGATGCTTCAAAAGCATCGGTTACAATCGTGGTGTCCGGGTGAATGAGTCGCCACCGGAAATCCCTGATCTGATGATTCGAGTAGCTCAGATTAAACAAATTCACGACCGGATTCAGTGAGTCGCAAAAATCAACTACGGGAATATCAATAATAATGGATAATTCGTTGACCGGAATAGGTTGTGTTACGAACGGCAACAGGCATCCAAAGGTATCACGAATCAGTACCGAAGGCGTATAGACGCCAGCATTGGTGTAATAATAGTCAAATGAAAAAGAATCGCGAACACCATTCACCGAATCAATCGTGCCTACGCCAACGTCCCAGAACAGGTCATATTGGTCATCCAGCTGGAGATCAAAACGAACATGAGTCGGCGCACAGGTAGAGTCAATTGTCGTCTTTGCAGAGCCGGTCGGCCCCCCAACCTTTAATGCATTGACCAGGGTCATGGTATCGCTGCAACCCGGTAGGAGGTCCGCAATCATGCTAATGGAATAAGTGCCAGGCTTGGTATAGATATGTTGAGGTTCAAAGGCTTTGGAGTTGCTGGTATTATCGCCGAATGACCAGGTATATTCAGAAGCTCCGCTGGAATAATTATAAAACTTGGCCTCATAAGGCGGGCAATAATAATAATTGGTGTCCAGAATGAATGAAGCCACCGGGTTATCAATTCGTATCGTATCCAGATATTCACCGGCACAACCAATGGTATCTTCCAGGTGTAAGCGCACTACATACAAACCTGAATCCGGATATGCATAGGCAAAGGATGGTTCATGCCGGATGGTGCCATTTCCCAGGTCCCAGGTAACTTGTACCGGATTGACCATGGTAGAAACATTAAAGTCCACCGACCTCGCCGAACAGGATAATGAGTCTATTGAAAATGCCCCTTGCACCTGATTAACCCGGATATCAATGCTTGTTGAATCTTTACATCCCCAGGCATCTTCCACTGCTAAGCCGAGAACATAGGGGCCTCCCACCGAAGGAACCCACACCGAGTCGGTTTCCGGTAATCGCAGTTGATTGATCCACCACCTCCTCTCTGTGATAATTGAAGCTGAGGAGGAACTTTCTTCCTTATAGTGGAAAGTATCTTGCAGACATAGCTCCGTTCGATCCAAATCCAATATCGCCTTTACCTTATTGATCTTAATGCTATCGGTTAAGTTCAGGGTATCTCTACATCCATTCTTATCCTGAATGAATGCACGGACAGGAGCAAAGACACCTGGGTTTCGGTATGGAATTAATATCCGGTTTGGTTTTATGTCTGCGTTGCCAGCGCCATCGGCTTCTACGGTCACTTCTTTCAGGTCCGTACTTAAATTGCGTATGATCAGGTTATACGGCGCACATCCACTATCCGTTGCCATCCCGAAACTTACTGCCGGATCGCCTACATAAATTGGAATTCGCTTGTGATCCGAACACCTGGAGCGGCCATTGAACACCTGAAGCTCCACATAATAGGTTTGACCGCTGGGAAACAACACCACCGGACTAACCGATGATGAAGTATCGTCGATCCGGTTCGGGATTCCAAAGTCCCAGAACACGGAGTCATACCCTACGGACATATTAATAAAATGGATCTGTCCATCTGCGCAATCGTAGCGATAGGCAAAATCTGCTTTAGGATCCCTTACGACGATGCCTTTGGGTTTGGCCCTTGAGTTGATGCATCCATTATAACTTGCGCTTAGGGTGACACCGATGTTACCGGGATCCTTAAACACCACAGCAGGATTCTGGTCATCCGATTGCTGCCCGTCTGAAAAAGTCCATTCCCATCCATTCACCCGGGAATCCGAAAGGTCATCAATATAAACCGTATCGCCTACGCAGACTGTATCCGGAGTGATGTCAAAATCCACACTGGGAACCACTCCGCCTCGCACATATCCTGGCAACGAAATGGAGTCAATGCATCCGATGCTGTTTTCGACCACCAGCTTGACATCATAAACACCATCATGCCGTACATTCCAGTCTACGGTACGAGAAGTTCTCACAAAGGTGGTGTCACCAGAAATTTGCCATCGCCATCTTACCGCCGGATCCAGTCCCTGAGTTAAATCCTCCAGGTGGGCTGAAATGGGAGCACACCCAACAATGCTATCCGAAACCGTGGCTTTCCAATCGTAAAGTTCAACGGGTCCAACTATGGATGTATCTGCACATCCAAACATGTCCAGGACAATCAGCTTGAGGTCAAAAGTTTTAGCTTTACTTATTGCAATCACCGGGTTGGCATCTGTGGAAACGGTCGAATCATTGATGGACCAGCTAAAACTCAATGTACCAACAGAAGAATTCCTGGGCTGAATAACGAAAGGAAAGCTGCACCCTTTTGTCTCATCCAGGCTAAATTGCGCCACGGGTTGATTACGTACATGAATGATTAATTTTTTGTCATTAGGCAACCAACAGCCATTTACCCGCCGGTATAATTTGACAGAATAATCCCCGCCCTGAGTAAAAACATGATCCACATTGGGATGATTAGAGGTCGAACCATCACCAAAGTCCCAATACAGGCTGTCAGCCAATAATTGGGAGCGATCCGAAAAATGGACAGAAAACGGAGCACAACCCTGGGTATCAGATGCCATCACCTGTACGCTATGCTCGGGATGTACTAACCCCTTAAAAACCGTCGTATCGGTACACCCGATGTTGTTTGAAGCAGCAATTCGAACGTCATAAGACCTGGCTTCCGAAAAGGTTATAGCCGGCGGAGTAAGACCTTGATAGGTCTGGCCGTTACCAAAGTCCCAGTAGTAGGAAGCCGTACTGTCAAACTTGGTCAATGTAAAACTGGTGGTATGGGGTACTGTGCAAAAAACAGCCACAGCCGGCTTGACCTGTACTTGCGCCGAACCGACTACCGTAACGCCCTTTTTAATGTTGTAAGACTCGGTACACCCCTTGTCATCCTTAATGGTAAGCGCGAGATCAAATGTTCCCGGCACATTGTACTGGTTCACAAAATTCTTTGAGGTGGTCTCCCTGGCGCTTCCGATATTGCCAGCCAGCTCCCAGACCCATTCGACGATGGGGCCGTTCGGAGAATAACTCGCATCGGTTATGGCAATTCGGTCTCCCTTGCAGATCAGTGAATCACTCAGGGTAAATGATGGTGTAATGGCTTCATAGACCACAATAAAATCATCCACGCATTTGGTATCGGAATTACCCTGGTCGTCGGTTACTGTAAGACATACCCGGTATTTTCCCGGTTGTCCAAAAATGCGGGAGGGGTTCTGAACGGTGACATCCGAATTTCCGATTTGCCAATCCCACTTGACAATCTTACCAGCCGAACTGGTTGAAAGGTCGGTAAAGGCCGATTGAAGGAACAAACATCCACTCCTGTCACTGGCACTAAAATCCGCTGTAACCTGGGAGGACAGGCTCCAGGAAACAAAGAAAAAAGCCAATAAGTGAATACTACGTAACTTTACCATCAATACCAGCCTGAATAAATCTTCTTAATATGTTGGCTTATGTCCAGGGTGCGTGTATTAAGGAGCACAAACTACGCCAAGTATTATTAATATCTGGCATACAAGAATAAGAACGTTAAAAAGCCCTGGATGGTATCCGGGTTAACACAAATGCAGATGATACGAGTGGCATTGACGGGAGGCATCGGTAGCGGCAAATCAACCGTGGCACGACTTTTTTCTTCGTGTGGAATTCCCATTTATTTTGCTGACGAAGCGGCCAAGCAACTGATGCAATCAGATCGACAATTACAGAAGTCTTTGGAAGCGATTCTCGGATTTGCCATTGTGGATCGGGATGGCCAATTATTGCGCAAGGAAATGGCAGCCCGGCTATTTGTGGATCCGGAATTAGTCCAGGCGGTGAATGATGTTGTTCATCCCGCTGTTTATCGTGATTTGCAGGCCTGGTTTGAACAACAGTCTTCTCCTTATGCCATTTATGAATCCGCCCTGGTCAAAGCATCGCACCGGCCTTCTGTCGTAGATCAGATCATTGCGGTTTACGCCCCCAGACAGATCTGCATCGAACGGGTGATGAACCGTGATCACGTGACCGAAATACAGGTAAAATCACGGATGAAGCGTCAGAATCCCGGTGAACAAGTTCTGTTCGCAGACTTCCTGGTTGTCAATTCCTATCAGCCACTAATTCCCCAGGTTTGGCGGATCCATCAATATCTTTCAGCCGGGAAAGTCGTACCTTTGTAGACAAATGTCAGTCGTCCTATGATCGAAGTAAGTCAATTCTCCTCCCAGCAGTTAATTCATCTGGAGGACCAGTATGGAGCACATAATTACCATCCTATCCCAGTCGTGTTGACAAAAGGCAAAGGGGTGTATGTATGGGATGTGGAAGGAAAACGTTATTTCGATTTTTTGTCTGCGTATTCAGCGGTTAACCAGGGACATTGCCACCCACGCATAATTCAGGCTTTAGTGGACCAGGCTTCCCAACTCACCCTGACCTCCCGGGCATTTCATAACGACCGGCTAGGCCCTTATGAGGAATTCATTTGCCAATATTTCGGATACGATAAGGTGCTCCCCATGAATACCGGGGTGGAAGCAGTGGAAACGGCCATAAAGCTGATCCGCAAGTGGGGTTATCTGGTCAAAGGCATCCCATCCAATCAGGCTAAGATCGTATTTGCTGCCAAAAACTTTCATGGTCGAACACTGGGTGCAATTTCCGCTTCGACCGATCCGACAGCCACCGAAGGATTTGGTCCGTTCATACCCGGGTACATTGTCATTCCTTTTAATGATAAAGAAGCCTTGGCCAATGCATTGGAAGATGAAGAGGTGGCGGGCGTACTGATGGAACCGATCCAGGGCGAAGCGGGCGTGGTCGTCCCTGATGAAGACTATTTGCCTTACGTGGCTGATCTATGCAAACAACGCAATGTCCTGTATGCAGCCGATGAAGTCCAGACTGGAATTGCCCGGACGGGAAAATTATTATGCACCCATCACTACAACATTCGGCCGGACATACTGATCCTCGGCAAGGCATTATCCGGTGGTGTATTGCCGGTTTCAGCTGTTTTGGCGGACGATGCAATCATGCTGAACCTGAAACCGGGCCAGCATGGATCCACCTTTGGTGGCAATCCCCTGGCTGCTGCCGTCGCTGTGGAGGCCTTGAAAGTTGTAGAGGATGAAAATCTGGCCGAAAACGCAGAGCGCATGGGCTCTATCTTCCGTAGCCGCATGCTCGAGCTGTCTAAAAAAAGTGAATTGATTCAAAAGGTACGGGGCAAAGGGCTCTTAAATGCAGTTGTAATCAATGAAGATCCTAAAAGCAGTCGTGCCTGGAACATTTGTCTAAAGATGGCAGAAAATGGATTGCTGGCAAAACCTACTCAGGGTAACATCATCCGTTTCGCTCCGCCATTGATCATTAATGAAGATCAAATGGATAGTTGCTGCTCCATCATCGAGAAGACATTTAAAGAATTTGAACGTTAAGCGCATCCGACGACGTAAAAACCAACCATTTATTAACATTTAGAATATATCTGCCCGGTCCTTCGTTCTATTACCAATTTGTTAGGACAACGAAGAGATTACACTTTTTTATAATTTATATGTTGTTAACTTTGTGTCAGTTTGGACAACTGCTTGTTAATTTTTTCCTAAATGTGAAACCAGACAACAATGCGGGACGTCCTCAGGACAGTTAATGATTGAGAACCAAATTCGTATGAAGTATATCACCGTATGGCTGGCCCTGGTATGCCTGGCCATCCCAGGCTGGTCCCAAAAATCACGCATTTATACCGAAGATTACCAACATTTCAAACGTGGTAAGGAGCTTTACGACAAAGGCTTGTACGGACTTTCAATGCGGGAATTCCAGAAAATGCTGGATGAGCTGCCCCCGGTCCAAACGACCGAGTCGGTGGTTATCAAGACGGAAGCCGAACTTTATCTGGCACAGGCTGCCGTGCGTATGGACCTCCCGGAAGGTGAAAAGCTGATCCTGGAGTTCATTCGAAAATACCAACCGGATCCGGTGGCAGATCAGGCCATGTATGAAATTGCCAATTATTATTTCGATGCGAAAAAATACGATGAGGCGATCACCTTCTATTCCATGCTGAACAGCAGTTCCATCAGTGGAGAGAAGCGCTCTGAAGTTCGTTTTAAGGAAGGTTACAGTTTATTCATAAACCGTGACTTTGCCGGGGCCACCAAAAGGTTTGACCAGATAAAAGACCTGAAGAACGACTATTATTATCCCACTCACTACTATCTGGGGATGTGTCAGTTTTACCAGGGACAGTATCAGCCAGCTATTGCCAATTTTGAGATCGCTGCTCAATCACCCATCTACAAATCCCTGGTTCCATATTACGTCTGTCAGATCCGGTTTGCCGAGAAAGACTATCCGGGTGTTATCCAATATGGCGAGCAGGCGCTACAATCTCCGGGAAATCAAAAATATGCTGCCGAGATCCACCAGATGGTGGGACAGGCCTATTTTGAGCAAAAGCAATACAACCTGGCTCTGCCCCACCTGGAATATTACGATTCCAAACGTCGCAGCATGCGACCGGAAGATTTCTATCAACTGGGGTACACGCAGTACGTCAATGAAAAATATCCTGCTGCAATCGAGTCATTCAAAAATATAACAGGTATCCAATCGGATCTGGGGCAAAATGCCTCTTTCTACCTCGCCGATTGCTACCTGAAGACTGGGGATAAGAAATCTGCACGTTCCAGTTTCTACGAAGCTTCGCAACTCGACTTTGATCCGGTCATGCAGGAGGATGCACTATTTAATTATGCCCGGCTCTCGGCAGAGCTGAATTATGACCGGGAAGCTATCCAGGCTCTGACCTCATTCCCGAAAGATTCCAAATATTATCTGGAATCACAGTCTATCATGACCGACGTATTTCTGCGCACGAGGGATTATGACCGGGCAATTGCCATTATCGAGCAATTACCTGAAAAAACACCGCAAATAAGAGAAGCCTATCAGCAGGTCACTTTCCTGCGCGGTTTGCAGCTCATGGGTGAAGACCAGCTTTTTGAAGCACAGGAAATGTTTGAAAAATCTTTGGCGAGCCCGATCGATGTATCCATTCAAGCCCAGTGCCTCTATTGGGAAGCGGAAATTGCCTACCGGCAAAATGACTTCAGCAAGTCCGATCTACAATTGAACAAATATTTTACCGTTGCTAAATCTACCGGTAACCTGCCTCCGGAGGCTTCGCCAGCCATCGCTTATTATTTGCAGGGATATAATGCATTCAAACGAAATGCCTACAACCAGGCTTTGAACAGCTTCGAAAAGTCGATCGGCGGGATCAAACAGGATCAGGTTCGATACGACAATGACCAGGAATACCTGTCGACCAGGATCCTTTCTGATGCCATGATGCGCGCCGGAGACTGTTATTTTAAGCAAAATCAATATTCCAGTGCGCTTAAGAATTACAATGCCGCTATTCAGAATCATCATGCCGGATACCAATATGCCATGTTCCAAAAGGCTATCATCCAGGGCTTGACGAATGACCAAAAAGGAAAAATCAGTACCCTGAGAGAGCTCATTGAAAAGAATTCCGGATCCGAATACACCGACGACGCATTGCTCGAACTGGGTTCAACCTATCAGGAAAACAACATGCTGGAGCTGGCTAAAACTCCATTGCAAACCTTAGTAAAAGATTACGCCAACAAATCAAATCTGGTCAACGAAGGATTACTAAAACTTGGTCTGATTTTTTACAACGAGAACAATTACAATGTTGCGTTGAATTACTACAAGGATGTATTTAACCACAATCCAACGCCTAAAGAATCCCAGGAAGCATTATCAGCTATCGAGGAGATTTATGTAGAAGACCTGGGAAAACCGGATGAATATTTTGCATTTCTGGAGAAAGTTCCTGGCTATAAAGTGGACAATTACACCCGGGATTCCATAAACTTCCGTGCCGCCGACCTTAATTATGAAAATGGCCAGTATCAGAAAGCGATTGATGGATATACCGCCTATTTGTCAAAATATCCAAAAGGGGCATATGCATTACCAGCCTATTATCGCCGGGCCGAATCTTACAGCTTGCTAAAAAAATACAGTGAAGCCCTTACCGATTATGAGGTTGTCATCAAGCGGGGAGCAAGCGATTATTACGAAAATGCCCTGTATAAGGCAGCTTTGATTGCATACAATAACGAGCAGGCCTTCCAGAAAGCGCTGGACTATTATAACCTGCTGGAGCAAGTGACCTCGGCGGAAGAACGAAAGTTGGAGGCTCAGGTAGGTGCACTGCAATGTGCTTACCGGCTTAACCGGCCCAATGAAGTCTACCGTTTGGGCGATCAGGTCGTGAAAAATCCTAGAACATCACAGGTACAGCAGGCTACCGCTTACTTCTTTATGGGCAAGGTTGCTTTCGATCAAAGCAATTATGACAAAGCCCTTGAAGGATTCAATCAGGCGATAAAATTAAACGATAACGTGCAGGCAGCAGAATCACGCTACCTGATAGCCCAGATCTATTTTAACAAGAACGAATACGATCTGAGCGCTACTCTGGCCGAACAAGGCATTAAAGACAACAGTGCCTACCCTACCTGGACAGCTAAATGTGGTATTCTTCTGGCTGATGTAAAAACGATCAAAAAAGAATATCATATCGCCGAGGCTATCCTGCAACAGATCATTGACAATTACCCGGATCTGCCGGAAATCGTTCAGGAAGCCTCCGACAAGCTTAAAAAGGTAAAGGCACTAAGAGCTGCCAATAACCGGATAGATAGCGGAGCAAAGAAAAACACATTAGAAATAGAAGGTCAAAACAACTGATATGAAGCGACTACCATTGATCTTAATCTTTAGCATTGGCTTAGCCGGAATGGTGACTCTGTCCGCTCAGGACAATTTACCTTCCGAGCAAGTTCAGGTCATTAAGAACTTTGAAGCACGACTGGCTGATGCAAACAAACTGCCGGTAACACCTAGCCTTCCGCCGGCGGACACCACAACATTGCGGTATAATTACCGGCTGCAGCCAAAATCACTTTCTTTGGAATACGAAGCACCTACCATTAGACCCTTAGGCATAAAAACCGAAAAGCAGGACCCTGGATACGATGGCTTGATACAGGCGGGATACGGATATCCTAACGCGCCCTATGCGTATGCCGGCTACCGGGCCAATCCTAACAAACAATTGAATTTAGGCGCTTCATTTCGACATTTGTCTATGAATGACTCCAAGCAGTATGCCGACCGTCGTTTCATGGATAATGATCTCCACCTGGAATCTACTTATTTCACCGATAGTGAGCTGGCACTAAAGGGAAATGCGGATTTCTCCATGGACGATGTCTACCAATACGGATACGACCATGCCGTATACGATACGTTAAGCGGATTAAAAAGACGCTTCAATGCCTTTGATCTCGGTTTTCAACTTTACAATGGTGAAAACAACAAAGGAAATATTAATTATTTCGCCGGTCTCGATGTCTACCGTTTTGCTGATAATTACGCAAACCGTGAAGTCGGCGTATTACTCGATCTGGGTGCTAAAAAATACATCGCCAAAAAACATCCGATCGCTCTGGAAATCAAGACCGATCTGAGTAACCTCAACGATACCACCAAACAAACGTTAAATAATTTCAATCTTCTCCCAAGTTTCACTTTTCATTCGAATGCGTTCCGGATCAAAGCAGGAGGAAACGTCGCCGTTTATGATGATCAGTATTTTATTTTCCCGGATGTATCCCTTGCCTTGGCCATCAGTGGCAATCAGATCATCCTGTTCGGAGGCTGGACTGGTGATCTGCAAAAGAATAATTTCAAGAGCCTGGCTACATATAATCCGTTCATCAACCGGCGAATAACCATAAGGAATTCCGAATACAACGATTACTTCGGCGGGTTAAAAGGAAATGTATCCTTCATCCAGTACGAATTGAAAGGAGGATACAAACAGACCAAGGATATGGCATTGTTCCAGGCAAATAATGCCCTTCCGGTGTCCTTCGATGTCCTCTATGATGATGTAAACTTGGTGTATGCATTGGGTAATATCGTGCTGCATCCAGCGAAAAACATCGAGGTCGGCCTGATGCTAACCAAGAACTTTTATGATCCTGCAACCCAGGCAAAAGCCTGGTACCTCCCGGATTTTGAAGGTAGTGCTCGCATTCAGTACACAACCATGGAAAATCGTCTGCAGGTCGCACTGGAGACCTATTACATGGATAAATTCCCAACGTTGAATGCATTCGAAGAGGAAGGTTTTTCCAATAACCTACTGGACGTTAATGTGCAGGCCGACTTTTTTATCACCAAGCGGTTTGGCGTATTTGCACACTTAAACAACCTGGCAAATATCCAGCATCGGCGTTGGCTGGATTATCCCGGCATAGGTTTGAACGCGATCGGCGGGATTCAAGTGCGTTTCTAAACCGTTTGAACGGCCCCGGTGGTTTTGTATCTTGGGCTCTATGAGGGACAAAAAGATACGTAAGATTCTCGTTGCCAACCGGGGAGAAATAGCCAGGCGCATTATGCGTACCTGTCGCAAGCTGGATATCCGTACCGTTGCCATCTATTCCGAAGCAGACCGCTATTCTCCGCATGTACGGGAAGCGGATGAGGCTTATCTTGTCGGCCCGGCAAAAGCGCAAGAGTCCTATCTGAATAGTGGAAAGATCATCGAGATTGCCCGAGCCTGTGCTGCTGACGCCATCCATCCCGGTTATGGCTTCCTCAGTGAAAATGCCACTTTTGCTGAATTGGCGGAAGCCAATCAAATCACCTTTATTGGCCCAACACCCCATGCCATTCGGGTAATGGGTAACAAGATTACTGCCAAACAAGCCGTAATACCTTTTGACGTCCCTTTGATACGCGGCTCGGATCATGCCATGGCAGATCAAAAAGAAGGCAAAGACCTAGCGCAAACTATCGGATATCCTGTGCTGATCAAAGCGGCTGCCGGTGGTGGAGGAAAAGGTATGCGTATCGTGGAAAAGGCTGAAGATTTCGACAGCCAGTTTGAGCGTGCAGTAAGCGAGGCTAGAGCTGCTTTTGGGGATGGCTCTGTGTTTATTGAAAAATTCGTCCAGAATCCGAAACATATTGAAGTACAGATTCTGGCGGATATTCATGGACATACCATCCACTTAGGCGAAAGGGAATGCAGCATCCAGCGAAGACATCAAAAAGTTGTCGAGGAATCACCGTCTCCGGTGGTTGACGATGTATTACGTCAACGTTTGGGAGAAGCTGCCGTCCAGGTCGCAAAAGCTTGTCTGTATCGGGGCGCAGGGACCGTGGAGTTCATTTACGATGGGCATGATCGGTTTTATTTTCTGGAGATGAATACCCGGCTGCAGGTTGAGCACCCTGTCACAGAATGTGTGACCGGACTGGACCTGGTCGCCTGGCAAATCAAGATTGCCGAAGGAGCTCCGCTCACAGTACTTCAGCAAGATGTGAAACAACGCGGTCATGCCATAGAGTTCCGGGTCTATGCAGAAGACCCGTTCAATCAATTCTTACCCAATCACGGTGTCCTGAGTACCTACACATTGCCGCATGGACCAGGCATCCGGGTTGATGATGCTTATGTCCAGGGATCAGAAGTAGGTTTGTTTTATGATCCGATGATTGCCAAATTGATCGCCTATGGGGACGACCGGCAGGACGCCATCGAAAAGCTCAAAAAAGCGGTGGCCGATTATCATATCACAGGAGTGACCACCACTCTTTCCTTTGCCCCGTTCCTGCTTAACCATCCACTGTTTTTAAGCGGGAATTTTAATACTCAATTTATTCAGGATCATTTTCAGGATCAACCCAGTCTTCCTCCATGGATGGCCTATGCCGCAGCCTGGATATACGACCGCGAAGTCCAAAAATTGCGGATCCCCGGATGATGGGATCCAAAGAGCCTGTAAAAAGATTTTTGTCTGGTAAAGAGGAATTAAAAGGATTGTACTATTTTTGCCTGCCGTGCCAATGTAGCTCAGTTGGTAGAGCAGTTCATTCGTAATGAACGGGTCGCAGGTTCGAGTCCTGTCATTGGCTCCCTTCTTCTTGCCGGCGTCCAAATCGTACCAAATCACGCTAAAATGAACTTCCATGTTACGATGGAACGCTCTTCTTTTGTTACTCCTTTGTTTTGCTTTAAGCCATGCCAGCAGCATTTTGCCTTACCCATCCCTGGCAATCCTTGCTGATCATTCGGATGCAGTAGGCCTGTATTATGTCCAGGATTTCACCGCCGTAAATCACGGAGATATAACCTATTTGGAGTATTGCCTCAAACCACAACATGCCATCAAAGGGCCACAAAACCAACTTTTAATTGTCCAATGCTTGTCTAAAATTTATGCCGAGGGAGAATTCGCAGTCCCGGACGACCTGAATTTAGAAAAAGGTAACACCTACCTGCTCTTTCTCAACCAACGCACCAATGGTTACTATCAGGCTAAAACATTTAATTATTACGTCTTTAAACAGGTTTTGAAAGATGGTCGAGAGTTACTGTTACCCAGCAAGGAGACACTGGAAATAAAGGGAAATGCTACACGAAAAATCGAAGAATTTTCCGTTCTGGACCGAAAAACTCTGGTAAGTCATTTGACGGATGTGCTTACAGGCAAGATAACTTATGACCCGCAAATCGTCAAGGCTCCCTCTCGTTATTCGACGCTTGATGCTCGGGATGCACCATCCTATTGTACGTATTTTGGTTTGCGCTGGGATGTTTTTGATGGAGGTGGCAGCCTGCCCGTTTATGCTGATGAAACGCCCGATCAATTCAATCCGGGCTGTTATGATTTTTTACAAAACGCCATAGCTGGTATCAATTCAGGTTATAACAACAATGTTATCCTTGGCTATTCAGGGACCACTGGACTTAGTAGTAATAGTTGTAATGGAGGATTTGATCCCTCTATCCAAGGGCTGGATCCGGAATCCATTCTGGTGGTGTTTAACGATCCCTGCGATCAGGTCAGTGATTTTGATTGCGATGCAAGTGACGGGATGATCGGTGGATCACTCGGAATTGGAGGAATATATGCTGCGTCCGGAATTCATTCGTTTAATGGCGAGAACTGGTACACCGCCGAATATGGCTATGTGGTCATTAACGATGGTTTATCCTGCTTTAATAACTCCACTGATTGGCAATCACTTTTAATGCATGAAATGACACATGCACTCGGATTAGGTCATATAAGCTCTTCCAATGGAACTGCATTAATGAATCCAAGTTGTTGTAATCCCATCACTGAACTCGACCAGGATTGTGTCTCTTTCGCCTACGATGCTGCCCTTCCGGTTCAGTTAATTGCCTTTGATGCCTTCCTGGAAGAAGATTGGATAGCTATCGATTGGCGAACCTCATGGGAAGTTAATCACGATTATTTTGAAGTTTTACACTCAGCGGATGGTCAAAACTGGAAAGTAATTGACCAAAATATCCAGGAATCAACTTCTAATGAAAATCAGAAACAATACCAAACGGTCGATCGAAACCCTGTGATTGGCACCAACTATTACCGGTTAAATCAAGTAGATATTGATGGTAAATCAGAGTTATCTCCCATCGTCCAGGTTAAATATTATCCTAAGCAGTGGGCTCGCATAAGCCCAAATCCGGTAGAAGGTAATCTGCTTACACTGGAGTTTACCTCCCAAAGCATTCAACGCTGGGAAATAGAAGTTTTTGATGTTACTGGTAATATCCGCAAAACCTTTTCCTTTGCTGGCGCAAATCGGTATGTCAAATCACAAATTGACATAAGCATGCTCAGTCCGGGCGTCTATTTCATCCGGTTCCCAAAGCAAGGTGCCATGCAGGCGCTCCGGTTCATCAAAACGTAAATGAAATGCGTTTCTCCGTTTAACTCTCGCCCATAAATGGATAACGGTAATCCACCGGGGGCACAAAGTTCTCCTTAATGGTTCTTGGAGATACCCATCGATAAAGGTTCAATATTGAGCCGGCTTTATCATTGGTTCCTGAGGCCCGCGCACCTCCGAATGGTTGCTGGCCAACCACAGCACCGGTCGGCTTATCATTGATGTAAAAATTACCGGCGGTGTGTGTGAGAAATTCAGTCACCTCCCGGATGACCGCTCGATCCTGACTGAATATTGCTCCGGTTAACGCATAGGGAGAGGTTTTTTCAAGCACCTTCAAAGATTCCCGCCACTCCTGGTCCGGATAAACGTATAAGGATAATACGGGGCCAAAGATCTCCTCACACATGGTTACATAATAAGGATCCTCGATAACCAGAATGGTCGGATCAATAAAATATCCATGCTTTTTACTGTAAGTACCTCCCTGGATAATCTCCACCCCGGAGGCCTGGTGCGCGTGGTCAATGTATTTGCTGATTTTATCAAATGCCCGCTCATCAATCACTGCATTGAAGAAATTGGTGAAATCTTCCGGAGTGCCGATGCCAAAAGACGAAACCACTTCAATCAGCTGGGCTTTAATATGTTTCCAGAGGCTTCTCGGGATATAGGCCCGGGAGGCTGCTGAGCATTTCTGCCCCTGGTATTCAAACGCTCCGCGAGCCAGAGCTACCGCCACCTGCTGAGGATCGGCGCTTGGATGAACCCAAACAAAATCTTTACCTCCGGTCTCCCCTACAATCCGTGGATAGGAAGCGTATTGGCTAATGTTGGTCCCGATGGTCTTCCAAAGCTGCTGGAATACCCCGGTACTTCCGGTGAAATGCAGTCCGGCAAAGGAGGGGTGTGAAAAAACAATATTACCTAACGTGGGGCCGTCGACAAACACCAGATTGATCACCCCGGGCGGCAATCCGGCAGCTTCCAAAACTTCCATGATGACAGCCGCCGAATAAATCTGCGTTTCGGCAGGTTTCCAAACCACCGTATTGCCCATCAAAGCGGGGGCGCCAGGCAGGTTTCCGGCAATAGATGTAAAGTTAAACGGCGTGACCGCCAGGACAAATCCTTCCAGAGGACGATATTCCAATCGGTTCCAGGTTGTTTTGGACGATTCCGGCTGGAGGTGGTACATTTCTTCCATGTATTTGGCGTTGAACCGATAGAAGTCAGCCAATTCAGCCACTGCGTCAATTTCAGCCTGGAAGACGGTTTTACTCTGCCCCAGCATGGTGGCCGCATTCATTTTTGCCCGGTAAGGTCCCGCCAGCAGGTCGGCCGCTTTCAGGAAGATAGCCGCCCGTTCATGCCAGGGCATCCTTTCCCATTCCGGCTTGGCCAGCAAAGCCGCCTGGATGGCATTCGTGACATGTTCTGCATGCCCCCGGTGGTATTGCCCCAGGCTATGATGGATTTCATGCGGTGGATGTATTCCATGCAGGTCCCCGGTCTCCACCTTCATCCCGCCAATGGTCATCGCTATCTCGACTTCATGGTGTTTGAGGTTACTGAGCGTCGCTTTCAATGCAGTTTTCTCCGGTGATCCAGGAGCATAAGACAAGACAGGCTCATTAACTGCTTTGGGTAACGTAAAAAAAGCGTTTGTCATGATCGGTTCCAATTTTATTATTGATGGACTAATTTTATTTGATTGGGCAAGAATGGTGAAGCATCTCCTCCCCCTTTAATAATCTCTCTCACAATCGTCGAACTGATGTGGGAGTATGCAGGCTGGCTAATCAGAAACACGGTCTCCAGATTATGCCCCACGATATGATTCAACTGGGAGATGGTCTTTTCGTAATCAAAGTCTGATGCATTTCGCAACCCCCTCAATAGATACCTCGCTTCCACTTTTTGACAATAATGTGCGGTCAATCCTTCAAAAAAGTCAATCCTGACCTTTGGCTCATGGTCAAAAACAAGTTCCAGCCATTCCAACCGCTGTTTTAAATCAAACAACGATGTCTTCTGAGAGTTGACCCCAACCGCAACGATTATTTCATCGAACAGGGGCAGGTATCTTTTAACCAGATCTACGTGGCCAATCGTTATGGGATCAAAAGAACCCGGAAATACGGCAATTTTTTTCATGAACACGATTTTTGATAGAACGCCAGATTAACATCATCAAAACATACCAGGATAACCCGTCGAACAAAAGTCCAGTTTTCAGTTTGCCAAGTATGCAAACCCGAACAAACGACCTCAGCCGCGCGGTCTTTTGGAAACCCGTAAACGCCGGTACTTATATTTGGAAATGCAATGGACCCATATTGCAGCGACTCTGCCAGCACCAACGCATTCCGGTAGCAAGCCTGCAACAATCGGTCTGATTCATCAGGAAGATGTTCCCGATAGACCGGTCCCACAGCATGAATAATACCTTTTACCGGAATATGCCCGCCTCCAGTATGCATGACCTGGCCAGTAGGTAACAGTCCATGCTCCCGCACATATTCTGCGCAAGCGTCTCCAAGAACCGGACCAGCTGCCCGATGGATCGCCCCGTCAACGCCACCTCCACCGTGCAACCAGGTATTTGCAGCATTAACAATGCAGTCCGTACGCACTTTGGTAATATCTCCCTGGATGGTTTCGATTTGATACATCGCATCGTAAAAATCGAAATAACCTGGGACTTTCCCAGAAGAATGCCCATCGAATCAATTGTTTTACACCATCTGGCCAGTCAAAGTCCATTGAAATACCCTTCTTCCCAAATTGTATCTTCGGGCGGTGTAATCAAGATTAAGCTAAACGAATCGGAAAATGTTGAAAGAAAGGATACGGGAGCTGGAAGTAATTTCCAAGCAACTGGATGGAACAAGCACCTCCCGGGATGAATGGACAGAAGATGTTATTCACGCCGGGTTGTCATTTTTGGACACACTCAGGCAGCAAAAGACCTATTTTAACCCGGTTCATGATCAGTCTAACAATGCACCAGACACCCTATGGGAACCGCAAGAGACCGGGGTGCCCATGCAGGATTTACTCCGGACCTACCAGTCCCAAATCTGGAATCACGGCATCAATGCGGCATCAGGTGGACATTTCGGCTATATTCCTGGCGGTGGCCTCTATCCGGGAGCATTAGGAGATTATCTGGCCGCCACGGGCAATACCTATGCGGGCATAGCCTACGCTTCTCCGGGCGGCGCAAAGATGGAAGAGGCGATGATCCGGTGGATGAATGCCATCGTTGGCTGGGGAAGTGAAGCCGGCGGTACCTTGACCTCCGGTGGTTCGCTAGCAACCCTAACGGCGTTAATTGCGGCGCGGGATCAATACATCAGTGAACCCGGCCAGCTGGAGCACGCTTGTATTTACATGACCCCTCAGGCGCACCATTGCATCCGGAAAGCCATACACCTTGCCGGATTAAATTTCGCGAAAATCAGGTCAATTCGCATGAATCAGGATTACACGATGAATTTGGAAGACCTGGCTAAGCATCTTGCGGATGATCACAGCCAGGGTATGATTCCTTTTATGATTGTGGGTTCCGCCGGAACGACGGACACAGGGGTCATCGATCCCATGCAAGAAATCGCGGGATTGGCTCATAAATATGGAACCTGGTTTCATGTCGATGCCGCATACGGTGGATTTTTTGCCTTGCTTCCGGAGCTGCTTCCCAGTTTCAAAGGATGGGAAAAAGCAGACTCCATTGTCATTGATCCCCATAAAGGGCTATTTCTTCCTTACGGCATCGGCGCCGTCCTGATCAGGGACCGAAAAAAATTGTTTAACAGTATGCGATACTCGGCAGCGTACATGCAGGATGCAGAAGTTGATGCCATGGACTATTCACCTTCCGATTATTCGCCGGAATTAACTCGCCATTTTCGATCCGTACGGATGTGGCTTCCCCTGAAATTTTTTGGTATCAACACAATAAGAGCAGCTATTGAGGAAAAACATCTCTTAACCAAGTACTTGTATGCACAACTGAATCAAAGGGGATGGGACATGGGCCCCCAGCCTACCCTATCTGTTTTTTTGTTCCGGATTGGCCACGACCCATCCACTAACGCACTCAATCGCACCATAGCGAGCTTGATTCATCAGGATGGATCACAATTTATATCCACAACCACGTTGGAAGGTATATTCTGGCTGAGGATTGCGGTATTATCATTTCGATCTCATCTTGAAGAAGCAGATCTTCTGATTCAACTGCTTGAAGCTTCCAGGCAAAAGGCTGCATCAATAATAGGCTAATCTCGACCCATAGCGCCTATTAACCTATTACTTACATATTATGTAAAACAATATTTAACAAAATCATATATTTTGATTGCGTTAAATTGGAAAATAATATATATTTGGTTACTGTCTAATTCGAATGATTATTCCGAATGCGTGAGCTAATAAAATGATTTCGATCAAGAGTTAGGCAGGGGTTTCTGGCAGATAGGACCCGGATCGAAAAACCCGTATGATTCATACGGTTTGTTCGCCAAAGTAAGAATAGTCCGGAGGTCATGTTCATCGTAAAAAATAACATCCCTCCTTTCAAATTTTTTCTAACGGGCGTCAGAAAGAATTTGAAAAACTTACACCATCCCAATAACAGTCCCGGTAAACCGAAATGGTGCGCGGGAGTAAAAAAATGGTGATAAGTACCCGGAAAAACAGGGATGAGTTGATCTCAGTCCTGTTTTTCCTTTTTTAGACACTACCTTTTCTTTTACGCACACCTCTTGATTAAATGCGGTTACTGGAGTCGAAATGATTTAAAAAAATGATCATTGACCTGAGTGCTTTTATCCACTGGATATAGTGCCTGCAGCAAATAAAATCGATTCCCGCGAATGCAGGCTTTCGCCCGGATAGCATCATTACCTTCCATATAGTTAATCCGCCAAACCTTGCCGGGAAGCTGATAGCTGTAATCATCGTTGGAATACAGCAGCTCACCATTCACTGACCGAACGGACTCATCCACGGTGGTCTCCAGGATGGACTGAACCAATTCGGCGGAGTCCGAAAGATTATATTCTATTGGATAATCAACGTAAGAAACCCGGTAATCGACCTGGATGGAATCACTGCCTGATATCCGGCGGTAAAAATTATGGTATTCCAGCAAGCCGATTTCCGTAGTTGTCCGGATAATCTTTTCCTGGAGTTTGTATGGCGTATCAATCGCAAACCTTCCGGCTTCATTCTGATAATGAATCCAGGCATCCTGGACCACCGAAACGGCAATTAACAATAGGAAAGGGAGCACCATAACACCGGTTTTGTATCGTGTAATTAACGAAAAATATCATCACCTTTGTCCCGGCACCTGATAGGAATTATGAAAAATTTAACGTCGCTGTGGCTGTTTTGCATCGTGCTACTTACCGGTTGGCACTGTCGCCCGGTCAATGAAGAAGAAGCGGACACCCTAAATGATGAAGAGGCTTATTTCGAAGATTATTTGCCTGTTGAGGAAAAATGGGGCTTTCTTGACGAAACCGGACAGGTCGTCATCCCTGCCCAATTTGACCAAATAGGTTCATTCGCTGAAAACCTCTGCCCCGTTAATTTCGCGGGGAAATGGGGCTACATTCGACACAACGGCGAATGGGCCATTCCTCCGGAATATAAGGGAGGCTGGATGTTCCACGAAGGACTGGCCAGGGTCTGGAATTTTGATGGTAAATTTGTATTTATCGACTCACTCAACAATCTGGTTTTCACCGCGGAATACGATGAAGTTAATGATCTGGTGCACCAAAGAATCCGGGTCGTCACCAAGGGCGTTACCGGATTTCTCAACCGCAAAGGGAAGGAGGCCATCCCTCCCGAGTTTCAGGGCGGCTCCGATTTTAATCGTTCAGGCATAGCAAAAGTCAAGTCTGAAAATAAATACGGGCTTATTGACACACTCGGAGTTTGGATATTGCCTGCAGAATTCGACTGGATAGGAAGCATTGATGGCAATTACATCGCACTAAGACAAAGCCGCAGTTATTCGATTTTCAATAGTGAACTGAATCAGATACTGCCTGGTAACTTTGACCAGGTCGCTGAACCGCTCGCAAAAGTCTCAGCGGTACAAATTGCAGGCAACTGGGCGTTGATGGATCTTGAATCTGGTAAAAAGGCACCCGTTGAAGGCACGCTTGTACAAGGTTTGGGTCATCAAAGGTGGTCGGTATTCAGGGATCAAAAGTGGTATTTAATGGACTCCACCGGCCAGTTATTAACCGACATCGGGTTCAGACAAATAAATCGATATCAGGATGACCGGGCTTGCTGCCTCCAGGACGAACTTTGGGGTTATTTGGATACGGATGGACATCTGGTCATTCCGCCTACCTACGGCCTCGCCTGGGATTTTGTGAACGGATTTGCACGGGTAGCTGACAATAAGGGCATCTATTTTGTGCGGAGCGATGGCTCAGAATTGTTCCTGCCAGGCTGGGTTGATGTACGCGATTTTTTCGAAAGTCGCTGCCCGGTACAAATGCATAAGTAACCTCAAAGCGCTAAAAGCATTCAGAATAGCTATCTTTGTAGCGCTTTTTAAAAAAACGACTCAAAATCATCCAAATATGCAGTTTGACATCATCATCATCGGAAGTGGTCCCGGAGGTTATGTAGCCGCAATTCGCGCTTCACAACTCGGCAAGAAAGTGGCGATTGTAGAGCGTGAATCTCTGGGAGGGATCTGCCTGAACTGGGGATGTATTCCCACCAAAGCCCTATTAAAAAGTGCCCAGGTATTTGAATACATGAAGCATGCCGCTGATTATGGAATTGAGGTCAAGGACGCTGAGCCGAATTTTACCAATATCGTAAAACGCAGTCGCGATGTGGCTGACGGAATGTCGAAAGGGGTACAGTTCCTGATGAAGAAAAACAAGATCACGGTCCTTACCGGCAATGGCAAATTGTTGCGCGGAAAACAAGTCGAAGTCACCACTCCTGAAGGTAAAAAAGAAGTCTATACTGCTGAAAACATCATTATTGCTACCGGTGCTCGCTCTAAAGAGTTACCAAATATTAAAATCGATGGCAAGAAAATCATCGGATACCGTGAAGCTTTGAACCTGCCCGTGCAGCCAAAATCAATGGTGGTCATGGGTGCCGGAGCTATTGGGGTCGAGTTCGCTTACTTCTACCATACCCTTGGAACAAAAGTTACGGTTGTTGAATTTCTGGAGCAAGGCCTGGTACCTCGTGAAGATGCTGACATTTCAAAAGAACTGGCGAAAATCTTCAAGAAGAACGGCATTGATGTTAAAGCCGGAGCCAGTGTCGAGAAGATCGATACGGCAGGAAATGGATGTGCGGTGACCGTAAAAGACCGGAAGACCGGAAAAGAAGAGGTCATTGACTGCGATATTGTCCTTTCTGCAGTAGGCGTAACGCCTAACACAGAAAACATCGGCCTGGAAACATTGGGAATCAAGACTGACCGTGGAGTCATCCAGGTGGATCCGTTTTACCAAACCAATGTTGCCGGTATTTATGCGATAGGAGATGTTGTCCCAGGCCCGGCACTGGCACATGTGGCAAGCGCTGAAGGCATATTGTGTGTCGAAAAAATTGCCGGAATGCATGTTGAACCCATTAATTACAACAACATTCCATCCTGCACCTACTGCAGCCCGGAGGTGGCATCAGTAGGCTTTACGGAAGAAGCTGCCAAAGCAGCTGGTTATACGCTGAAAATAGGCAAGTTTCCTTTTTCTGTCTCCGGGAAGGCCAGCGCTGCCGGCGCCAAACAAGGTTTCGTAAAAGTAATCTACGATGCCAAATATGGGGAATGGCTGGGTGCCCATATGATCGGCATGAATGTGACCGAAATGATTGCTGAGGTAGTTGCTGCACGGAAACTGGAAACGACCGGGCATGAGATCATCAAGACCATTCATCCACATCCAACGATGAGTGAAGCGATCATGGAAGCAACGGCTGCCGCTTACGATGAAGTGATTCACCTCTAACCCTGATCTGGCTCATATTCCCAATTGTTTAGCCATCCGGGAAGACTTGTACGGATTCCAGGGGTCTTTGTATGAAGCGAGAAAGAACAGCTCTTTAATGTGTGCCATCGTCCTTACAATCCTGAGGAAATACCCTGTATAAAAGACCATAAGAGGCAGATATAGCATGAGTCGCCTTTTTTCTTCAGGCTTCTGTACGATCAGAATGATTGCTGAAAACTGGACAAAGTTGGCCGCCGTGTATAGTAGGATATTCATCGGAAGTATGAACTTGATCAATCCCCCAAAATTGACAACGATATCAACCAGATAGATAAACCATTTAATGTTCATAATCACATTGTAGCCTATATTCTCCAGCGAGGAGAAAAAATTGCTGAACCTGAATTGTTCGTTGGGGTAAAAAATATCTTTATGCTTACGCACGCGGAAACGTATGATAGACTTATCCCAGCGCAACCGCTGCTTGGCTAATTTTTGAAAAGTGTTCGGAACACTGGTTAGACCATGGGCAGAAGGTTGAAAATAGACCCGATAACCCAGTTTACGGATCTTCACTGTAATATCTCCGTCCAGTCCAGGGCCTATGTCCCATCCTCCTAACCGGTGTAATATATCAGCTCGAAAAGCTCCAAATGCGCCTGAAATGATCCGGTAAATACCCAGGGTTGAAGTCACCATTCTCCCGGTCAATATTACCTTCAGGTATTCGATGGCTTGCAAGGTGGTGGCTATGCTTTCCTGATGATTTCTAACCTCCAGGTTCCCTCCCACCGCACCGATCTTTGGGTCGTAATAAAATGGCAGCAATACTTCCTCAACTGCAGTCCGATCAAAAGAACAATCTGCATCGAGGTGAACGATGTATTTCCCTTTTGCATAGGACAAAGCGGCATTGGCACCGGAGGCCTTTCCGCCTCTGACTTTATTAGACAAAAAGAGATTTATCAGCCCATTTCGCTCCAGATCACGGCCGATTAAAGCCGTCTGATCATCGGACCCGTCATCCACTACAATAAGTTCAAGATGCTGATAGGTCTGCTCTGCCAGAGATTTTACCAGTTTAAAGAGATGCTTGCCTTCGTTTTTACCTGGAACAATCACCGATACGAGAGGCTGCTCGAGATGCAATGCCGTACGGGCATCATCCCAATCAGATTTATTGACTTTTCTTTTGAAATAATAAAAGATCAGAACCAGATAATCAATCAATACGTATCTGGTGAACTCAAAAAGGAAAAAGAACCAAAATACCCTTACGAACTTCTGCCACCCCGCAAGTTGCCAGTAATGGATAAACTCAAAAGGATCTACCATGATGCTTCCTTCAATTTTTCAAGCACAATGGTTTTGACGTCCTGTTGACCCTGCAATTGCAAACACGCTCCCTCAAAAGTAATGTCCTGTCCCAGGTTATCCTTCATCAGGTGGGACAGCAGAAAAACGGTTCGCTCGACGACCCGATAGGCCAATTCGGTGGACGTGTGCAGACAGCTGAATAAAATACAGTTATCCAATACACATAAGAAATCAATGGATTGCAGAGAGGACCTAACCTGGTCGGAAATATTGACTTGCAGCAAATGATATTCTTGCCGGCCGATTTTTTCCAGGATCCGGTCAAAAGGCTCCCATCGAATCATTCCCATCAATACTTTCTGCTTACCTGACTTCATCAACTCGTATTGCATATTGAGGTAAAATGCCGCTTCGGAAACTGCTCCCGGTATGGCATTTTCCTGCACAGGCTGATGATTAAAGTCAGAACCGGCCTCCACCTGCGTGTGGGCTTTATCAGTCAGGTGATAGGTCAGAATCTCTCTCTTCAGGAGATGCTCGACAGCTGTGGTTTTATGACAGGAGCAGCAGGTCGCAACAATTTGAAACGATTGGAATTCATGATGGCAGGTATTGCAATGGTGCATGACCGCGGGCTTATCGTAATCGATCCCGATGTGCTTCAAAGCCTTGTCACATTTGGGGCACACCAGGTCATTGTTTTCCCGTTGAAAATTCCGCTCTGGCCCAATGTGCGCACATGCGAAATGATGAATCAAATCCTGGCTGCTTAAATAGGTATTATGGCATTTGGGGCAGGCCTCTCGATACATCAAAAAACCATCTTCGCAAGAATTACAGGTATAGACAGAATCCTGAAACTGGGTAGTAAACAAGCCTTCACCAACAGCAAACTCCATCAGGCGATACGGAGTCTTGCCATTCATCAGGCTTTCCAGGATCGGATAGGTATATCCAGTACTGGAATTCCGGTCGATGTAAGCTTTGAGGGTCTTTTGTTCCCGGGATAGCAAATAAACCAGCAATTTATAAATGGTATCCTTTTCATAGGTAGGAAAGGTGCGCAGACGGGAACCGGATATATGGTCTTTGATGATTTTTATTTGGCTCACAGCGCCATACAATTCATCAAGTTGATGAACGATACCATCCACCAACTGCCGGTGCATGTACTCCAATTCCATCTGTTGATGCAGAAATAAGGGCATCAAACGGGCAGTCCAACTGTTAGCAGAACGAAACCGATGCAACACTTCTTTCAGTAATACAGGACTGGTAGGCAATATGATGACACCGTCATATTCCTCAAACGCATTGGCCTCACCATCAAATCGATCGGTTATGTAGGCAAAAACATAACCTTCAGATTCAATATTAAGAATACGTTCGCGCGACCCATGCAGGGTCGTGATCGATTTAATCGGGGTATTAAGTTGCATATCCTGTCTAATTGTAAAACAAAAATCACGCCATAGGTGCTACTTTTCTTTTCGGTCGTTGCTTGAGTTTACAAAGTGATCACTCTTTTATAAACCGATACATTCATTTTATAAAAAGGTCTCCACTTCTCACGCTCAATTTCATCCAATGGTATTATGTCCGCTGCTATACTCCGGGTAACCGGCTCGTATTTTTTCTGAAATTCTTCGGGTAATTCAAAAGTGGCATAGTAAAACCGTTGCAGTACCCCCTCACTGGTGGTGCCGTCAGGAAACTCAATATGAACAATGTCGCCTTCGTGCAGCTTTCTCAGGTCCTTTTGATCATAAAACACCTTTATGAATAAGTTGCTTGGTTTGTGGATGGACATGACCACATCACCCTGAACAGCCACTTCATAATTTTCTTTAAGTATCTGGGTGATCGTACCACGTATGGGACTCACGTAAGGCTTAAGCTCCTTACGCCAATCCGGAACAGGCTTGCCGGATTCAGAGGCCATGAGGATTTTGATTTGCGCCTCTTGCTGATCAAGCCAGGCAAGATACTGTTGTTGCAAACTGATCTCCTTTTTAATACTGGTAATCTGGCTGGAATACTCTATTTCCCGATGGGTGTACATGTCCAGCTTATCCGCTGAATAGATATCAAGCATTATTTCTTTCCGGATCCGGTCTTGTTCTGTTTTATTAAGCGTTTCCAATTGCTGAAATTGCTTCAGGTCAATTTGAAGCAGTTCAATTTTGCGCCTCGTGCTTAACCGGTCCTGATCAATCCATTGGGTATTTGGTGTCTTAATGGTCTGGTTGTTGATTTGGACGAACCGGGTGATGTCCTCGTCCAGGTACCAGAAAAGGGTATCTCCAGGTTGTACCGAATCTCCCTCAAAGTGTTTGATTTCAATGATTTGCACGTCAGATGTAAACTGAATATCAAGCTTCTTAAACCGTACCTGACCCTCTCCTTCTACGGTGGTCATCACACGGATGGTATAGAATCCGATATAAGCAAGGCCCAGGATCAGTATGGAGAGGTACAGCAACCGGTCCCAATTAACCTTACGCTTATTGGGACGGATCTCCTGCAAGATCTCGATGGGATTGTTCCTTCGTTTAAAATCGGTACTCCGCATTGGCACTTATGGTTTTTTCTTCCAACTGCATCATTGTCTTCATGTCATGTAAAGCAATGCGCGGATTATTAAATCGTTTGTCCAGTGTTTGACAGAACAGTTCCAGTTCGTAGCGATCGTTGAAGTCCTTACAACGGATGGACAAAACCGTCTTTTCTGGGCCGAGTAAAAATGCATCATTGGTTTTCCGCTCAATATAATCCACATCCTTGTGTTCGTAAGCCATCAGGTAAACCCGGTCCGACAACGCATAAATAGCTTCCAGAAAAGGCTCTTCATAATTGACCGGAATAGAAACGCCAACTTTATATTTAGAGGAAAGCCGGTGGATCAATTCCAGATAACGTGCCTGATACAGTGCATGATTTTGATCCCAATCATCAAATGTGTGGGGCTCAAGGTCAAGATGCAGCACATCACCTGGTAAAGCCAGAAGTTGAGGTAAAACTTCTCCAACCGGTTTTTTCAAGAGGCTATTGTTGCCAATTAACAGACAAACTTCGATGCCTTCTTTCTCGGCCGACAGCCTGAGTTGTTCAAATTTTGACATTAGCGCATCCTCTAAGCCTGTGGACACCATCAGCTCACTGATGTTGTTGATTTTGGCATAATGAAGTATGTATTCCGGAGCCAGTTCCTGTAGTGTACCTGACCAGACATACAGGGACCGGGGACCGGTCTGCGGATTAAAAAGGTTGTTAAAGTCTTTAGGGATCAGATAATCAGTTATCGTTCCCTGGGGCAGCTTCGAATGCATCTTCAATGCTTTAAGGTAGAGTGCCTGCTGGATATCCAGGAGGTCCAGATCTACGGTCAATAGTTCATCCAGTTTATCGACAATAAACTTGGGAGAATAGCCGGGGTCACCCAGATCTTTTTGCCGTTCTCCTCGGACTATGGCCTGGGCCAGCTTCAGTTTGGTGTAATAAGCATGGATGAACTGTTTGAGTGAGTAACCGTATTCGTAATAGAAATTAAGGACTTCGTTGGCATCGTTGTCGAAACGGTTGTAATACTCAATTTCAGCTAACTTTTTCTGGGCCTCGAGTTGACGCTTACGGTCTTTGCTGTTAAAATCGAGCGGAACCTGAAAAGATAAGCCCGCACTCAGGAAATCTTTTTGCTGACCAAGATTCTCATTTCCCAACAGGTAATTGTACCGGATGGTGCTCTTCATCCCAATACGGGTGGACCAGTGTGCATGGAGGTCCATAGCTTCATTTCGCAGGGCAATGGACTGTTTTAACTGGGTGCTGTCAAAAAAAACATGTTTGATCCGGTCAATGTCAATATCAAATACCGGAAGCTCTCCCGGTTCAAGTTCTTTCCAACCCGACGGAAGATCCACCTGATCCACATACGTTTGATAGGTGTTTAAGAACAATTCTACTTCTCCTTTACTGGAGAGCAATGCCAAAACGTCTTCCCAATGGAGTCGTTTGAGATAGAAAAGCTGGAAAGCAATGGATATCTGCTCGTTAAGTAGTTCAAGGCGCTTTTTTACGACCTTGATTTTAGCCTGGTTGAAAAGGTATAAGATGTAATTATATTGGTAGCGATAAAAGTCAATGTGGCGGTATCTCAGCACATCAAGTGAGTCTGCCTTCCATTGAGCCATAGCGGCATTGGCCTTTTTCTGGTGACCCAGGAATCCATCACGCATCATATTCCAATCGACTCCAACCTGGCCCCTTCCGCGGTAAAACAGACCGTCTTCCAGGTCAAAAATCGGATTGGAAAAATTTTGTTGCCAGTTGGTCGCCAATTGCAATCCTTTGTCTTTTTTCAATGCCTGATTGGCTGCTTGCTGGTATTCAATGCGGGCGGCATCCGTTATTTCAGCAAGTGAATCAACATCATAGATCCGGGTAAGAAAGGCCGTATCCTGGGTAAAATGGTTTGATAAAGCAATATCCTCCAGGTAAGAAGTAACCAAGGCATCCAAATGCTGGGTAATGAAGTTTATATCCTGGGAATACCCAGCATTGCTGTTGAAAATTAGCAGAAATAGTATGCTTCTCAAATACAACTTCATATACCTATACCTAATATTATACATTCAAAAAATGAGCCATATTTAGGGTAGAAACGAGGTTATGCAAAAAATTAAAATAAAATGATATGTATATAACTTAGGCTTTGTGCCGGTTAGATGTTATCGGGAGATGATATTTATTTTAATGTGAATTATGCCACGAATGGCTTATAGCTCGTCAAAAACCAATCGGGAAATTGGACCAGGAATTGTAACTTTGATGTATGCCACTGCAGTATCTAGTTACGTTCAGTATCCCGCAGCCTGTAAATGACACCTTTACTGCGCTCATACCTCAACAGCGCTACCGGGTAGATGAACTGATGCAATCCGGCAAAATAATGACCTATTCACTGACTAAAGACATGAGTAGCCTTTATGTCGTCTTCCAGGTTTCGGAAATTGAGCAGCTTGACCGTCTGATCGAATCCCTCCCTCTCAGTAAATACATGAAGTGGAATTTTCAGGAATTGTTATTTCACCTGAGTACGGTAGATCTTCCAGCCATCTCCTTAAATTGAACTAAAGATCCAGGACACCAATACCCTGGCGGATTACCTGAATAGCATCTCCAGTACAATCCAATACGGTGGATGCCTCCGCATTACCCGGGCCGCCATCGACCATAAAATCAACAACATGCTCGTAATCCATGCGTAAATCATATGGGTCTACATAATAAGTATCCCAGTCTTCATCCACATTTTGCTTGACACTGGTCGTTATCAACGGCAATGAAAGTTGGGCAAGAATGGCCTGAAGGATGGCGTTGTTCGGTACACGCATTCCGATGGTTCCTTTCCGGTTTTTGATGATCTTGGGAAGCTCTGAATTGGCATTGAGAATGAACGTATAGGGTCCGGGAACGTGCCTGCGAATTACCCGAAAGATAGCATTATCAATTTGACGGGTAAAAGCAGAGACCTGTTGGATATCCCGGCATAAAAGCGAAAATAACTCCTTCTCTGGCTTGACGTGTTTTATCTGACAGATACGCTCTATGCCATGCCGGTTATTCGCCAGACAAGCAAGTCCATACACCGAATCGGTCGGAAAAATCCCGATCTGTCCGGTCTCAATAGCTTGTACAACTTGATTGATCTTACGTTGATCCGGATTTACCGGATGGATTTCCCAAATAGTCATCAGGTTAAACTTATTAAACAAGGTAGCGAATTCCAGTGATTTTGAAAGCCAATCTCCTGGCCCCATTCAGACCATCGGACGCTCGGATAAATGCGTCGCATTTTGCAGGAATAAGTTCATGGCCTTTCGCTTCCGGTCATCGAAAGGATAGGATATGTACCGCTCGAAATATTCCAATTCAACCGGACTGCCGGCGAACTCAACCACATGTTGTACGCCCCAGGCTATGGCTTCCTCAAATTTCCGCTCAAATTCCCGGTTTAACGGTTGCAAGGCAATCCAGACCGCAAACGCAAAGGGCAGCCCGGTCCATTGGGTCCATTGCTCGCCCAGGTCTAATTTGTACGCATATTTTTCATCCATTTGGAAGGTCCGGTCACCAATGACCAAGCCGGCGTGGTCTCCGCCAATAGTCGTTTCAAAACCTGGAAAAGCTGGAGCAAATTGCAAAGGAAGTTTCAGGTAATCCTGTACAATCATTTGGGCAAGCAGTACTGAGGTACGTGATTGATAATCCAGGTATACGGTTTCACATTGCTCAAGCGGTCGGTCGCTGTAGATGGCTACTGTCCGGACCGGGCCATTTGATCCGATACACCATCCGGACAAAATGTGGTCGTATTCTAATTCAGGAAGCGCTCCTACCGGGACCAGGACAAGATCTGCCGAACCGGTGCTGGCTGCCTGAGCGCACTTGGCCGGGTGGGCCAGTTCAATAATAACTTCATCCGGGGTAAAGTGCCGTTGCAGGCCCTCAATAAAGGGCTGCGTATTCAGGTATGAAACCGTTACGATCCGGTATTGCTCTTTCATGTTTTAAGAATTGGCTCAAGGTGACTGATGTCGTTTTCGAGTAAGGTTTGATAAACACCATTCTGCCAGGTAAACCGGTAAAGGCCGGTATTGTGATGATGGTATGCTTCCATCTCGTGCAATGGTCGCTGATGAATCAATGTCAACATGCAACGTAACGTCCTCCCATGGGAACATATCAGAATGGTTTCTTCCGGTCTCCGCGTCAACCAGTTAAGAAATCGATCAATCCGGCTCGCCAAAGCGTTGGCACTTTCTCCACCCTCAATAGCAAAATCATAATTGCCAATACCCCATTCATGAATCATTTGCTGATATGCAGATGAAACTTCATCCCCATAGGCCATTCCCTCGAAACGCCCCCAACTGATCTCATTGATATCCCTTGTCTCATAAAATGGAATACTGAGTTTTCG
>ERZ795053.513-NODE-513-length-49983-cov-10.044083_pt1 | contig 49983 bp, 42 predicted proteins | sample MGYA00375137_ERZ795053 | MGnify/ENA primary metagenome ERZ795053 (study PRJEB30182, sample SAMN05720284) | activated sludge metagenome | isolation source: Anaerobic digester | place: Hong Kong | collected 2014-12-17 ...
CTACACAACCGAACACACTCTTTCCCTACACGACGCTCTTCCGATCTCATAACCAGGTTCCTTCGCCTGGAAGATATCGATTGTAATAAATTATATTTCCAACCGCTTTCAGGTCCCAAAGCTCATCGTCAAAGGCGGAATAGTCTTCTTCCCACTCTTTAAGTAATATTTCCGTCCCGGTAATGCTGTCTAAAATATTACGAGTAAGGGAAACCTGTGCTTTAGTCAATTCAAGCAATTCCTTTTCATTAGCTTTCCTGCTCATCCAGAAATATGGGTCATTTATTTTTTTACCATAGATAATTGTATCAAATGGCTCTGTCCGAACAACAGGATAGTTGTATTGAGCCAATGATGAAAAGCAACAACAGGTTAATGAGATTACTATATATTGTCTAAAAAATGTATCCATATAATAGTCGTTAATATATTTCGGAATGGATCATTTCAAAAAATACCACCTAAGAGGGGTCGAATCAATTGGCTACAAATGACAAAACAATAATTTGTTGCCGGTAGGACAATCCGACTTAGATCGTAATACGGAAGATAAATAAAGATCTGGAGATAAAATCGATTGCATGAAACAGTGCCATTGGTATTTTTGAGGTTTAACGTTTCAGCTTATTTAAGGATAGTTGAAATGATATGATCTCGTATTCATGAAATCACCAGAACCGAACAATTAAATAGCATCTCTATTCCTGTCCTTTACACCTTCGGTTTGATCCACTCCCGGATCGCCAGCCGGATGCCAAGATGATGGGTGGAGCCAGCCAGGTGATAGGTGCTGAACCCATAATCAAACTGGATCTTCTTCACTTTAAAACCGATGCCACCCGAAAATCCGGCCAAGCTCCTGAATTGATCCACTGATAGTTCTTTCCTCCGCAGGTGGTTATACCCAAAACGAATCTGGAGGTTTTCCTGCTTACCCAGCAGGATCTCCCCGGAGAAGATCACATGACGAAAAAGGTTATCGACCACTTTGGAAAAAGCGCTCGGTCCCGGTATCGGCTCGCCGAACAGATCCACATCCTGATCGGAATTGGGATCTTCATAAAGCAGGTTCCAGCGATGCAGATGGTGGACAACGGTAGAAAAGCGGAAAGGCACGTGTGCCAGCCGCCGGCTAACGCCAAATTGCAGATCAAAAGGCACCGGTTCGTATTGACCGGGCACAAAAGGTGTAAACTGGGTCCCCAAATTGCGGACCACCAAGCCCAGCTGGGTCAATCCGTCCAGGGAACGGCGGTGAAGTCCCAGATCCAGCACTGCTCCGGTACTGCTATAGCCTTCCAGGCTGCTGAAGATCCACTTCAAAGAAGCTCCTGCCCGCCACAGTGGATGGATGCTGCGCGCAAGCGATGCCTGAAAGGCAAAATCACCGGCAGAGAACGGCGTGGTGAAGTTGCCGAATTCGTCCGCACCATCGAAGGATCCGTACGACAAGTATTGCAGTCCGGTAGCCCAGTAATACGGGGAGTTTTTCCAACGCTGTCCGTAGCCTGCGTAGATCTGTTTGATGCCCGCAAAATGAAAGTCAATATTGGCACTGAGGTTGCCGGCTGCCAGAGAGTCCATCAGGGCTGGATTGATGGTAGCCTGGGCCGCATCCTCGGAAGCCAGTGCGATGGGAGAACCACCCAAAGCAGTCTGCATGGGACTGACGGCAAACCGGGTAAATTCATAAACGAAGCGACTGTCCACCTGGGCTGTAAGGGTAGTCGTTAAAACGAGCAAATAAAGGATGAGACGCAGATCAGTTGCTTTCCGCTTGCCAGGTCGTATGGCAAACTCCATCCGAACATTCCATTTTCTTGACGAGGGTGCCTTGTTCATCATAGAGCTTTAGTTCGCCGTCTTCTTTCGGACCATTAAGGTAGGAACCTTCTGCTTTGATGTTGCCATTTTCATAGTATTCTTTGAAAGGGCCGTTCTCTTTATTCCCGGAGAAGGCCACCTCTTCCATCAGTTGACCTCCCTGATAATAACGTTTCCAAACGCCGGACATGGCTCCTTCCTGATAATTCCCCTCCATCTCGATGCGGCCGTTGGGATAATAGGTCTTATAGTCACCGGCAAAATTCCCGTGATTGTAATGCTCTTCGATCACGACCTGCCCTGACGTATCGTATAATTTGCGAACTCCGTGCAAAACATCATCCAGATAGACCGACTCCTCCATGATCTTCCCGCTGGCATCGTACTTTATGTAGGTGCCTTCTTTAAGACCGGATTCGGTATTCACGGTATATTTTTCCGTATAGTTATCAACCTGCTGCTCCACCTGGCGCAGCTTCTGACTACAAGCAAAAATGGTCACCCCGGTAAGGATGACCATATATGTATAAACTAATTTCCGATTCATATCAATAATACGTCGAGCGGTAGTCTTTTATTTTAGCATTCTTCCGCAATGACTCGATCAACCGTGAGGCGATGGCCGAACGCGGTTGCGCGCTGGCTTGTTGACGGAGGGCAGCAATATTTGGATCGGTAGCGTCTTCAATTTTGTCGGTCACTTTGATGACATAAACACCATTCTCACCGATGATGGGCGAGGAGGTTGCATCCTTCGACAATTTGAAGGCTTCGGCAATCACTTTAGGTTCATTACCCAGACCAGGAACAAAACTGCTCACAAACGTCACATTTTGTGCCGAGTCCACCTCGGTACTGAACTGTCCTGCGATGGAAGCCAGATCGGTTCCGGTAATCTTACCGGCGATAACCTGTCCTTTCTTCTGATTACGTACCAATGGAGTTACATCTTCCCGCACACTTTCGATGCTGGCGACACCAGCCGGCTGGATGGCACTCAGCGCGACGATCAGGTATTTAGAGTTGTAGTAATTGACCGGATCCTGATAAATGTAAACATCCGGGGATACGGCATCCATTTCTGCATTCTTGCTGTATGCCCACTTGATGATATCACGAGCGGTCTGTCCGGTTCCGACTTCCAGCATATAAGCGTCATTTTCCTGCAAAAACCCGCTCTTCTCCACACTCAAAGCCGGATTTTCATCTGCTGCTTTCTGCATTTCGGCCAAAGTCCGGTTGCTGGAAACAAAATCGGCTGCCTGGTTGTAAATTTCATTCTGGGTGCCCTCGCTGGGGATGATCGGGCTGACAATGGTTCCGATCTTATAACCTTCTTTATTCTCAATGAATTTGTAATCCTCCACTTCGATCAAATGGATTCCAAACTGCGTAGCTACAATATTCAGTTCACCCTTTTTTGCCTGGTAAAAAATCATGTCGTTAAATGGCTTTACCATACGATTTAACGCGGCATAACCCAGTTCTCCACCCAAGGTGGCAGAACCCGGATCCTGGCTATCGGTGCGGGCCAGCGAGTCAAAAGATGCAACTCCAGTCTCAATCAGGGTCTTGATGCTATCGATGTAGCGATAAGCTGCACTCATCTCTGCCTGACTGTTGGGACTGGCGGTACGCAGGATATGCCGTGATTTAACCGAGTCCGGAATGATCTTGGTATCCATCAGTTTGACGATCTCGTAGTTGTTACCGGAGATGTACGGTCCATAAACCTGCCCGGGGTGCAAGGTCACCAGCGTATCAGCGATTACCGGGTTAAGTTCTTCCCGGGTGTAGTAGACCGGATCGTACTGGCTGTAATTCTGATCCAAAAACAGGGTATCATTGGTTGACTCTGCAAAAGGTGTGACCAATTCCTGAATGTCTGCATAGATGGCAGCTGAGTCCTCTGAAGTTGGAATCACTTCGTATTTCACATAGCTTACCTGCCGGGTTTCTTCGTCCCGGGTATAGGTTTTCTTATGATCATCAATATAAGCTTTGATATCTGCATCCGTTACTTCCACTTCAGCATCTTCCACCTCATCAAAGGGAATCTGCACATACTCAAAGCTGATCTTTTCATTTTGATCTTTATGCCGCAATTCTGCCATCCAGGAAGGTGTAAAAATGGATTTGGTGATCAGCGTATTTAATTTGGTCTGCAGCTGCGATTTGATGATCTGTTCTTCCTGATATTTCCAATAGGTTGCCAGATTCGGTTGAGCTTGTCCTGACTCGATCACTTGTTTGATCTGATTCAGTTGCTCGCGGTCTATTTGTCCTGTCTGCGGGTTTTGAAACTGCTGACGGATGATCGGGCTAAGATTGTTACCGTATTGCAAGTCTTCCAATTCCACGTCGCCTACGCCCAACCCAAGGGCATCGGATTCGGTCTTTACGATGGATTTTTCCACGAAATAATTCCACAGGTATGAACGCTGATTGTAAATATCCGCGCCACTGTTGGAATAAAGGACCTGCTGGGTGTTGTTAAATTCGGTCAGGGTGATCTCTTCTCCATTCACTTTGCCTATTACCGGGGTAGCCCGGCCACCGCGCTGTGCAGAGTTGGTGATATCCATGATTAAGAACCCGCCCAGAGCTACCGCAATCGTAACAACCAGAATCCAGCTATGCTTTCGGATAGTCCCTATTAAAGCCATATAATTTTTTATTTACGTAATACCTACTGAAAAAACCCTGCAAAGGTACATGTTATCCTACAATATCAAAACTATATTTTCTTTTCCTGGATCATGCTATCGTTCCGGTTCATTTTCAAGGTAGGACTGCGCTATGGCATCAAGTTCTGCGTAAAAGGCCTCTCCGTAGACCCGGATGAGCGCCTCCTTCACAAACCGATACACCGGAACCTGCAGGGCAGCTCCAAGGGCACAGGCGTCCTGACAGATATCCCAGCGATCGTATAGGAGCATCTCCATCCCGGTGAATGGGTCCTTCCGCACCCGGACTGGATACAAATGACAGGACTGAGGCTTACGAAAAGAAATTTCGCCCTGCTTCCAACAATGCTCGATGCCGCATTTGGCAATGCCATTATCATCCCTGATCAGGTAGACGCAGGCACCATCGGGCATCAGATTGGTGCCCCACTGCTGCATCCCCCGGTAATAGCGACTGCCTCCCTCTGCAGCTAGCAATGCACGGTGTCTTTCCGGGAGATAGGGCGAGACCACGGGATTGAGTTGTTCCAACAATTCCACCTCTTCTTTATTCAGTGGCGCACCATAAGATCCTTCCCAACAGCAGGCACCCTTGCATTTATCCAAATGACAGACGAATTGTTCCTTCAGAACATCCGGATGAATCAATTTTCCCTGGACAACCAGCACGATCTCTATTTTTATACAAAGATGAGGATTAAGCAGGACAGACACATCGCCGTTCAGTAATTGGTTTTTCCGTTTTGGCAAAAAGGTACGCTTGGGGTGGATGTAATTCCGTTATCTTTAAGTGGATGCCTCCAGGGGTATGTTTTTTCTTCCCAAGAACCGTTTTGCAGGTTAATATTGTTTTGCTAAAAAAGTACTGTGTCCGGATCACGCCTTTTCATTGTCCTCTGCTGCCTGTTATTACTGGCGGGAAATGCGACGATGCCTGCATCGGCACCGGAGGACTGTACCAATGGCATTGATGATGATGGTGACGGCCTCATCGATCTCAACGATCCGGATTGTGTGTGCAAGATCATCAAGCCGGTATCCCTGATTCCAAATCCTTCTTTTGAGGAGAGGACCTGCTGCCCAACCAACCGGGGACAGCTGGATTGTGCCGTCACGTGGATTCAAGCTTCGGAAGCTACCACCGATTATCTGAACACCTGCGGGTGGTTTGGTTGGCCCAACATTCCTGTACCACAACCCTTACCGGATGGTGAAGCCTGCATCGGATTCCGCAATGGACGGTTTCAAAACAACATCGAACCAAACTGGAAGGAATACACCGGTGCTTGTCTCCTATCTCCGTTGCGCGCCGGCACTTCCTACACCTTTCGCTTTTACATCGGCTTCTCCACATCTCAGATTTCACCGCCCACTTCCGTAGTTTTTTACGGCTCGACCGATTGTCAATATTTACCCTTTGGCTTGGGAGATCCCGGTCACGGCTGCCCGCTGAATGGTCCGGGCTGGAAAGAACTGGGGTCCGTTTACCTGAGTGGCAGCAACAACTGGGTCCGCACGCAAATTACCATCGTGCCCCGCGAGGACATTTATGCCGTTGCGATCGGGCCGGACTGTTCCCCGGTCAGTGCTTCCAATGACATTTACTATTTTTTTGATAACCTGGTCCTTGCCGACTCCAAATCCTTTGAATTCCAGATCACTTCCGATCAACATCCTTGCTCACCGGATTTCCGGTTGAATCTGCCTGCCTACGATTCCCTGGACTACCAATGGTATAAAAACGGTGTGGCCATCGTTGGCGAGAGCGGAGCGCAGCTCTCCCATATGTATGGCGATGGCTCATACCAGGCACGCATCACCTCACCGGACGAATGCCGGGTGACACAGGCATATGCCTATCTCAAGCCTCATTTTGTTGCCGTGGATCGGAAACAGATTTGTATCGGCGAGCAATACCAGTTCAAAGACCGGCTGCTATCAGCCTCCGGAGATTACCGGGATACTTTTTATACCCGGCAAGGTTGTGACTCCGTCGTGAGCCTGCATCTGAATGTCATTGAATATCCGGTTGATTCCAATCGGGTACGCATTTTTGAGGGGGAAACCTTTGAACTGGGGCATCATCGCATCAAGGAACCAATCCAGTCACTCTTCCGGCTTACCTCATCGGAAGGATGTGACAGTCTGGTTTATCTGGATTTATCCTATTATCATGTTTACATACCCAATGTATTTACTCCAAATGGCGATGGGCAAAACGATGTATTTTCCATTCTGGGGAACGAAGACCTGGTAGAAATCGTCGACTTTAAGGTATACAATCGATGGGGGAATATCGTCTTTGATCAGCGCCATATAGACCCACAGGAAGGGATTGCCGGATGGGATGGTAATCACCGGGGCGCCCCGCTGCCTCCCGGAGTATATACCTATCAGGTGGTTCTGCAAATGGAGGACGGGAAATTCCGTAATCGTACCGGAGCCATCAACCTGATCCGGTAAGTTTACAGTGCTTAAAAAAGACATGCTTTCCTGTGACCCGGATCACGGAATTGGAATGAAATAAACCCAATAATTTGCTGGCTTTGGGCTTTGTGGCGGAAATAAGCTTTGCGGTGAGGCGAGGTCCCGAATAATTGATAAGGATCAAATCATTTATTGTGCAATATTGTAACTTTAGCCGCTTTTCAATGTTAGGAAACGGAAGCCCCAAAAGTAGGCAAGCAATGGTCATCCTGAGGCCAATGAAATGAACACATTTAATCGTCAACATAAACTGTAAAAAAACAAATGGACATACTGAAGCAAAGGTTTCAAGAAGTTGCAACCACAGTAGGACAGGAAGTAAAAGATTTCCTGAAATTGAATGGAGACCGGAAGATCGATGAGGTCGTGGTCAGTCAGGTCTTTGGTGGGATGCGTGGGATCAAATCGATGTTATGGGAGACATCCCAATTGGATCCCGAAGAAGGGATACGTTTCCGAGGCTATAGCATTCCAAAACTCCGGGAACTGCTGCCCAAATGGAAAGGGGGAAAAGAGCCCATGCCGGAAGGACTGTTTTGGTTGATGCTCACTGGCGAAATCCCTACCCAGGAACAAGTGGAGTGGCTGACTGCAGAATGGCGCAGAAGGGAAAATTTACCCCAGCAAACCATAAATGTCCTGGAAGCGCTCAGTCCGGAGACCCATCCGATGACCCAGTTTGTTATTGGGATCATGTCCATGCAACCTGATTCCCTCTTTGCAGCAAAATATGCGGAGGGCATGAGCAAATCCGATTACTGGTCTTACACCTACGAGGATGCGATGAACCTGATCGCCCGCTTGCCGTTACTGGCTGCTTACATCTACCGTAGATCATTTGGCCAGGGTAAGCACATTGCTGCTGATCCAAACCTCGACTGGTCCGGAAATTATGCACATATGCTGGGTTACGATCAACCCGATTTCAAGAGTTATATGCGGCTCTACCTCACCATTCATGCCGACCATGAAGGGGGTAATGCGTCCGCCCACACCGTCCATCTGGTAGGCTCTACGCTTTCCGATCCTTACCTGAGCTTTGCTGGTGGCATGAATTCATTGGCAGGACCACTGCATGGCTTGGCCAACCAGGAAGTGATCAAGTGGATTTTTGGCATGATCGACGAGATTGGGACCATGGATCCCACCGAAGCACAAATAGCCGATTACATTCACAACACCCTGGAAGCAGGCCAGGTGATCCCCGGCTATGGTCATGCTGTCCTCCGTCAGCCGGATCCGAGATTTATTGCTCAGAAAGTCTTCGCCGAAGAGTATCTGCATGAATCCGCCATTGTCAAAATCGTCTGGCAATTATTTGATATCGTTCCTGGTATCCTGCAGGAACTGGGTAAAGTCAAAAATCCGTGGCCAAATGTGGACGCCCATTCCGGTGCTATCCTCGTCCATTACGGCTTGAAGGATTACAATTATTATACGGTGATGTTCGGCGTTTCCCGAGCATTGGGCGTGCTTGCCGCACAATGTTGGTCTCGTGCACTTGGCCTTCCCTTGGAAAGACCAAAATCATTATCTTTCGCGTCGATTAAAAAAATGATTCAATAAAATCAGGGTAAATCATGAATACGCCAGAGAATCTGAAATACACGAAAGAACACGAATGGATCCGCGTTGAAGGAAATACAGCCTACGTCGGTATCACCGATTTTGCCCAGGGAGAATTAGGGGAATTGGTGTACGTGGAGGTTGAGACCGTTGGTGAAACGGTCGAGCAGGATGAAGTATTTGGCACGGTGGAGGCTGTAAAAACAACGTCAGACCTTTTCATGCCTGTGAGCGGGAAGATTGTAGCCTTTAACCCGGCATTGGACGAGAACGAAGGAGATAATCCGGGTCTTATCAATGAAGACCCCTATGGCGAAGGATGGATCATACAAATTGAAATGACCGATTCATCCCAGTTGGAATCGCTCCTTGACGCCGCTGCATATCAGGAGCTTATCGCGTAAAAAATTCTCCGGACACACACCAAAAACATTACCGGTTTGCATCTATCATCCAAAGGGTACAAATGGTTGACCTGGATTTGGATCGTATTGATTACGGTACTCTCCCTTTTACCAGGTTCCATGACACCAGGTATGGGTGTTCCGTTTGCAGATAAGTTGGGGCATTTCGGATTTTACAGCATATTATCCTTCCTCGCCCTGCACGGATACCGCGACAGAATACCAGTTGTGTTCATCTTGACAGGCATCATTGCCTACAGCATTTGCATCGAAGGATTGCAGCGCTGGCTGTCTGTAGGAAGGCATTTTGAGTTTCTGGATATTCTTGCTAATATTATAGGCTCATTTGCAGGATATTTTGTTTTTTTGATTTTAAACCATAAAAAACGGAGTTAAACATGGGAGATTTTTCAATTACGGGTAATTATCTACTCATAGCCTTTGTGGGCTTGGTAGTGGTAATTCTTGCCCTCATCTTCCTTTTCCGTATCGATCTCGCACGCAAGTCAGAAAGTGGCTTTGCAGAAAAGTATGCTGGCAAGAAGTGGGCTTCACCACTGATGGCCCGGGTGAAATATCCCGATGTGAACATTTTTAAGTGGTCACCTACTTTCTTGTGGGCTGGGATTGTAACCTCCTTATTACTGACGTTGCTTGCGTTTAACTGGACCAGATTTGAAGACAAGATCAAATACGATCTCTCCGATCTGGACATTGAGGAGGAGTTGGAAGTTCAGCCGCCACAAACTGCTGAGCCGCCACCGCCGCCACCACCGCCACCACCGCCAGTAATCGAAGAGGTTCCGGAAGAAGTGATCGAAGAAGATGAGTCGGTAACCTTCGAGGACCAGTCCATCGATGAAGAAACGGTGATCGAGGAGAAACCACCAGAAATTAAAGAAGAAGCACCACCACCGCCACCACCACCACCGCCACCACCAAAACCAAAAGTGGAGGAAATCTTCAAAGTGGTTGAAGAAAATCCACGTTTCCCCGGTTGTGAAGACGTTGCCGGAGGAAAAGAAGAAAAGGAAAAGTGCGCGAAAGAGAAATTGCTTGAATTCATCTATAAGAACATCAAGTATCCGGCGATCGCCCGTGAAAACGGTATCCAGGGTATGTGCGTCGTTCGTTTCGTTGTTGAGAAAAACGGAACAATCACCGACGTCGAACTGGTCCGTGACATTGGAGCCGGATGTGGCGAGGAAGCCGTACGCGTTGTAGGCCTCATGAATGAAATGGGTGAACGTTGGTCACCCGGAAAACAAAGAGGGCAGCCGGTACGGGTACAGTATAACCTGCCAGTACGTTTCAAACTCGAGAATTGATTTTCTCCGGATATCAATAAATTAAAGAAGGGCAGCCGCAATCCGGTTGCCCTTTTTTATTGCCTTCGCTCTGGCACCATTTACAACTTTTCCAGGTCACCTTTCGTTGTACTGAATATCTTCCTTTATCTTAATCGCTTGCAAAGTATGATCCTATGAAGCGTTATTTTCCTTTACTCATGCTGTTATTGCTCGGGACGGTTTCCCGTAGCCAGCAAACCAATAATAACGCCAACAATGCCAACGTCCGATTGGCAAATCAATATTACATCAACGGCGAATACGAAAAGGCGGCCATCCTTTACGACAAGCTCTATACGCAAAACAACCGTCAGGAATATTACCTCTCCAAGTACGTAGACTGCTTATTGGCCCTCGAAGCGTACGATAAAGCTGAGACGTCTATTCAGTCCCACCTGGCAAAATATCCTGAATCTTCTACCCTGTATGTCACTTACGGCAAATTGCTGGAAAGGCAGGGACGCCAAGATGAAGCCGACGCACAATACCAACAAGCGATCGATCACCTCCCGGCAGACCGGTTCCAGGTCATTCAGCTGGCCAACTTATTTATGGCACAAGCCAATTATGACCTGGCAGAAAAGACCTACGAAAAAGGACTGAAGATACTGAAAGATAAAGCCGACTTCTCCTATTACATGGCGGAGATGTATCGCCGGAAAGGCGATCAGCCCAAGATGATCCATTATTACCTGGAGAGCCTGGATGAGGTCCCGGCCCGCCTGCAACAAACCAAATCGCTGTTCCAGCGCTTCCTATATGAGGACGACCTGGCCGAATTGCAGAGCCAGCTTTATGAGCGCTTGCAATCCAACCCGGATGCTCTTCAGTACAACGACCTGCTCAGCTGGGTTTTTGTTCAGCAAAAAGCCTATGACCGGGCCTTGCGCCAGGAAATGGCCCTTGACCGGAGACTGGGTGAAAACGGTATGCGGGTTTTTAACCTGGGTGAAATTGCTTTGAACGCCCATGATTTTCCAACAGCCATCAATGCGTACAAATACATCCTCAACGATAAAGGTCCCACCTGTCCGTTTTACATGGAGTCCAAACGAAAATCACTGATAGCGAAGCGGGAAGAGCTGGCAGAAGGAGGAAGCTTTAACCCCGACGAACTCAAAGAACTGGAGACGGAATTCGAAACCTTCATTCAGGAAGTCGGTACCAATGCCCAAACTGCGCTAATCGTCATGGATCTCGCCAAATTAGAGGCATTCTACCTGAAAGATCTCAAAAAAGCCATTACAATCCTGGAAGATCTGAAGTCCACCCCCGGTGTTAATGACTTCTTGCTGGCTCAAATTAAGTTGCAATTAGCCGATTATTACCTGATGGATGGCAACATCTGGGATGCCACCCTGCTGTACTCCCAGGTCGATAAAGCCTTTAAGGAAGAAGAGATCGGTGAAGAAGCACGTTTCAAAAATGCCCGCTTGTCCTATTTTGCCGGTGACTTCGAATGGGCCCAAAAACAGTTTGATATTCTTAAAGCTTCCACTTCAAAATTGATTGCCAACGATGCGCTGGACCTCTCTATCTTCATTATGGATAACCTGGGCCTGGACACCACAGCCCGCCCGCTCAAAATGTATGCAGATGCAGAGCTCCTGGCTTTTCAGAATCGCGATCAGGAAGCCGAAGTAAAGTTGGACTCGCTTCAACAACAATATCCGGATCATGGACTGGACGATGATGTGCTCTACCTCAAAGCCGGACTGGCTGAAAAAGATCGCGATTTTCAGACCGCCGCCAATCTGTACGAAGAAATTGTGACCCAGCATGCCGATGAAATCCGGGCGGACAACGCGCTGTTCAAACTGGCTTCTCTCTACGAGTACGAATTGGTCGATCTCGAAAAGGCAAAATCTCTCTATGAGAAACTATTTATCGAGTTTTCAAACAGTACCTTTGCAGTAGATGCACGCAAGCGTTACCGGATCTTACGCGGTGACCAGGTGCAATAAAGGAAGCCTAAGCCAAATCGCCATGAATTACCAACTGAATGATGAGCAACTTGCCGTCCAGGAAGCTGCCAGGGAATTCGCACAGAAAGAATTGTTGCCCGGAGTGATCGACCGCGACCGAACCATGCGCTATCCAGCCGAGCAAGTAGCCAAGATGGCCGAATTAGGATTTTTAGGTATGATGGTTTCCCCGGATTACGGTGGGGGCGGCATGGACACCCTATCCTATGTGCTGGCCATGGAGGAAATCTCCAAAGTCGATAGCAGCTGCTCCGTCATTATGTCGGTCAATAATTCGCTGGTATGTCATGGAATCGAAAAAAAAGGCAGCGAAGAACAGAAAAAGAAATACCTGCCCCGCTTAGCAACCGGAGAATGGATTGGATCCTTCTGCCTTTCCGAACCGGGTTCAGGTAGTGATGCCACCCGCCAGTCGACGCAAGCATTGCGCGATGGCGATCATTATATTCTTAACGGCACCAAAAACTGGATCACCAACGGTGGAACATCAAAGCTGCATATCGTCATCGCCCAGTCAGCACCCGACAAGGGTCATCACGGTATCAACGCCTTTCTGGTTGAGACGTCCTGGCCGGGTGTTACTATTGGCGCCAAAGAGGATAAATTGGGTATCCGGGCATCCGACACCCACACCATTATGTACAATGATGTCCGGGTGCCGGTACAAAACCGCATTGGTGAGGACGGGTCAGGATTCGCCTTTGCGATGAAAATCCTTGACGGAGGCCGGATAGGAATTGCTTCCCAGGCACTGGGGATTGCTGCCGGGGCCTACGAACTTGCACTCCGATACGCACAAGAACGCGAAGCTTTCGGCAAGCCGATCGTACACCATCAGGCAATTGCCTTCAAACTGGCCAATATGGCGACCGAAATAGATGCTGCCCGGCTTTTGGTTTACCGGGCTGCACAACTAAAAGATAAAGGCCTGGATTACAGTATGGCAGCCAGCATGGCTAAGCTTTTTGCCAGCGATGTGGCTATGCGCCATACCGTCGAGGCCGTACAAATTCATGGTGGATACGGTTATGTAAAGGAATATCATGTCGAGCGATTGATGCGAGATGCAAAAATCACTCAGATTTATGAAGGCACCTCAGAGATCCAGCGACTGGTCATCGCCAGGCATATTCTCAAAGGGCAATTGTATCCTCCGGTATTTTATTAATTTGCTCAGAACACCACTCATCGCATTGAAACCACGCATTGTGCATTGCCAGAGGCAATCATCAGGAATCTGTCTCCCGGTTAAACAAGAACCACTGTGAAAGGCACTGTAAAGCTATTTCAGGCTGCCGGTATTCCGGTTTTAATGCATTGGTCGTTTGGGTTGATCCTTGTCCTGGTGCTGCTTGAAGCACGGCGTAATGACCTTTCCGCATCGGGAACGCTCTGGCTGCTGCTCCTTTTCTTAATCCTTTTTTCATGCGTGGTGCTTCATGAATTCGGCCATGCACTCACGGCCCGGCGATATCACATCGATACAAAGGACATCATATTATCTCCTATTGGAGGAATCGCCCGCCTGGAGCGTATACCAGAGAAAGCCTGGCAGGAATTGTGGATCGCTTTGGCCGGTCCTGCTGTCAATCTTGTTATTGCCGGTTTACTTTATTTGTTATTGCAATTGTGGCACCTTCCTACCCTGATCCAAACGGACTCCGAGACAATGGTGCTTAATCGTTACAGCATCCTCCCTTATGTGATGACCATGAACGTTTTTTTGGCCATATTTAATTTACTGCCGGCATTTCCAATGGACGGAGGACGGGTATTGCGCTCCCTGCTTGCCCTGTTCATGCGTCGTTGGAAAGCGACTTTCGTGGCTTCCTGGATCGGCCGTCTCTTTGCGCTTACTTTTGTAGGTGTTGGTATTTACTGGGGAGAATGGGTGCTTGTATTCATCGGAGTTTTCATCTTCATCAATGCTGGATTGGAATACCGGTCAACCCGGATTGAAGAAATGCTGCGCGGGCAGACCATCGGAGATCAAATGATCCCGGAGGTCGTTACGATTAGTCCCGATGCTCCGTTCGGCTCCATCTCTGCGTTAATGGCTCTGCATCCGGTCCTTTACCTCACCAATCCGATGGGAACGATAACGCACTACCTTATTGCCGAGGATCTGCAGAAGAAAACGTTACAGGAGAACACACCGGTGGATCAACTGGCTTTGCCTGTCAGCCAATCGGTAAGTCCCGGATTGCCGCTTGAGGTGGCCTATCAGGTCATGCAGCGCTACCGGATGCCGGTATTGCCGGTGGCCGAAGAAGGCCGGATCATAGGCTCCCTCTTGTGGAAAGATCTTGAATCTATGATGCGGAAAGCATCTTTGCTGCGATGGAAGGCATAAAAAAACCCTGTATTTCAAGAGTCAATCCAAAATACAGGGTATGTATGTCCTAACCGGAAAAACCTAGGATTGTTTTTCCTGTGTCTTCTCTTCGATCTTTTTGGAATCTGCTTCACGCATTCCCTCACGGATCTCGTTTTCAATGGTACTGCGGGCATTGTTAAACTCGCGAATACCTTTGCCCATGCCGCGCATGAGTTCAGGAATTTTCTTGCCGCCGAAGAGCAATAGCACTACGAATACTACTACGACAAGTTCCCAACCGCCTGGCAGGAATGCAAAAACACTAAGAGTTATCATGATTTAAACTGTTTGACTAACAAATGTAAGATAATTAATAGCTTCTGTAAAGACGCGATATTGTAAAAAGGTCAACCTTCCAATGTAAAATTATTTTTTCAAACCGATTTCCCGCAATCGTTCATCAAGATATTCTCCGGCCGTAATGGGTTCATAAGCCAGTGGATGATCGGTGTTTACGCATTGCTCCAGGCACGTCAGATCCATCGTACTACGTGGATGAAGAAAGAACGGGATCGATAACCTGGGCTGATGCCATTGGTCCCGCGGAGGATTGACCACGCGGTGGGTGGTTGACTTCAGCACATTGTTGGTGAGTCGTTGGAGCATATCTCCGACATTCACAACGATTTCATTTTCTTCCGGCATGATGGCTAACCATTCACCCTGCTTGTTCAATAATTCCAGCCCTCCTGCTGAAGCACCGACCAATAAAGTAATCAGATTGATATCTTCATGTTGCTCCGCGCGGATAGCCGACTTAGGCTCTTCCGATATAGGGGGATAGTGTATTGCCCGTAAAATGCTGTTGCCGTTTTGGATTTTCTCTTTAAAATAATCTTTGCCGAGATTCAAATATTCTGCAATAGCCTGTAATAGCCAACTTCCTGATGTCTCAAACGCCCGGTATAACTGGTCCCCGGTGCTCGTGAAAACCGGTGTCTCCTCCACGTATACATTATCCGGATATTCATTTTTGATTGGGTCGCCATCGACCACCACCTGACCGATCTGATAAAACTCTTTCAGGTCAGCCACCTTGGATTGTTTCGCATGTTCTTTGCCAAAAGAGGTATAGCCTCGCTGACCGGCCAGTCCAAGAACTTCATATTTTCGCTTGGTGTCTACCGGCAGGGCAAAAAAGCGTTTTGCTTCGGAATAAAAAGTATCCACCAGTTCAGCCGGCACCCCGTGATTCACCATGCCCACGAAGCCAACCTGAGAAAATGCATCTCCCAGCTGGTTGATGAAAGCACTCCGCTCAGCATCATTTCCATTTTTATATTGGTCCAGATCGACCAGAGGTATTGTACGGCTCATTGTTCCTGATTTAAGCTTAAATGTACTTATCCCTTTTTATTTCACCAATTGCGTCCCATATGGTCATTGCCGGATCGGCTTATACCGGGATTCATTGAGAAGCTTTCTTGCATCGGTATCTGCCAGCAAATCAGTTAATTTAACTTCGGGGTGCTGTTTCATATAGGCTTGAATGATTCTGTAACCAATATAGTTCCCGGTCTGTCCGGGAGAAGCCTCCGGCATCCCTGCAGAGGTAGGACCGGGAAATACATATTTGTTGAACTTCCGCATTTCACTGGAATAGAGCAGATTCTGATCAATAAAGAAGGTCCAGATCTCCAATTCATTGGCAAGGCACCAGGTTGTCTGCGGGCCCGTGAATTCAAAAAGGATGCTATCCGGGATGGCCGGCATTAATTTATGCAGGAGGTAAAGCTTTTTACCGTTGTGGATGACGTAATCGATCATCTGGCCCTGTGCAGGAACGGCGCCTACCCAGTCATCGACCCAGGACTCCAACGCCTTTCGGACCAAATGTTCCCGGGTGAATGTCCTTGCCAGATAATCAGAGAAGATAGGATTGGATGGGTCAAGGGCCTTATAATCAATTTCCGGGAACAAAAAGAAGTCCAGGCCGATTCCAAGCGCATCATTCCCTTCTTCGTCGGAAAATAGAAAATTGGCTATGGTATATTCTGAAATGCAGGTATACAGATCAGGAATCGCCTTTTCCGGAAAATAGTACCTGGCAAATTGAAATGCCTGATGAAAAGCTTCCTGCAGGTCTGATACATCATGGTACGCGCTGTCCACGATGTGAATGAGGTGCTGGATTCCACTATCCTGCCGCATTTCCCTCAGGGTCTGTACCGTCTTCTCATCGCTAGCCTTATCGAGTCCCAAAATCCGTCTCAGATAAATGGTTGTAAAGACCGGGTGCTTGGTATTCCAGGCGTTCAGCGTATCCTGAATCGCTGAAGTATCGGAATCAAAAAGACTCTGATCCAACCGGTAGGTATGGTAGCTTACTTCGATTTGTGATACATCCGGAATGGATTCTTCCACAGCTTGCTGACATTGCCAGAAGACAATAGATATCAGTATTATCGATATCGATTTGAACAAATATTGCATCTTGTAGCGTTTTATGTATGAACCTGAGTACAGGTTGCGCAATATTAATATCAAATAATGTGCATTTATTATGCGAACCAAAGGATACCTCGTTCTTTTTTTTCTATTGCCTTCTCTGTTAGCAACTGCCCAGATGCAGGATTTCCGGATGGGCATCCAGATGAGTCCAAATTTTTCGTGGCTTTCTTCGACCGACCGGCTGATCAGCCCTAACGGGGCCAATCTGGGCATTCAGTTTGGTTTGCAAAGTGAAATGTACTTCACCGACCAAATCGGTATTGGAATCGGAGCATCCATATCATTTAATCAGGGTGGGCGGCTGTACCACGAGATCGGGGGGAATTTACTGCCCAATTCAGAATTGACCAATAAGGCTTACAACACCGGCATCAAACCACTCCCGGATGGCACTAACATACGCTACAAACTGCAAGCAATACACCTTCCGGTCGGTCTGAAATTACGCACCGCAGAATACGGATACCTTCGCTATTTTCTGGAAGCCCCAATCATTGATCCCATGATCATCTCCAAATCGCACGGCTCCATATCCGGAGTCAACGTGGATCTGGAAGGGGAGAATATCCGCAAGGATGTCACCAAGCTGCAACCAAGTATCGGCATTGGATTAGGTGCTGAATACAGCATCAGTGTGCACAACGCCCTGATTTTTGGAGTCTATTTTCACAAATCCATCCTGGACCTGACCAAAAATGGTAAAAAAGCTATTCTGGTCAACGACAATGGTACGCCTTCAACTGCTGATGATGTCTACCGGCAGGAGACCGAAGATGCCAAGATCCGGATGAACCGTCTCCAATTCCGGCTGGGAATCCTCTTCTGATCTCCTGAACAATTGTTGCCTGGGGCTGGCTTCATTCGCAGAAATGCCCCATCTTTGCAGCGAATTTCCAAAAACAGACCTGATATGGAGGGCATTTCATCCGATTGGATCAATTGGTTTATCGATACTGCATTAAAAGAAGATGTAGGCTCCGGAGATCATACTTCTCTGGCCTGTATTGATAAAAACGCCAGATCAAAAGCTTCTCTTTTGGTAAAAGATGTAGGTGTACTGGCGGGAGTCGACCTTGCTGCTAAAATTATGGACCGGGTTGATCCGGATCATACCTTTACCAAACTCCTGGAAGATGGTACGGATGTCAACATCGGAGATGTTGCCTTCACCATTGAGGCGAAAGCGCAATCGTTACTGAAAGCCGAACGCCTTATCTTAAATACCATGCAGCGCATGTCCGGTATTGCTACGATGTCCGAACGATTTGCCGCTGAAGTGGAGGGGTTGCCGGTGATTATCCTGGATACCCGTAAAACTACACCCTTATTACGGCCTTTGGAAAAATGGGCTGTCCGGATCGGAGGCTGTTCCAACTACCGTGACGGACTCTATGACTGGATCATGATCAAAGATAACCACATCACAGCCTGTGGTTCCATCTCATCCGCTATCGACAAGGTGCATGCTTACCTTAAAGCCAATAAGCTGGATCTGGGAATAACCATCGAAGTGAAAAACCTGCTGGAATTGTACGAAGTCTTGCAGCATGGCGGTGTTACCCGCATCATGCTGGATAATTTTGAGTTGCCTATACTCCGTGAGGCTGTTGCCATTGTGGATCACCGTTTCGAAACCGAAGCATCCGGCGGCGTGAACCTGCATACCGTACGCAGAATTGCCGAAACCGGAGTGGATTATGTCTCCGTGGGTGCGTTGACCCACTCGGCGGGTGTACTGGATTTGAGCCTTAAGATTCTGGAATAGTGTGTTGCAGCTTTTTATCCCCTAACCACGACAAGGGCGAGGCAGAAGAACAATACGATCAGTAATAAGATCCGGACATCTATCTGAACCTTTCTACTTTCATTTAATCGTTCTGGCATTTGTTCCAAACCTGACATACCTAGAACGCGTACAAAAAAGGTGCCAGGCAGGTCGTCACCAGTAAAAAAAATGAACCGGATAAAGCTAATTCGCTTTACTGGCCCGCACTTTTTGTCTTGACACCATAATTTGCAGCTTGCAGCGCCTTGATGATTTGAAAGACTATAAGCGGCCCCTGATAAATAAATCCGGTATAAATTTGGATCAGATCACATCCGGTATGAAGTCTTTCCAACGCATCCGTTCCGGTTTCAATGCCGCCAACACCAATAACCGTTAATTTACCGGCTGCCTGGTGCACGATCCTGGACGCCACCTCCTGAGCTCTTTGCTTAACCGGAGCGCCACTCAGGCCTCCGGCACCTAATGCACGTACTGTATCTTCCGAAGTATTCAGGCCCTCCCGGCTGATGGTGGTGTTGGTGGCAATAATTCCGGCAAGCCTGCAATCCTGAACAATGCGGACAACATCCTTCAATTGTTCATCACTCAGGTCAGGAGCAATCTTGAGCAGAATCGGTTTTTGTTTAGGCTGGGCTTCGTTGGCAGCCTGGAGCCGGCTTAAAATGCGGGACAGTGGCTCACGGTCCTGCAGTTCGCGCAGGCCGGGCGTATTGGGAGAACTCACATTGACCACAAAATAGTGGACATAGGGATAAAGTTTCTCAAAACAGATCAAATAGTCATTAACCGCTTCCTCATTGGGCGTGTCCTTATTCTTTCCGATGTTACCTCCAATGATCAGTGGACCCCGGTATTTCCTGAGTTGTGCTACCATCGCGTCAACCCCGGAGTTATTAAATCCCATCCGGTTAATCAGTGCATGGTCCTCTGGCAACCGGAAAAGCCGCGGGCGATCGTTACCCGGCTGTGGCCTGGGCGTTACCGTACCTACTTCTACATATCCAAATCCCAGATAATACAGCTGATCCAGATAGCTGGCGTCTTTATCGAATCCGGCTGCCAGGCCTACCGGATTGGGAAAATCAATGCCCATGCTGGTTACCGGCAAAGCGGCATGATTGCGTTTTAATCTGAACCAGGCCTTGACTCCGGGAATATAAAGGAAAAGCCGAAGCAGGTGCATGGCCAGATGATGGGCTTTTTCCGCAGTAAAACTGAAGAAGAACGGTTTGATCAATTGTCGGTACATGGAAACCTCTTTTCCTATCCAGGTACCAAAATTACATATATTGGATAGGTTCTGATTAAGTGGAGGGCACGAAAGTTAGGGTTGTCCAACGATTACCCAACCTTGCGGATCATTTCTTTGAACACCGTATATTGCTCTTGCATCGCTCGCACTTTGTCCGCCGGATCCGTACGGCACTCCAACAAAATCCAACCCTGGTACCGGGACTTAACCAATAGTCCCATCAAGTCCTGGTAGGGATAAGGTCCGATGTTCAGCTCCCGGACATGAACGGTAGCGCCAAACCGGTCCCGAACCAGCTCAAAATTTGCTTTCAGTCCATCACCCCAGAGATCCTGGTCGTTGCAATTCCAGCACACCTTGACATTCGGATGATCCGCCACATCGAGAATGGATTTCAATACCGGTAATTCCTGAGTTACCTCACCATGAACTTCCACCCGGATCTCCTGACCGAAATCTGCCGCATAGCTGGCCACTTCATTGAGCGCATTGCCGATCTGTTCGATGGTCTTTACGACGGGTACCTCCTTCGGTATTGCATTGGGTTTAACCTTAACTCCTGATCCCCCAACTGCCTGACTCAGACGAATAAATTCCTTGGTACGGTCAATAGAAGCCCGCAGCTTTGCCTGGTCCGGATGATGATAATCCTGGTTTGTCCCCAAACCAACCAGCGTGACGGGGCTGTCCGCAAAACGCTGTCGCACTTCTTGCTGTTGCGTCGGTGATAGGCCGGGATCAACACCATGTGCATGCTCTGTCCGCAGTTCAACGCCCAGGATATTGGCTGCCTTACAATTCTTGATAATGGTAGGAACATCCCAGTCCTTGCCCCACAAATAAGTCACCAGACCCAATTGCATGGAATCCCGCATGGTGTAAAATGGGGCCATGCCCGGATGCAACATAACAGCTCCTAAAGACAAGTCCCTGATGAATGTTCTCCGTGAGTTTTTTTTCATCGGTCAGGTTTCTCAGTTGGTGAAATCTATAACGAATTGCTCAATCTGCTGTGGTGTCATTTCACGGTTATCCTGGATGACAATACGGTATTTGAAGGTCGTTGATTCCCCTTTGGAGAGTTTGAAATGCAAGGCTTCTTTTCCTTCTGAAAAAATGGCCTGACCCAGCGGATTGGCTGCAAATAATCCATAACCGCGGGCATGCCAATAGGTAGGGTAGCCTACATTATCCGGATGGTCAATGATGGCAATCGATACGGGCATACCTTCCATTGTCCCGGCCAAACGAACCCAGCGCCCCCGCGTGCCCCAGACAGCATCACCCTTAAGGCCTTCGCTGCTCAGATAATCACCGGTTACGTTGCTATTGTCCAATACTTTGATTGCGGTGACGTTACCCTGTGCATCCGTAAAAAGATCCGGCTTGTTCGATGGCATTTCCAGTTCTCTGGCAACCCGCATACCCAAAACACCTTCTTTATTATCTTCAAAAGAAACCTCCTGCAAGGCTTCCAGTGTGGTCAGGCGATCGATAACGTAAGCATCCCGGTCTTTTTTGAACCTGAATATGGTGGATTCCTTCAGCAAGGCCTGGCCGGCGTGATCTTTCCAGGTACACTGAACCTTCAACGCCGGACCTTCCTGATCTTCGACAATTTGATAGGCATCATGAAAGATCTTTCCGTAATGGATAAGTTGATCGGACGCTATCGCCGAAGAATTATTCCAGAAATCAAGCCCGTTGACATCACCGTAGTTAAACCATAAACCCACATGGTGGGGATGGTCAATGCGTTCACCGGGACGAGGCTCCAGCGGAAAGCCCCTCGTGATGGACTTACCATGCGCACTGACGATCGGGTATAACACCGGTTTCTCCAGCTTTTGCGTATACCGGTAACTGGTAAACGGCCGGCCATCGATATAAACGTCAATAACGGAATCCTGCGGATGCGGAATAAGTTCAACAGGTTTCACTTCCGTAGGTTTTTGCGCCATTAATATCCCGTATGCCAGCATTGCGATGACCAGTAAGCTGGTTTTATGTTGTAAACTTTGGTAAGGATTTGAAGGATTCATCAGCTCAATATTGAAATACTTTTCCGCCGGCTAAAACTTCCTGGTTGACCTCATCAAAAGTAACATACTGACCGGTCCGCAGTGCCGCAGTGGTCATAATGTTTGAAATTGAATGATTATAACCGGCTTCAACCGGGGCATTCGGTGTGGTTCTGCTCCGGACACTATCCATCCAGTTGCGCATGTGTGCGGTGGTCAGGGGATCGCCGCCCGTATTGGCGGAAGTCTCCACTTTTGCATCCGATGCGGAGGATAGATCATATTCTTCCAGCAAATTGGCCTGCATGCCCATTTCATCGGCGAAATGTTTATTAAGGCCTCCGGTAGGAGTAACTTTATTGGTGTCCAGGTTCAATTCACCTCCATTTGAGTAATAAATTTCCTTGGTTCCGCCTGCCGAATTGGTAAACCTTGATGAATAGACGACCTGAAATCCTTTGTTTGGATTATCCAATGGTCCGTAATCAAAAACAGCCGTCATCGTATCGAAATTCTTGCGACCATCCTTCCAAAGATAGATGCCACCATTGGCAGCTACGCTCCGCGGATGAGGGATGCCGGTAAACCAGTGTACCGTATCGATCTGGTGGGACATCCACTGACCGGGTATGCCGGAAGAATAGGGCCAAAACAATCTGTATTCCAGGTATTTGCGCGGATCCCAAGCCTCATAAGGCCGGTTAAGCAAGTAGCGCTTCCAATCGGTGTCACTTTCACGAATGGAAGCAGTAAGTTCCGGAAGCCTCCATCGTCCGGGCTGATTGACATTCCAGGTCATTTCGACCATAACGATATCTCCAAATTTTCCGGACTTGATGTAATCGTTGGCTCGGTGGTAATTGGCTCCGGAGCGCCGCTGTGATCCTATCTGGACAATTATCCCCGCTTCCTTGATGGCCTTTAAAGCTACCCGGGCATCTGCCATGGTTTCTGCGAAAGGTTTTTCAACGTAGGCATCCTTCCCGGCATGTGCCGCTTCGGTAGCGTGCAGGGCGTGCTGGAAGTCTGCCGTAGAGATGATGACCGCATCCACTGCGTTGGCCTCGTACAAGGATTCATTGTTCGGGTGTAGGGTGATGTCATTCCCAAATTTCTCTTTAAGAAAGGCTGCCCCCTCTTCCCGGCGGCGATTCCAGATGTCTGAAAGAGCAACAATCTCAAAATTCGTTTCGCGGTAGTTGTTTTGGAAGGCAGGGATCAGCGCGCCGCGGCAACGATTCGAAAACCCTACGATACCTACACGAACACGGTCATTAGCCCCTAGGATTCTTCTATAGCTCTTAGCAGTAAGCGGGAGGGACAAAGAGGCGGCTCCCAAGGCGGTGTTCCGAATGAATTGACGGCGGGTCGGGTTTGCTTTTTTCATGGCTTATAATTTATCTGACACAGAAGAATATTTTTACGAAATCGTTTGCAAAGTAAATTTCTTTTTTAATTTTTACGCATGCTTTCCGATTAATTCTATTTCACCATCCTTTTACAAAATTAAGTCTTATGAAATTAAAGTTACTTGGTATCACCTTGTTTTTGGCCCTGGTCTCGGTCTTAAATAATGGGGTGATGTGGGCTTCTTCTCCTCCAAATATCGCAAATTCGGAGGAAGAAATTACGGTTTCTGGAACCGTTACCGACGAGACGGGCGCTCCGATGATCGGAGCAACGGTTCTCGAGAAAGGTACCTCTAACGGGGTGATCACCGATGTGGACGGTACCTATAGCATTACTGTTCAGGAAAATGCCACCCTCGTCTGTTCCTTCCTTGGATACGAATTCATCGAAGTAGAGGTAGCTGGTCAGACCTCCGTTGACATCCAGATGAACCAACTGGCATCGGCTCTCGAAGAGATCGTTGTTGTTGGCTATGGTAGTCAGAAAAAAAGAGATGTGACCGGGTCTATTGCCACACTGGATAATGAGAAAATCTCTTCCATTCCTGTATCCTCCGGAGTACAGGCTATGCAGGGACAAGTGGCGGGAGTGGACATCCAAAGTACCGGTGGTCGCCCTGGTCAGGCTCCCACCATACGCATCCGGGGTCGGCGCTCAATTTCCGCATCCAACGACCCATTATTTGTTATTGACGGCATCCCGCAAACCAGCGGCACAGACGCCATCAGTGACATCAATCCACAGGATATCCAATCCATGGAGATTCTGAAGGATGCAGCAGCAACTGCCATTTACGGTTCAAGAGGTGCCAATGGTGTGGTCATTATAACCACAAAAAGAGGAACATCTGGACGCACGGTGGTTACTTATGACGGTTATTACGGGGTGACCAGTCCGATCACCAATATTGATATGATGAATGCCCAGGAATACATGGCCATGCGTCGTGAATCCCAGCGAAATGGCTGGAACGGAACCATCAAGGCGGATGAAGACGTATTTGCTCCCGAACAGCTGGAAGCTATTAAAAATGGGATTGATACCGACTGGCTGGATCTCGTCCTGAAAAATGGCTGGCAAACCAACCATCAAATTGGTGTTCGTGGCGGAACAGCCAAAACTCAATTCAACTTTTCCGTCGGTCTGTATGATGAATTGGGTATCATCGAAAATATGGATTACAAAAGGGTGTCCGGTCGTCTGAATCTCGATCACGAAATCAGCAAAATCTTTAAGACGGGTGTCTCCTTTACCGTTTCCAACTCGATCCAAAACTGGGGTTCCAGTGCGACCATGGGTGAAGCGCTGGGCAACATTCCACTGGGGGTACCGTACAACGAGGATGGTACTCCTCGCTTCCTCCCGACCAATGACGGTATCCGTACCAACCCTCTGAATGAAATCTTACCAGGAGCCTATGTAGATGAGCGCAAAGTAACCCGGATCTTTGCTCCGGTTTACCTCAGTGCTAACCTGATGAAAGACCTGAAGTTTACCTCCACATTTGGTCCTGATATCCGCTATTATCAACGCGGACAGTTCCGGAGTTCATTAACTAATGACAACCGGGGAGGACCCGCTGATGCTCAGATCGAAAACTTCAGTGATGTAGGTTATACCTTGGAAAACTTATTGAACTACAACAAAGGATTAGGCAATAGCAATCTGGGAATAACCTTGTTACAGAGTATCCAGCATTTGCGATCTGAATCCCACCGTACTGACGTAGCCAATTTACCTTACGAATCGCAGTTGTTCTACAACCTGGGTACTGCTGAGGTAAAAGGAGTAGTCGGATCGCGTTTGACCGAGTGGTCACTGGCTTCATTTATGGGGCGCGCCAGTTATGAAATTGGTGGTAAATACATGATCCAGGCTACACTGCGTGCTGATGGTTCATCCCGCTTGTCCGGTAACAAATGGCGTTATTTTCCGGGTATTTCCGCCGGCTGGCAGATCGGTGAAGACCTATTTTCAGATATCAACTGGCTGAATTCGCTCAAGCTGCGCGCTTCCTATGGAGAAGTAGGGAATACTTCGGTAAATCCTTACCAGACGGCAGGTCGCCTTGCCCGTACAGTCTATTCCTTTGGCGGAGCAAATGCTTATGGATTCGGGCTGAACGAAATCCCCAATCCGGATTTGAATTGGGAAGTATCCAAAACATTTGATGTCGGTCTGGATTATGATTTCCTGAATGGCCGGTTCAGTGGTTCCATAGATTTTTACCGGACCAGTACAGAAGACATTCTGCTGGCACGTAACCTGCCTCCTACTTCGGGTTATACAAGCGTTCTGCAAAACATCGGATCCACTCAAACTTCAGGGATCGAACTGGGCTTATCTGCAGCTTTGGTCCAGAATCCGGATGGATTCAACTGGGATCTGGACTGGAACATTGCCAGTTACAAAGAGAAGATCACCGCTTTGGCCTTGCGTGATGAAAATGGCAATGCGATCGATGACATCGGTAACCGCTGGTTTATCGGACAACCAATCCGCGTATTTTTCGATTATCGGAAGATAGGTATCTATCAGGCCAATGAAGTCGAGGAAGCAGCAACCCGGGAGGCGAAAGTACCCGGTGAAATCAAACTGGATGACACCGATGGAAATGGCATAATTTCAGCTAATGACCGGGTTATCCTGGGTACGGACGTTCCGGATTTCTTTGGAGGACTCAACAACACCTTCCGGTATAAAAACCTCAGTCTGAGCGCTTTCATTTACTACCGGGTTGGTCAAATGGTTTATAGTGACTTTCACGTAGGTAATAATTCATTGTTCGCCCGGTATAATAACCTGAATGTGGATTACTGGACGATAGATAATCCGAGCAATGAAAATCCCCGGCCAAATCAGAACCAGGAATTCCCTCGTGATGGACAGACCCGTGGTTATTTCGATGGCAGTTATGTCAAATTGAGGAACTTAAATCTGGGCTATACACTGCCTTCTTCGATCTCCAGCAAACTGAATATGAGTAAGCTGGAAGTGTATGTATCCGGCCAGAACCTGTGGTTTGCCGCCAAGTACAGCACCTTCGATCCTGAAGTGGACGATACGGATACCGGTGATTTGCCAAGCCTCGGCGCTGGCACCACCCCGAGCACCAAATTGATCTTATTCGGAATCAAAGCCCAATTCTAAAATTTGCAGAAAATGAAAAACAAGATAATTTTATTAACCGTGATCTTCCTGGCGCTCACTACGCAGTCTTGTGACAAGTTCCTGGAAGAACAATTGGTGTCGGACGTATCCGCATCATCTTACTATACGACAGCTTCCGGATTTGAGGATGCTGTTAAAGCCACCTACTGGTGGATGAAACCATTTTTTGGCGTTGAGCGTGGATTTTCAATGTCTGTCTTCGGTACGGATACGTATGAAAATGGGGCAGACGGTAGCCATAAGACGTTGAATCGCTACGATGGCGGATTGAACCCGACCCAGGGATTTGTAAGAGATGCATGGAGGGATTTCTATCGGGGTATCAACCAGGCTAATGCGGTAATCAACCGTTCTCAGACTCTGGACATTCCTGAATCAACCAAAAATGAACGTATTGCAGAGGTTCGCTTTCTGCGTGCCCTGTTTTACTACATGCTGACCTCGCATTATGGTGATGTCCATCTTACACTGGAAGAAACCGAAGGCGTTGAGGTAGATGCAAACCGGACCTCCATAGCCGAAGTGTACAAGCAGGCCATCGTCCCGGACCTGGAATTTGCTATTGCAAATTTACCGGACAAGCAGACGGATTTCGGTCGTGCCACCAAGCCGGCGGCTCAATTCCTGCTGGGCAAGGCTTTATTGACGAGAAGCTGGAAGTCGTTTGCAGAAAGTGGCGATGAGTCGCGTGCCGAATCACTCTTCTCCAGTGTAATCAACGATTATGGATTCGCGCTTCTTCCCGATTATGCCGATCTGTGGGTTATCGGAAATGAGCAAAATTCTGAGATGATCTTTACGGTCCAGAACAGTAAGACCCAGGTCGATGAAGGCATCGATGGGGAAGGAAACCGCGGACACCTTTATTTCTTGTTCGAGTACGATGTGCGTCCGGGAATGACCCGCGATATTGCGAACGGCCGTCCCTGGAAACGTTTCCGCCCTACCGATTTTTGTCTTGGTTTATGGGATCGTAACGTGGATGCCCGTTATGACAAATCGTTTAAGCATGCCTGGATTTCTAACAATGCTTCAACCATACCAAAATGGACGGATGATGACCAAGCCAAAGGGTACGGCGTTTCCGGCCAGCCCAAGTTCACGGTTGGTGACACCGCTTTATTTATTCCGGGACCACAGCGTGATCAACTTTGGACGGATGAGCGCATCGCTGCAACGAGGTATACGGTGTACGTAGAGCGGAAAGAGTATTGCGCCAATTGCGTCAACCGGGAACGGATCTTCCCTTCACTCAATAAGTGGATCGATCCTACCCGTCCGGATCGTCAAAAGGAACAAGGTCAACGTGACTTTATTCTGATGCGTTTAGGCGAAGCTTATCTGCTCCGTGCAGAGGCCCGCTTGAAAATGGGTAATAAGCAGGGTGCTGCTGATGACATCAATGTCATACGCGCCCGCGGAGCCTGGCCAGGCAAAGAAGCAGAAAATGCCATCACGGCCGACCTGGTGGACATAGATTTCATCCTGGACGAAAGAGCCCGTGAATTATTGGGCGAAGGTCATCGCTGGATGGACCTAACCCGTACCAATAAACTGATTGAGCGTGTCCGGTTACATAACCTTGTTGCTGCTCAGAATATTCAGGATTTTCATACCGTTCGGCCGATCCCTCAGGATCAGATCGACCGGACCGTAGGCGGGTATCCTCAGAATCCCGGCTATAACTAATCGACATTCCCTTTACCTTCAAAACTATGAACACGTGCTTGTCCGGTGGCGAGCACGTGTTCTCATTTTAAGCTGGGTCTTTAGCCCATGAGTAACAACGATTGCCGGTCATTAATGGGGAGGATTAACCATTATGGTCTATCCGCAAAGTAAATTTTTCCTGAAGAGTTTTGATGTTCGGGTTGGTTTCGACCATCAGATCGAATTTCTCTTTGTTGGTCAGTATTTTCCTCTTCTGATCCTGATCTTCTGGCGCTCGATCCGGGTCAATAAAAATTTCCATTTGCAAAGAAGGCAAACCCACCCGGTCACGAATGTACTGGACCAGATCATTCTCCTGCTGCAGCACGGTGCGCGCAAACTGGGTGCCTACTCCACATTTGATTACCTCCCGGTCAAGCTCAAGACCCACATTCATGAGTACGCTTTTTAGAGAAGGGGACTCTACCTCCTCAGCATAAGTTTGCCATAATTTTTCAACATTCGCCTGAGTCAGGGTAAGATGGGTCTCCTTCTCATCTTCCTGTAGCCGGATTTGCTGTTCGATGTGCTCAAGACTGATGAGCAGCGGGGTATCCAGGCTCTCGGCCTCTTCTTCCCGGTTAGCTGGCAGGGGTGTCTTACTCTTTTCAGTGGTTAAAACCGGGCTAGCTTTTTTGATCGGCGATTGATCAATAACTTCTCCGGGAAGATCAAAAACTTCCTTTTTGATCGTACCATTTAGGTCAGGATTTTTTTTTTCAACGGACAACTCGACGATCTCCTGCCGGTGTGCGTAATTCATTTTCAGAAGGGCCAATTCCACATGCAGGCGCTTATTGCGAGCCCGGGGAAAGGCAATATCGGTTTCATTAATGATCTGGAGCGCACTCAGCAAAAAACGTAAAGGAGCCTGATTGGCCTGACTGGCATAGCGGGACTTAAGCAGATCACTCGCTTCCAGCAATGGAACGGTTTTTTGCTGTTTGCAAACGAGCAGCTGGCGAAGGTGCTCGCCAAGTCCAAGGACAAATGTCTCCGGTTCAAATCCTTTCCGTAATATCTCATCAAAAAGAACAAAAGCTTCACTGTAAGCCTCGACCATAAAGGCTTCCACCATTTTAAAGTAATAATCGTAGTCCAGGACATTCAGATTCTCAATGGTATTGTCATAGGTCAACTTACCTTGCGTAAAACTGACCAGGCGATCAAATATCGAAAGCGAATCCCTTAGTGATCCTTCTCCTTTTTGGGCAATGATATGCAGTGCTTCATCCTCCGCCTGGATCCCTTCCTCTGTGCATATGTGCTCCAGATGACTGACCGTTTGCGCCGTGGGTATACGGCGAAAGTCAAAGATTTGACAGCGACTCAGGATCGTAGGAATGATTTTATGCTTTTCTGTGGTCGCGAGAATAAATAAAGCATACGGTGGCGGCTCTTCCAGGGTTTTCAGGAAGGCATTAAACGCTGACGGTGACAACATATGCACCTCGTCGATGATGAATACTTTGTATGCCCCCTGTTGTGGCTGGAAGCGTACTTGCTCGGTCAGATTCCGGATGTGCTCCACCGAATTATAGGACGCAGCATCCAGTTCAATGATGTTAAAGGTCTGTTGTTCTGCAAATGCCTTACAGGTCGCACAAGTACCGCAGGCTTCTCCTTCGGGCGTACGGTCCATACAGTTGATGGTCCGGGCAAGGATACGGGCTGCTGAAGTCTTGCCAACCCCGCGAGGCCCGCAAAAGAGGAAGGCATGGGCTAATTTATCCTGACGAATGGCATTCTGCAGGGTGCGTACGATGTGCTCCTGGCCGACCATATCGGAAAACCGGGTTGGACGATATTTACGCGCGGAGACAACAAAGGATGACATCGATTTGAAATACTTTTTTATTAGGCGGCTGGCAAAATACGAAAATATCATCAGGATGGTATTCCAAATACCGGATTCATCTCACCGGTACCGGACATAAACATTATTAACTTTGTCGGGTTAGATCATCATTAAATTCAAAGCCGTCATATGCGTATTTGCGTTGCCCAGTTGGATTTTCACATAGGCCATTTTGAGCAGAATACCCAGAAAATGCTGGACGCTATTCAGGTTGCCAAGGACCAAAAAGCAGACCTGGTTTGCTTCAGTGAACTAGCTACATGCGGCTATCCTCCACGCGATTTCCTCGAATTCAATGACTTCATCAGTCGCAGTAATGCCAGCATTGATCGATTGGCTAAAGCAGCAGATACCATTGCTGTCGTCGTTGGTGGCCCCGCAGTCAATCCGGTGGTGGAAGGAAAGGATCTCTATAATGCCGCCTATTTTCTCTATGAAGGAGAAATAAAACAGGTATTCCGTAAAGCGCTATTACCGACTTACGATGTCTTTGATGAATACCGGTATTTTGAACCGGGTCATTCGTTTACCACCCTGGATTTTAAGGGTGTGCGGCTTGCCATCACCATCTGTGAAGATCTTTGGAATTTAGGCAATGAAAATCCATTGTACACCATTTGCCCGATGGATGAACTCATGCCTGCCAAGCCACAGGTTATGATCAACATTTCGGCCTCGCCTTTTGCGTGGGATCATGCGGAAGAACGCATCCACGTGCTTAAAGCTAATGTGGAGCGTTACCGGCTGCCCCTGTTTTATGTAAATCATTGCGGAGCCCAAACCGAATTACTCTTTGATGGTGGATCGCTCATTTTCTCACCGGACGGAATGGTCCATGATGAATTACCTTATTTCAAGGAGGCCATTCGCACCTATGAGTTGTCTGATGTTATTGCGGGTGGAATCCGGCATGAACAGTCAAAAGATAAAAACCAGTTGATACATGATGGCCTCGTCATGGGTATCGGGGATTATTTCCGAAAACTGGGATTCAAAAAAGCCATACTTGGCTTGTCCGGCGGGATAGATTCCGCATTATCTACCGTTCTGGCAGTAAGGGCCCTGGGTAAAGAAAATGTACGGGTCTTATTGATGCCTTCACCTTTTTCTTCGCAACACTCTGTGGATGACGCCCGCGCATTAGCCGAAAATCTGGGTATCCAATACGATATCATACCCATTCAATCGGTTTATGCATCTTACCTGGATACCTTTAAGCCTTATTTCAACGATCTTCCTTTCAATGTCACGGAAGAAAACATCCAAGCGCGCATACGGGGTATGCTTTTAATGGGTTTCTCCAATAAATTTGGGCACATCTTACTGAATACGACCAATAAAAGCGAAATGGCCGTGGGATATGGAACCCTGTATGGTGACCTCTGCGGTGGATTGAGTGTGATCGGCGATGTCTACAAAACCGAAGTTTTTGCACTTTGCAAATGGATCAACGCGGAGGCAGAAATAATACCCTGGAATACCATCAACAAACCACCTTCCGCTGAACTGCGGCCCAATCAAAAGGATTCCGATAGCCTGCCGGAATACGACATACTGGATCCAATATTGTACCAATACATTGAAAAAACCCAGGGGCCACAAGAAATCATCGCTCAGGGATTTGAAGAAAAAACCGTACTGCGTATTCTGCGCCTGGTTAACATCAATGAATTTAAACGACATCAGACTGCACCGGTGCTGCGAGTGTCTGCAAAGGCTTTCGGCATGGGTCGGAGGATGCCCATCGTGGCCAAATATTTGAATTGACCGGATCGAATCTTTCCGGCTGCTGCATGTTAAATTAAACTCTGCAGGGATAGATTTAAGGTTGTTGTAACTTTTTACTCCTTCCAAACGTACCATAAGAAAAGAATCTAAAATGAGATTAGCTTTACCAATCAGCCTGTCCTTGTTATGGTTAGGTTTGGTCGCAGTACCTGCGAGCGCACAGATCACGCGCAATTATGATATCAAGGACTTTAATAAACTTAAAATTGGCTCCAATTTTAAGGTAGTGCTTTACGAGGGCACGACACCCGGACTGGAAATGACGGGGATGGAAGAGGATCTTCAAGAAATAGAGATCAAAAACGATGGTTCCACCCTGATCGTACGCAGAGAACACAACTGGCGATTCAGAGATCTGTTTAATGAAGACAAACATACCATCCAGGTCAAACTGACCTATACACATCTGGAGTCCATCAAAGCCAGTGGAGCTTCTTCCGTAAGGGCAGAACATATCCTGGAAGGTAATCACTTGTCCCTGGAAGTTTCAGGTGCCAGCGATCTGGATGTAGAAGTCGACGTCCGTGAATTAATTTGCTCAAGCAGTGGAGCATCCGATCTGAAGCTGTTTGGCCAAGCCGGACAAGTCACGATCAATTGCTCCGGAGCCAGTGATGTAAAGGCAAAATCATTTCGTGCTCATTCGGCGGATATCGACTGTTCCGGCGCTTCGACCATCCACATCGGAGTAGATGAATTACTCGATGCCAATGCTTCAGGAGCGAGCGATATCTATGTGTATGGTTCCCCACGCGTACAGCAAAGTCGTAGTTCAGGAGCTTCAGATATCCATTTCCGTGAAAAAAACAGCAGGTAATTGCAACCATTTATTCGGTGAAAGAGTCCTTAAATCATTGGCACCAGTAACATGGGCTGATTACTACTCAATGGGAAATTCTTTCATTTAAAATGATTTAAGCATGAAAAAACGATTAAACCTGACTTTAGCCATTTTATGGGTTGCATCCTGTCTGGCGTTTTCCCAGACCAAAGAGGAAACCAAGAAAGTAAAATCATTCAATCAGATCAATGTATCGAGTGGCATCGACGTATACCTGACACCCGGTTCATCCGAGGAGGTTAAAATCCGCGCCTCAGAAGACATCATGCAATATGTAGTCGCGGAAGTCGATGGGAATACCCTGGTTATCAAGATGGATAACAAAGGGCGCAAATGGAATTGGTCGGATCATCAGGAAACCACGGTCTATGTCACCTATACCCGGTTAAGCGAAATACGGGCCAGTGGGGGCTCCGATGTATTTACCAGCGCTCCCCTGAAGGCTAATTCGTTCACCATCCAGGCATCCGGTGGAAGCGATTTGAAAATGGATATCAGTGTAGAGAATCTGGTCTGTACGGTCTCCGGTGGCGCGGATCTGGATCTTTCCGGATCAGCCCAAACTATAAAACTGGATTGCAGTGGAGGAAGTGACACCAAAGCGCGTGATCTTCGTACCCAGAATGCTACCATTGAAGCTTCAGGAGGAGCCGATGTATACCTTACGGTCAATGGGGAGTTGGATGTTGAGGCATCCGGCGCCAGCGACGTCACGGTTTATGGAAAGCCTCGGGTTACGCACCAATCCTCTTCCGGTGCGGCGGACATTAACATTCAGTAATTCAAATAAATTACACACCGCGAAAATATACATACCAAATCTTGACTTACGATGGCCTGGAGTGATCCTCCAGGCTTTTTTTTCGAACACCTTTTACCCTTGCCCCTGGAAGGGACTCTTTCCCGGTACCTGACAATTTAACTTGGCGAAGACAGCAGATGCGTTACCTTTAAAGCATGACCAAGGCCTTATCCAACCTCCGCATCCAACAAATCGTATTATTTACCGGACTTACTTTATTTGCGATAAAGACGGTGGCATGGTTGTTAACCGGATCCGTGAGTATCCTCACCGATGCGCTGGAAAGCACGGTAAATGTCATCGGTGGATTCATGGGATTGTATAGCATCTGGCTTTCCCAGCAGCCTCGTGATGCCAATCATCCCTATGGACATGGAAAGATCGAATTTGTTTCAGCCGGAATGGAAGGCGGTTTGATCTTCATCGCAGGATGTTGGATTATTTATGAAGCCATTCAAAAACTATCACATCCGACCGAAGTAAAAGAACTGGGGATTGGTATCCTTCTGATTGCTGTCGCAGGTGGTATAAACTGGCTGGTGGGCTGGACCACTTACAAGCAAGGCGTCCGCACCCATTCTCTGGCTCTCGAAGCGTCCGGCAAACACCTGATGTCCGATGCCTATACTTCTTTGGGTATTTTGGTTGGACTAATCCTGTTAAGGTGGACCGGATATGCGTGGATTGACAGTGCCGTTGCCATGCTTTTTGCCTTTGTCATCCTAGTACAGGGCTTTCGCATCGTCAGACAAGCTCTTGCTGGTATTATGGATGAGACGGACCATGCCCTTTTATTGGAGCTTGCCGCGTTGATCCAGGAGCACCGCCGTCCGGCGTGGGTAGACATACACAACCTGAGGATCATCAAATATGGGTCGCTACTGCATATCGATTGTCACCTTACCTTACCCTGGTACCTTAATATGCACGAAGGTCATAAAGAAGTGGATGCGCTCACCGACCTGATCCGAGAGCGATTCGGCAATCGGGTCGAGTTTTACATTCACCTGGACGGATGCCTCCCCTTCTCGTGTGCCATATGTCAGATGCCGGATTGCCCGCAAAGGACGCAGCCTTTCCAAAGCCAAATCGTGTGGACCGTTGAAAATATGTCTGAGAATTCAAAACATCGACTCCAATCATCCGCGTAAAAATTGATTACCTTAATCTGGTGACCGAATGACACATCTATGAAAAGCTGCTTTTCCATTTTGTTGCTCTTGCATGCATTTTACAATTTGCCGGGGCAAATGTCCATCCAGAATCCGGTTTTCATTCAAACCAAAGAATTCATCTACGATACAGCAGCATTTCCGAGTGCTCATGCCTCTACCATATTATCACTGCAATCAGGTACTTTATTGGCAGCCTGGTTCGGGGGAACCGATGAGGGTAATGACGATGTGGAGATCTGGATTTCCCGGAAAATTCCGGGAGAAACCTGGTCCCGTCCTGAGGCGTTGACAAATTTCCCACAAATGCCAACCTGGAATCCGGTATTGTTTGAGCAAAATGGAACGATCTGGATTTATTTCAAGATCGGTCCAAGTCCGCAGCAATGGATTGGCGCATTTCGAGCCTCCACGGATGGAGGGATAAGCTGGGGACCGATCCATTATCTTCCTGCCGGCCTGCTTGGCCCGATCCGTTGTAAACCATTGATCCTGGCTGACGGTACCTGGCTTGCCGGGAGTTCGATGGAGGCCGGATACCGCTGGGATTCTCCCGCTGATGCCCCTTACCGAACCTGGTCGGTATGGATCGAGCGCAGTACGGATCAGGGGGTGCATTGGAGCAAACAAGGTCCGGTCACTGCACCGGATGAGCCATGGGGCGTTATCCAGCCTACGCTTTGGCAAGCTGAAAATGGCGAGATCCGGATGCTGATGCGCTCAACCCGCCGTCTGGGCAAAATCATGTACGCTTATTCAAAAGACCAGGGCATGACCTGGTCAGAAGCAATTTCCACCCAACTGCCTAATCCCAATGCGGGTATCGATGTAGTCAAATTGCAGGACGGAAGCCTGTTACTTGTATACAATCACACGACCGATAACCGCAAATCGATCCACGTGGCCGTGTCCCACGATGATGGTCTCCACTGGAGCAAACCCTGCGTTTTGGAAGAAGGACCGGGAGAATATTCTTACCCGGCCGTTATCCAGGCCGCAGATGGGATGGTCCACCTGACCTATACCTGGCAGCGTGAACGCATCCGGCACCTGGTTCTGGATCCACAGCAAATTCCCCAAGACTAAAAGTCAACATCACTGTGTCCCTTGTCTTTCGACAGGATTGTGGATCTTCGGCACAGTTTGTAAATAAGCCCATATTGCTCGAACTTCATCCTCCGTTAACCCGCTGAAAGGCTTCATCGGTTGACGTAACGGCTGATCATTCTTTCCGATCCCGTAACGTACGGCACGAATAAAGTCCGCTTCCGTCCAATGGCCCAAACCGGTCTCCTCGTCCATCGTCAGATTAGCTGAATAGATGATCTGATCTCCTTCTTCAAACGGGTTGCCTCCTCCGAAGTAGCCCGTGGTTTTCTCTGGATGCATCATGTCAACTTTCGCAAAATCCAGTGAATGACAAGAGTAGCATTCCACCTTTGCGGTACATAGGTATTCTCCGAAAGCCACTACGTTGGCAGGATCCGGGCTTTTAATAGGCGTTTCCGGATATTGAAGCGGCTTGAAGGCAACCCGACTGAGGAGTTTGACCAGGAAAGAAGGTTCATTGGGTGGCTGTACCTTGGCAGATGGTGCTAATTCAGGTGCGTCCGACCTCAGATATGCAATAATAGCGTTGAGATCCTCATCCGACAAATGTGGAAATTTAGGCATCCAGGGTGGTGCATATTGGCCATCTCTTTTGATTCCAGTCCTTAATAATATGGCCAGTTCAGCATCGGAATATCGACCAACTCCATAGGTCTTATCACTGGTAATATTAGGTGCGTATACGGTACCAAAAGGGGATGGATTATCACCGCCAAACATGAGATTTCCTTCCAATAAGCCATTAGCACTACGATGGCAATCATTACAAACCATGTCTGAAATCCGCTTCCCTTCAGCAATGGATGCGCTATCCATTCGAACACGAAAATCGACTTCAGGTAATTCATATTCCGGTATCCCCGACCTTTGAACATACATTGCTACCAGTAAAAGCAGAAGCATTATTCCTCCGAAAACGTATCCGAAGACCTTTAATCCTTTTTTCATAAGCTTTAGATTTTTGTTTATCCAAAGCTCCGTATCTGCAACTCAAAGCATTTTCATCCTTGTTGCAAAGGATTTAAGATTGGTAGCATCGGTTATTTTTCATGCTTAATGAAGTTATGAAACCGGACGATCCATTGCCCACTGGCATATCGGACCGTCTTCGGTGTCGATCAATTCACGCACGAATTGCATACCACAGGATTGGAGGATACGACTGGAAGGGTTACTTCCCGTCAGCGTATGGGCTATCACCCGGGTTACACGGGGATCGGACCAGGCATGCTGGATAAGACCAGCAGCTATTTCCCGGCCAAAGCCTTGTTTCCGTTTATCCGAAATCACTTCATAACCAATCTCAACGACGCCCTCTTCGTCAGGCTGACCTTTATAACCACAAGTGCCGATCAAGACATTGGCTGATATTTCTACCGGAAAATAGCCCCACCACTGCTGTTCGGATGCGTCAAAACGCAGCTTGTTCAATGCATATTCAAAGGGTGCCCGTCCAAATTCGCTTAATGGGGCAATAATGGAGCAGCTTAGGGCCTCCGCCAGGGCTTGAGGATTCGCAAGAGCGGCGGTCAGGAGGGACACGGTCGCGGGATGGAGAATAAGTCGTTGTGTTCGGATCATGATTGCCTGGTGATCTAACTCAAAGATAACGATGATCTGGGTCATCTTTCAACATGAGCCAAGTCTATACTTTAGAGCCTGTTTTTATGCCAACCACGGGGATTCGAATTATTTTTTGGACTTATTATAACACCCTTACGACCCGGATAGTGATTCTGTTGGTCTCCTAATGAATCAGTGTATGAAAAAAAGTTTTACTATTAAACAACCCAAATTATTATTATTCCTATTGCTCCTGGTTACAATGCTAGTAACTCGGTGTCAACAAGATGTGCTGACCACCGATCTGGATCAGGAATTACTGGCTGCAATGAATCTGGCCTCACCCACCGGACATGCCGATTATTATGTGCTGGCGAATCCAACTAAAACTGCATCGCTGCCCAACCAGGATCCCCACAATCCTATTACTCCGGCAAAGATAAAATTGGGTCAAATGATCTTCTTTGATCCGGGAGTCGGACAGTTACCCGTTCACCAGGACAGTTACGAGACCTATTCCTGCTCCACGTGTCATATACCGGCGGCAGGGTTCCTTCCGGGCAGAGCACAGGGAATCGCCGATGGCGCTACAGGATTTGGAATTCTGGGCTCATACCGGTCTCAACTTCCTGATTATCAGGAAAGTGAATTGGATGCCCAGGGCGTTCGCCCCCTGAGCATTATGAATGTGACCTATGTAACCAATACACTTTGGAGCGGATTATTTGGCGCGCAACACGTCAATACCGGTACGGAAGAAAATTGGGTCGGTGATCTGGCCAAAGTGAATCATCTGGGATACGAAGGACTGGAAAGTCAAAACATAGAGGGCATGGTATTGCACCGGATGGAGATTAACGAGCGGGTTTTATCCACCCATGGATACCGGGCATACTTTGATCTGGCTTTTCCGGATGTTCCTGAAAACGAACGCTACAATTACAAGACTGCAAGTTTTGCACTCGGCTCCTATCTGCGTACCGTAGTCACCAATGAGGCTCCTTTCCAGGATTATCTGAAGGGTAATACCGATGCCATAACCAATCAGCAAAAACAAGGCGCATTATTGTTTTTTTCCAAGGCACGGTGCTATACGTGTCACAATGCACCGAGTTTCAGCAATATGGAATTTCATGCCCTGGGGACCGCTGACATGTATCAATTTGGCGGATTAAATACCTCGGTTGATGACCCCCGAAACCTGGGTAGAGGTTTATTTACCGGTAAAGAAGTGGATTATTACCGGTTTAAAGTGCCGCAACTGTATAATTTAAAGGATTACCGGACCTTCTTTCATGGCAGCAGTAAGGCTACGCTGTCCGATGTCATTGATTTTAAGATCAAAGCTCAATCCGAAAATCCACATGTCTCTCAGGATCGTCTGTCGCCGCGGTTCCGTCCAATTGATCTGAGTGCAGCCGAAAAAGATGCCCTTATTGATTTCCTGACCAATGCGCTTTATGATCCCTACATGAGTCGTTATGTGCCTGAAAAGACTCAGTCAGGGGCCTGTTTTCCGAATAATGATGAACTCTCCAGGTATCAAATGGGATGTAATTGATCATCCATGAGTGAAGAACCGGTCATCAGTGTTTTCCAGGACAAAGACCAGCTGCCTGATGCACAAGGCTTAAAAATTCAACTGGGAGACACTTATGCATACTGGAATAATATTCATGATTTTGTTCTGGATCATTATCCCAAGGCAGTGGAACTTTGGAGCTTCTTCAGCAAAAAATATGGCTGGGGTTATCGGCTGAAGGATAAGAGGCGGGCCATTATCTATTTGACCCCTTATTCGGGTTATTTTGTGGTCACCATGTTATTTGGACCCCGGGCACTCGCGTCAGTTTATGCATCCGATATAGATCCCTGGATCAAAAAAACCCTGGAGGAAGGGAAGCAATACCCGGAAGGCAAAGTCCTCCGTATTCCTGTAAAAGACGCAACCTGGCTCGATTCCATCAAAAAATTGATCGCAATAAAGCTGGCTTTCTGACCAAATTCTAATGCATATCCTCAACCAGTTGCCGGATCAGCTGGGCAAAGTCATCAACTGTCATGCTACCCTGATCTCCTTCTCCTTGTTTACGAACCGCTACCTGGCCGGCTTCCTGCTCTTTGTCCCCAATGATCAGCATATAAGGTATCTTACCGGTCTCGGCGTCGCGAATCTTACGGCCAATGCTTTCGCTGCGGTCATCCAACTGACTGCGGACTCCGGCTTTTTTCAGCTGAGTCTGCACTTCTTGTGCAAAGGGTATATGCCGGTCTGCTATCGGGAGAATGGCACATTGCTTGGGTGCCAGCCACATCGGGAATTTCCCGGCGTAATGTTCCAGTAGAAAGCCTATAAACCGCTCATGCGTGCTAAGCGGCGCGCGATGGATCACGATGGGATGCTCGTTCTCGTTGTTGGAAGTGGTGAAGGTCAGGTTGAAACGCAAGGGCTGCGCAAAATCTACCTGGTTCGTGGCCAGGGTAAATTCGCGGCCGATGGCACTCCAGATCTGAATATCAATTTTAGGGCCGTAAAAAGCCGCTTCGTCCGGAACTTCCTCGTATGGGATGCCGCTGTCAATCAGCACCCGGCGTACCATATTCTCCGTCTCAGCCCACAGTGCCGGATTATCGACATACTTTTTACCCAATTTTGATGGTTCGTGGGTTGAAAATCGCATGACGTATTTATCGATGCCGAAGACATCAAAATAACGCAAGTACAGCTCATTGACGCGTTTGAATTCAGACTCAAACTGGTCTTTGGTGCAATAAATGTGTGCGTCATTCATTTGCAGAGAACGCACGCGCATCAATCCAAACAATTCACCGGATTTTTCATACCGGTAACAGGTCCCATATTCAGCCAGCCTTAAAGGTAATTCCTTGTAGGACCGGGGTGAGGAGGCAAAGATTTTGTGATGATGCGGACAGTTCATAGCCTTCAGGTAATACGTAGTACCATCCAACTCCATTGGAGGAAACATCGATTCCTTGTAATAAGGCAAATGACCGGAGGTGAGATAAAGATTTTCTTTGGCAATATGTGGTGTGCGTACGCGCAAGTACCCCATCTCCTCTTCCGTCTTTTTAGCAAACCATTCCAGCTGCTCAATCAAAAAAGCACCATTGGGCAACCAAAGGGGCAGACCAGGTCCCACGTCATCATCGAAGGTGAATATCTCCAGATCCTTACCCAGTTTCCGATGATCTCGCTTTTTGGCTTCCTCCAGCATCAGCAAGTATTCATCGAGATCCTTTTGTTTCGGAAAAGTAATGCCATAGATCCTGGTAAGCTGCTTGTTGCTTTCATCACCACGCCAATAGGCACCGGAAATATTGGTTAGCTTGACCGCTTTGATTATTTCCGTGTTGGGCACATGGGGGCCGCGGCACAAATCGGTAAAATCGCCCTGCTGGTAGAAGGTTATTTGGCCATCTTCCAGGTCCTCCAGCAAATCGAGTTTGTACTGATCCCCCTTTTCTGTGAAGTAAGCTACCGCCTTGGTCTTGGGCATCTCCGTCCGGATGTAATCGCTTTTCTTTTGAGCCATTTCCTGCATCTTCTTTTCAATGCGCTGCAGGTCTTCCGCCCCGATAACCTGATCACCCGGATCGATGTCGTAATAGAATCCCTGATCAATGGCCGGGCCGATTCCAAATTTTGTACCCGGATAAAGTGCTTCTATGGCTTCGGCCATCAGATGCGCCGACGAGTGCCAGAATGTAGCCTTACCTTCCTTGTCGTCCCAGGTGAGGATCTGAATGGTAGCATCATCATTGATAGCCCGGCTCAGATCACGAACCTGGCCGTTCACTTTGATGGAAACAGCTTTTTTAGCCAATCCCTGACTGATGCTTTTAGCCACATCGAGGCCGGTGACTCCCGACTCATAGGAGCGCACACTACCATCCGGAAAAGTTATCTGTATCATGGTATACTGTTAAGGTGTTGTCTGAAGGTCACTTCAAAGACCTGCAAAACTACATATTTAACAGAAGGTAAGGAAGGACGGTTGCATCGTGAGTAGTCAAAATATTGACAGAGGTAAAGAGGAAATCTTTCGACTTCCTCTTTACGGACGATTTAATCAACTTCAAAGGAGATTTTAAGATTCACGCGGTATTCGGCGATGTTACCATCTTTAACCGTAACGCTTTGGTTTTGAACGAAAGCCGATTTGATGTTTTTTACTGTTTTCGAAGCTTTTTTGACCCCCTCAGCTGTGGCATCTTCCCAGCTCTTGTTAGAATTGGCCATAATTTCAATGACTTTCAAAATGCTCATTGGTTATGATTTTAGGTTAAATAATCACAGTACGGTGATTCGGGGTAATTTTTTGGGGATAGCATAAGGTAAACTGTTTTGGACTCGGATGCAACTTTTATTCGAGCCCTTTCAACCGATCCTGTGCTCTGGAAAATTCCGGATCGAAAGCCAGTGCCTGCTGATACCAGTGTTTTGCTTCTTTAGGATGACCCTTTTTTTCTTCGATGTATCCCTTGTAGTAATATCCCCGCGGGTCCGTAATCGCGATCTGGGTAAAAGCATCCATACGCCGGAATGCCATGTCCAGGGAGTCCTGTTCCAGGTAGATCAGTCCAATGGCCAGCATGGCATTTTCATAGGATGGATCTCTAATCAGCATTTGTTGGTAAGTGGACTTGGCTTGTTCGAGAGAGCCTTCCTGATGATAATAATGCGCCAGAGCATACATCCCGTCGGCGTTGAGGGTATCCATTTTAGCTGCATTGATAAAATACTGTTCAGCCAGTGGATTTTGCCTGGCCTGCATTAACTTTCCTAATTCGATCCAGCCGTCTATGAGGTGGGGATCCTGTTCTACCGCGGTTTGGAATCCGTTGATAGCCCGTGCCGTATCACCCATTTCCTTAAAATTCATTCCCAGCATGAAGAATGCCTCTGCGTTATAAGGCTGCCTTTGCAAGATTCGATTGACGGTCTGAATACTTCCGTCGTACTGTTTGAGCGTGAATTGGATCTCACCGAGTTTCAACTCCGTCCCAATGCTGTCGGGAAAGCGTTCCGCTGCTTTCTCCATGACTTCCAAAGCTTCCCTGGAGCGGTAATTGTCCAGGAACACATTAGCCAGTTCGTGATAATAATCTACCTGATCACTCCCAAGTCTTATCGCTTGCTGCAAGTCCTGGATCGCCAGGTCATAAGCTTCGTTTATTGCATACAGCTTGCCTCTTTCTGCGTACCATACAGGGTTAAGACTGTCCCGGGCAATCCGCTGGGTGAGTTGCTGTACCCCCGGTATCGCCGGAGAAGGCCCGGCCGAATTGCGGTCCGGCGAGGAACAAAACATCCAGATTGAGGCCAGAAACAGAAGCATAAAGATTGAATGGATTCTCATACGACTTACTACCTTTAGGTTTGAACATCATCACCTGAATAAATGCAATGAACATGTCCAGTATGTCCAATCAACCATTGCCCGGTGAATATCCCCATTATTCCCAAAGGTACATCGAATTGGTGCCCGAAGAGCAAATTGTAGGCGCCCTTGTCCACAACAAACATGAGATTGAAGAACTCTTGCTGCAAATCCCGGATGATAAATGGGATTTCCGCTATGCACCTGAGAAATGGACCTTGAAAGAGGTAGTCATTCACATCTTGGATACCGAGCGAATTATGGCGTACCGCGCATTGCGCATGAGCCGGCACGACAGTACTCCGCTGGCAGGCTTTGAACAAGACGATTATACACCTTTTGTTCATGCTGAAAAGCGATCTCCGATGTCCTTGAGGGAAGAGTGGAATGCCCTACGGGATTCTTCCATTCATGTCTTCATGTACCTCGAACCGGCGGATCTCGCATTCACCGGTACAGCAGCCGGATACCCGTTCAGTGTGCGGGCGCTGGGCTATTTTATAGCGGGACACGCCCGATACCATGCGCGGATCATCCGTGAACGATATCTGATTTAGTTTTATTCCACTTCAACCTCATCCACAAAGAGCCATGCGGGCTGACCTGCACCCAGATGCCAGGACGGGCATGTTCCGATGCTTTTTGCCTGGATCCGGATATAGCGGGCAGACGTTTTGATAAACTTGGCCACTTCGATAATCCTTGGAGCATCCGAGGCATTCACGCTGTAATTCCAGGTATGGATTGTTTTGTATTTCTTTCCGTTCTTTGAAACGGCAAATTCAACGCGGCTGGGAGGGAAAATCCAGGAATTTTGTAATTCCAGAAATTGGGTCTTTATCTTGGAGATGTCTTTCTCCTCGCCCAGGTCGATTACCGCTTCCAGATCATCCCCTTTGTAGCCTTGCCAATTACCATCTGACGGATTCATGCTCCCTTTTTTGCCATTGGTAATTGCATTTACGCCACCTCCAGCATATTCTTTTGCATAAGGCGTATATAAGCTGACCGGGTGGTTGGTTGCCAAATTATTGACCCACTCAAACTGGGTGCTGCTGGAGGACCATCCTTGCGGGGTCTTTGCTTTAGCTAAGATCTTTACCGATCCCGCCGGACTCAGTGGTTCGGAATAGTGCATACCAGAAACCATAGGGTCCGTTCCATCGAGGGTATAAAAGATTTCCGCATTGGAATTAGCACTGCTCATGATGATCTGTCCATTTTCCTGACGGATGTCGACGGTTTCAAGAATAACCGGCCAGTTATCGGTTCGAAATGAACTTGCAGGTAATCCGGCCTCATTGATCAGGTTACCCACTCCCAGGTTGGAAAAGGCATAGCGTACTGCCGCAGGCTCGGGAACCGCATCACAGGTGACGACCAACTGATTGTTTTCAATCTTTCCGACTGCAGGATGGAAGACTCGATCGGATCCGGCCATCTCCAGGTCCGTCACCATTCCACCGGTTGTCTTCAGTCCACTTGCATGATCAAACCGAATCCGCATGCGGTCTCCCTGAATATCGTCTCCAATAAAGAGCGGTCCACTGTATTCGAGGTCGGTTCTTCCATAGTCCTTCGCCAAAGCGATATTGGCCAGCCGGGTGCCTACGTCGAACTTATTTCTAGGATGGATATCGTATAAATTGCCGATATCACTGACCACGGTCATGCCGGTATGTGGCACCCTCAGGGTCAGTAACTGCGCCTCGCGAACCATCGCCCCGACAAGCGGAGTGCCGTAGTTGTATGGAGCTATTTGTACGAAATAAAAGGAGATAGGAGCTCTCCACAATTGACGCCAGGATTCGATCATGGCCGGAAATAACCGACGGTATACGATGGGATTGGCTGTATTGGATTCTCCCTGGTACCAGATGGCCCCCTGGATGGGAAATGATGCCAGCGGATAAATCATCGCATTGTATAATACCCCTGGTGTGCGTGGCCACCAGCGGGAATCGCTTAGTAAGTTCAGGGTAGCACTAAACTCCGGATCATTATTCACCACTTCAGCGGGGGTCCAGACCTCTGCAGGTGTCCCGCCCCAACTGGAATTGATCAAACCGACCGGAACCAATAATTTGTCATGTAATTGCTTTCCGAAGAAATAACCCACTGCGCTAAAAGTTTCCACTGTTGTGGGATCACAGACTACCCATTTACCAGGAAGGTCATCCTGTGGATAATCGGCTGTGGTGCGGGGAACCTGAAAAAGTCTGATCTCCGGTACATCAGCTTTTTTTTGCAGTGATTCCCGGTCGTCGATACCACTGCGCATGCTCCATTCCATGTTGGATTGACCGGAACACAACCATACCTCTCCGATTAAAACATCCTCAATCACAATTTGATTGGATGCTTCGATGCGGATGGTATAGGTCTTTGTGCTGGCTTGTGGCGTCGGTATTCTTACCTGCCACTTAGCCATGTTGGTTCCTTCCGCAACAAATACCGAGTCGGTCCATCCTGGTTTAATGGTTACCTGTTCACCTGTGTTGCACCAGCCCCAAATAGAAACCATGCGGTTGGCTTGCAAAACCATGTGGTCGCTGAGAATAGCTGGCAACCGTACCTGGGCAATGGCGCTCTGAAGACCGATTACCAAACAGGTAAGCAACATCCATGATGCAATTACATTATTATTCCTGACACGCATAAAAGATGTGTTTTTATCTGCTCTTAGATTCTCCGGATCCGGATATTCCGGAACCATACCTGATCCTTGTGATCTTGCAAGGCGATCTTACCTTTCTTCGCGGTACCGAAAGCTGGCCACTCGTGGAATTTTGATCCTGCTATTAGTTCTTTCCAGGAGGGATCATTCATGTCAAACTGAACCACATCGGTTCCATTAAGGTTGAAAGTTCCTTTACCCTGATCCATTCGGATTTTAACTGCATTCCATTCCCCGGCAGGCTTAACGGTTTCTTCACTACATGCTACCAGGTCATAAAGGTCCCCGGCACGGTGTTTTGGAATTTTAGCATCCGGATGACAGGAATTGTCCAGGACCTGTATTTCCGGACCGGTAAAATAGGTCTCTTCGTATTCGGGTGATTCGATGACTCCAAAGAATACGCCGCTGTTTCCACATGGGGATATTTTCCATTCCAGCTCAAGGTCAAAATTTTCAAAGTCCTCTTTGGTCACCAGGTCACCTCCACCGATGGGATTTCCTTCAGCATCCTTTATGCTGACATCGCGGGTAAGTGCACCGTCTTCAATCTTCCATGCACTGCCGATGGTGTCAGCCAGATAACTGCGCCAGGCATCCAGCGAGCTGCCGTCAAACAACGGAATCCATTCACTTTCGGTCATGGTTTCAGTGGCAGCGCCTTCTTCTTTATTAACCGGTTGATTGCAGGCCATCAGGGAAGCTATGCAGACCATCCCCAGGCCAAGTTGCTTTATCTTTCTCATTTATTCGATAATAATTTTAGATAATCATTTACCACTTCATTAGGCACCAATATGGTCAGGTTGTACTGCTTGATCTTCCAGCCATCTGGTGTTTTTGTGAGTATGCCGCTCCCTCTGCATGTGCCCATCCAGGTATCCAGCAGTTCATCAAACCAGGCCAGGTTTCCAGCCTCATCCACCTGGATATGCCGCTCTCCGGGCTTAAAATCCCATACTTTTTTCTGTTCAAAATAAGGCTTGCAAAAAGTCCAAAAGGCAGCTTTGTTCCATCGTTCGCCGGGGTCGGTTCCCAGGAATACGCCATCTTCGGCAATGGCATTAAAATAAGTGGCTGCATCTGCATTAGCCGCAGCGCGATGCCAGCCATCCAATAGGACGGCTATGGCCTGGTAAGGGTCTTCCGGACATGGCTCCTGGCGACGGGTATCGTGAACTGTGGTGATCAGCCACTGTCCATTGATCTGAACAAGATCAAATGCATCAACCCCACAATGAATAAACTTGCCACCTGCATATAGTGCGTATTCCGCCCATAAATTAGCCAAAGGCCCATCGATCTTTACATCCGTATTAAATAGGATCTCCCGGACATTGCCCGGCGCCATTTTACCCACTGCAGCAATAAACTGGTCTATCGGCATCACGGTGTAAGGAGCTCTGTTCCTTTCGCTTGCTCCGGCTGTAATCAGGCTCGCACCAGGGACAAACAATTGTCTGAGGGCAGAGGTATCCGCCTGATGCATGGCCTCGAACATACGGTCAATCTGCATACGAACCAACAAGGCCTGATCCGTGGTGGCATCTCCCGGAACAACCGGGGTGTTTTCTTTTTTATAAGGGCTCTGAATAACTAGCTTTTGTGCAAATGCCGAACCTGCAACCCAGCAAGAAAGTGTTATGGATAACAGAATATATTTCATGAATGTGATTTGAAAAGAAAGATAGAAAAAACCGGTTAGATTCTAACGTTCCGGACGTCGTAGTGCCTCGCTTCCCGGGTGGCTTCGCTTCCAGTTCCTCACTGAAATTCCAAACAATTCCGGCATCCGGCGCGTCAACAGCTTAAGTTAGGCGCGAAATTGAAAAAAATTACGAAATGCTTCGTAGATGTATTGACAATTCATGGATTGGTATTTATATTTGTTACGAAATGCTTCGTAGATGAATGTTAAAGTCACAGATTCCGAATTATCGATCCTGCAGGTATTGTGGTTGCACGGACCTTCAACCGTAAGAGAAGTCCACGAGATTATTTGCCTGGAGCGTGAAGTTGGCTATACAACCACCCTAAAACTGATGCAGATTATGCTTGAAAAAGGCTTGGTATCCCGTGATGAAGCAGGCAAGTCCCACCGCTATACCGCCAGCGTCAAGGAATCTGCCGTCCAGCAGTCATTCATCGGAAAAATGCTGGATACGGTCTTCCATGGATCTCCTTCTGCGCTGGTTCTTCAGGCATTAGGCAGTCACGAGACATCACCGGAAGAGTTGGAAAAGATAAAAGCATTGATAGAACAATTAGAAGCGCAACAACGTGACCAATAATCTTTACATCGAATGGCTGGCCCAAATTCTGGTCCATACCTTGTGGCAAGGGACCGTCATAGGTCTGCTGGTGTTACTCCTTCAACAATGGATGCACCGTCCGGTTTACCGCTTCTGGCTGGCCTGGAGTGGGTTAGCCGGGATGTTGTGTTGTGCAATAGCAACCGGTTGGCTCCTTTGGCCTGATGCCGGAGGGACATTCCTGAAGGAGGGTATCTCATGGCATTCGGAAGATCCATCGATGATTCTGAATCCGGCCCTACCAAAAAGTATCAATGATGGGTCGATATCCAGCTATTTAGTACCCTTATGGATGGTAGGAACCATGCTGATGCTTCTGCGGATGGCTCGGAATTATTTTCACCTCCGGCATGTGATCAGCAGCCATCAGTCAGCCCCACCGGACTGGATAACGCTTTTAAACCGCTTGATTTCCCGACACGGTTTACGTCGTAAAATACGTCTTGGGTTGAGTGACCAAATCAAGGCACCTGTCCTGATTGGCTGGATCAAACCTTTCATCCTGTTCCCAATTGCCAGCGTAAATCATCTGGATACGGAAGAAGTTGAGATTGTTCTTTTACACGAAATGAAACATATTCTTAACCACGACTATCTTTTATATCTCATCGCCTCAATGATTCAGTCGGTGCTTTATTTCCATCCGGTTGTATGGTGGTTGATGAAAAGTATGGATGAAGAACGGGAATACCGCTGTGACGATGGTGTCTTGTCTGCAGGAAAATCACCCTTGGCTTACGCCCAGACACTGTATAAGCTAGCCCTTAATCAATTGCCGGTTCCTTCCGCAAGTTTGAGTATCGTTTCGAAGCGCCATCAATTGATCCGGCGTATCAATCGCATGATTTCTAAACCTGAACAAACATATCGTATGAACAAATCTGTTTCCTGGCTGTCCGTGCTGCTTCTTGTAGCTGCACTTTTCGGGCTTTCCGCCTGGTGGCATCCCGATCCGTCTGAACAGACGTCCTCCATTACCCCTGATCATAAACCGGTAATAACCGGTATTCAGGACACTGTACCTGATAAAAAAGACATATCGGTGACCATGGAAAATGGTGAAATCAAGTCTTTGATCATTGATGGAAAAACCATACCACCAGCGGATTATTCCAAGTACGAAGCGCTCATTCGCGATATGACGCCACCTCCCCCGCCGCCGCCGCCACCAGCTCCGCCGGCCATTAAATCACCGGTCTTGCCTGCACCACCACCACCACCGCCGGTTCCGGCTCCTGGTGTAGCCATTCCACCGGTTCCGGCTATACCTGCCATGCCTGACCTACCGGCACTCCCTCCGATTCCGGCTATTCCAGCGATACCGGACAGCATTCGTCACATGATGGGAGATGCTTTTAAAGCGTGGGATTGGGATGAAGATCAATTCGCGGATTGGGGCAAGCAATGGGAAAATTGGTCTAACCAGTTTAACGATAGCTTTGCCACTGAATGGACAGCTTCAACAGAACAATGGAAAGATTGGCAAAGCAATTTCAACCAGTCCATGATGCAATGGCAAAACGATTGGAAAGACAACCAAAATTGGAAAGAATATGCCAATCAATGGAAAGAATGGCATGAACAATTCGGAGAAAAATGGAAAGAACAGGCTGTTCAGTGGGAGAAAACAGCCCAGGACTGGGCTCAATTTTCCGAGCACGGATGGCTACACGATGGAAAATATAAAGCCATCCAGGAACTGTACGAAGCAGACGGATATGGTCAATTGGATCAACTATCCTCCCTAAGGTACAATGACGAGAAACTGGAGATTAATGGAAAACAAATCAAGGATACCGACGTCGATCGTTATTTGAAGGTGTTGGGCTGGAGTAAGGAAGGTAATCATCATTTCGAGTGGAATCATAATGACCAACCCAGACAACAGTAACACTTAGTAAAATTTCATGCATTCATACTAAATCAGTAGAAGCCGGTAATAAACGACCGGCTTTTTTATAATTATTAACCAGCG
>ERZ795053.514-NODE-514-length-49950-cov-8.800722_pt1 | contig 49950 bp, 44 predicted proteins | sample MGYA00375137_ERZ795053 | MGnify/ENA primary metagenome ERZ795053 (study PRJEB30182, sample SAMN05720284) | activated sludge metagenome | isolation source: Anaerobic digester | place: Hong Kong | collected 2014-12-17 ...
AGGTCAGGGAAGGCGTCGGCCACCTGATCCCCGCCGGTGACCGGAACGCCGCGGCGGCGGGCAGCCAACGCCAGCGCACTGACGCCCGCCCCGCCGATGCCGACGAAGTGAAGAGGTCGCTGATCCGCGGGGTCAAAGAGGAGGGACACCAGCGCCTGTCAATCAAGGTGAAGTGAAGCCAGCAAATAGTTGCAGAACAAAAGCTTGGAGCGACAGCTAAAGCGGATTCTTGATATGTGGAAAAAGCGTCATCCCTGGCTGACGCCGGTCAGTGCTGGCCCGGAATCCCCCGCCCCGATCGCCATTGGCGAGTCGTGGTGACCCACGCGGCCATGTGGATAAACCCGAACTCTCCCGCACCAACTTGCACTCCTTGGATATCGCGGCGCCAGTGTCAAACTATTTGACGTTTGCAATCGGCGTCGCCAAGCGCTTGCACATCACACAAAGTATTACATGACATGGAGTTACGCAATAGTACCCCGGAATGGCATACGAAGTGCTTTGTCCGGCGACGGATTCCTTAGCGCCCATTTCGGGGTGCGGTCCACAAAACTCTCTTGGAGGAGTGTTTTATGCGTTTCCCCATGCTTGCCGCAGCCACGTTGCTCGGCGCCGGGGCCGTGTCGGCCCAGAGCGCCTCGATCACCGCCCGCGCCAACGTCTTCACCCCGCTGGTCGTCACCGGGGCACAGGACCTCGACTTCCAGAACGTCTTCCCGGGTGCGGCGAAGACGGTCGGCGTGGCGGCGCCGAGCGCAGGCCGGTTCGACATCACCGGCCAGGCCAACGCTCCGGTCTCGCTCACCTTCGCCCTCCCCACCAACCTCACCAACGGCGGCAACACCCTCCCGATCGGCTCGTGGACCGGGTGCCGCAACGCCACCAACACCGCCACCGCGTGCACGACCCTGACGCCGAGTGCGACGGCCACCAACGCGAGCTTTGGCGCCGCGGGGACGATGTTCGTCTTCGTCGGTGGCACGGTCACGCCGGCCCCGTCGCAGTCGGCCGGGGTCTACACCGGTACGGTCCAGCTGACTGTCGCCTACCTCTGAGGTAGGCGGTGCGCCCCGGGCTCCTCGCCCTCGCCCTCTGGGCGATGGTTCCGCTCGTGCTGTCCGGCCAGGTGGTCGTGTCGGCCGAGCGGGACCTGGACTTCGGCGTGGTGTTCCGGGGCGTGCCCTCGACGGTTGACCCGACCGACGCGGTGAAGGCGGGCCGCATCGTGGTGACCACCCCCCGCAACGTGCAGTTCCGGGTCTCCTTCAGTGTCCCGACCCTGCTGCAGGGGAGCGGCAGCGCCACGATGCCGATCAGCATCGGCAATGGCGACATCGCGGCCCGCTTCAACACCTCGAGCTTCCGCTATTCCCTCAATCCCTCGTCGATGTACCTCGTCACGATGGGGAGGGGGTACATCACCTTCGAGTACGGCGGGACGGTGAGCCCCAGGACCACCCAGGCCCCGGGGGCGTATGCCGGCCCGATCATCATGACCGTGAGCGTCCTGTGAAGCCCGTGACCCGTCTCCTGAGCGCAGCCCTCGCCCTCGCAGGCCTCCAGGCCGGGCTCGCCGCGCAGGCGGTGCTGGTGGCACCGCACCTGATCACCCTGACCCACGCCGAGCGCGGCGGGGTCGTCAACCTCTACAACCCCGGCGACCGGCCGATCGAGGTCGAGCTGGGACTTGGCTACGGCGTGCCGACGGTCGACTCGGTGGGGGAGTTCACCCTCGAGCTCGGATCGACCGGCCCCCGGGATGCCTCGGGCTGGCTGGCGCCCTACCCGCGTCGCCTTCGGCTGGCGCCGCTCCAGCGGCAGACGATCCGGCTGCATGCCTCGCCACCGGCCGAGCTGGGGGACGGCGAGTACTGGGCCCGCCTGATCGTGTCGGCGAAGGCCGACAAGGCGGACACCACCCAGGCGTCGGAGGCCGACCGGATCGCGATCGGTCTCGGCCTCGAGGTGCGGACCATCCTGCCGGTCCTTTACCGGAAGGGGAGCCCCGCCGTCGCGCCGACCCTCGGTGAGGTGACGATGGCGCGCCTCGGTGACTCGCTGCTGGTGACGCTGCCCCTCGCCCCGGTGGGCGACGCGGCGTTCCTCGGCACGGCCACCCTGACCCTCCTCGACGCCGATGCCCAGCCGGTGCAGCGCACCGAGCTGCCGCTGTCGCTCTACCAGGCCGCCGAGCCGATCGTCAGGATCGGTGCGCTGGACCCGCGGGCACGGACGCTCCAGGTGCACGTCGCCTCCGGTCGCGAGGACCTCGACGCGCTGCCGGTGCTGCCGAGCCCGCCACTCACCCGCACCTTCGTGCTGCCCTCGCCGTGAGCTCTCGCGCCCCGTCGGCCCTCCTCTGGGCGATCCTCGCCCTCCCCTGCCCGCTCGTGGCGCAGGGATACGCCGCGGCGTCCGCCGGGGTGGAGGAGGCCGTCGTGGCGCTGGAACTGTCCCGGCTGGATGAGCGCATCATCACCGTCGACCGCGATGGCGGGGTCGCGTGGATCCCGCTGCGCGAGGTCGCGGCCCTGACCGGGTACAAGTACCGCGACACGCCGACCTCCGGGGCGCTGCTGCGCGGCTCTGACGAGGTCGCCGTCTTCACCGCGGCCGCGGGCACACACCGCGACCCGACGGGGTGGCTGGTGCGCAGCGACTCGCTCGCCGAGCGCCTCGGGTTCGACATCGCGGTCGACTGGGAGGAGTTGCGGATCGTCCTCCTCGACCCGGGGAGCACCCCGGCGGCCCAGCGGGTGGCGCGGGAGCGGCGGCAGCGTGAGCTGCTGCGGCAGGCCGCGACCGCGCCCCTGACCGCGCGTGCCGCCCGGCCACTCCTCGACGGCCTCGCGCTGGAGTATGGCGTGGGGATGTCGCCGTCCGGCTCGGTCGATCGGGTGCTGACCACCGTCGGGACCTCGGTGCTCGGCGGGGGCCTCTCGCTCCAGCTCGATCACGCGGGGGCCACCCGGGTCGACGGCAGCTGGACGTCCTCGTGGACGGGCGACCGCGTGGTGTCGCAGGTCCGCCTCGGCGACGGGATCGCCAGCGGCCCGCGGCCGCGGAGCCTGCGCGGGGTCACCGTCTCGAACTCGCCGCTCACCCGCTTCGAGGACCTCGGGGCGCTGCCGGTGACCGGCCAGGTCGGCGCCGGCTGGGAGGTCGAGGCCTACCGCGGTGGCCGTCTGGTCGCGGTGCAGCAGGCCGACGCGCTGGGCCGCTACCGCTTCGACGTGCCGGTGCGGATCGGCGAGAACCCGGTGAGTGTCGTGGCGTACGGTCCGAGTGGCGAGCGCCGGGAGTCAAGCCGTTCCCTGACGATCGATGAGGATGTCACCCGCCCGGGCCGGTTCGAGTACGCCATCTCCGCGGGAGAATGCCGCTCGGCCGAATGCCACGCGACGGGCAACCTGGATGGGCGGTTCGGCGTGGCACCCGGTTGGACTGTCCGGGGCGGCTACGACGGCTTCACCCGGGACACCCTGCCCGACCTCCACCACCCGTATGCCGGGTTCACCGGTCGGCTCGCCAACCAGCTCTGGCTCGACGGCGAGCTCGTCGTCGATGCCTCGCGCCAGGTCGGCCTGCGCTATGAGCCCTCGGCCGCGCTCACCGTCCGCACCGAGTATTTCCGGTTCGACGAGGGCGTCCGCCAGCCGATCCTCACGATCGCCGGGCGCGGCAGCCAGTTCACCAGCTCGGCGTTCTGGCGCCCGGGCGGCGTGTATGGCAGCACGTCGCTCGAGCTCTCGACCGACTACGTCACCGGCTCGGCCGGCACGATCACCAGCGCCCGCTTCACCGCGGGACTGAATGCCGGACCGTTCCGGCTGCTCCCCTCCGCCCGGATCCTCACGACCGAGATGGCGGGGGTGTCGACGGTGACCCGGAGTGTCGGCATCACGGCGATGCGATTCCCCACGATGCGCGGCAGCGGCATCCCGCTGCTGGGGCGGGCGATCCTGCGGGCCACGGCGGAGGCCGACCCGACGGCCGGCTTCCAGACGGCCGGGCTGTTCGCCGCCTGGCCGGCCTCGCGAACCGGGCAGTTCGAGGTCGGGGCCACCTGGAACCGCAACGCGGGCACCTCGCTCACCGTGCGGTCGATGATCTCGCTCGGCGGGGCCCGCCTGTTCGGCAGCGTGACCCGCCGTCCGGACGGCAGCGTCGAGTCGAACCCGTACCTGCAGGGGATGCTCTACCTCGACCCGTCGGGCGGCGTGCGCTCGAGCCCCGAGATCGGTGGCGATCGGGCCGGCGTGACCGGCATCGTCTGGGTCGACACCGACGGCGACGGCGTGATGGACCCCGACGAGGAGCCCGCACCGGGTGTGCGCCTCGAGATCGGGGCGCGCAGCGTCATCACCGATCGGGAGGGCCGCTACGAGACGTTCGGGTTCGCCCCCTACCTGCCGATCCGGATGTCGATCGATTCGATGTCGTTTCCGTCCCCGCTGCTCGTCGCGTCGCTTCCTGATTCGGGGATCGCCGTCGCGCCGTTTCGCCTCGAGCGGATCAACCTCGCGCTCACCCCTGGCGGTGTGGTTGACGGGATCGTCCGCCACGACGACGGCAGCCCGGCCCCCGGCATCGAGGTCATCCTCTGCCGGATCGGCACCTCGGACTGCCGCACGATGCGCAGCTACGCCGATGGTGCGATCTACGAACTCGGCCTGCGCCCCGGTCGGTGGCGCGCCTCGACCGATGGGGCGCCGATCGGCACGGTCGAGGTGCGCGCCGGGCAGTCGAGCCGGGCCGAGCTCCGGTTGCCCCGGCGGCAGATGGTTGCAGTGGAAACCTGGCAGCGCCCGCTGATCGGTGACGACGCTGCCGCGGCACCGACCGCGGTCGTCGCATCGCCGGTCCCGGTGGACACTGTCGCCGTGCGCGTCGCCGAGGCCGGCATGGACGCCGCCGCGGCGCCGACCACGGCGCGCGACGATGGCATCATGGATGCCGCACCTCCCTCGCCGCCCGAGCCCGTCCGCACGGTGAGCACGACTCCGGAGGCCGACGTACCGGCCGAGGGCACCGGCATCGTCGACCCGACGATGCGGCCGATGCCGACGCAGGAGCGCAACGTGCCACCGACGCGCGAGCTGCGCGGACGCGAGTGGCTCGAGCGCCGCGACCCGTTCGATCGGCCGCGACGCGTCTGGAACTATCTGGAGCCGTAGCCCGGGCCGAGCATGGCGATCGCGCGCCGGGCGAGGTCCCGTGCGGCCTCCGGTCGCGCGCGCGACGCGAGGGCGGCGCGCATCGCCTCCCGGCGGGCGGTGTCGGCGAGCAGCGCACGCACCTCACCGGCCAGGCGCTCGGCGGTGAGCTCGCGCTGCGGCACGAAGACGGCGGCGCCCGCGTCGGCCATCGCACGCGCGTTCGGGGTCTGGTGGTCGGCGGCGGCACTCGGCAGCGGGACGAGGATCGCCGGAACGCCCCACGCGGCGAGTTCCGCGAGCGTCATCATCCCGGCCCGGGTGAGGGCGACGTCCGCAATCGCCCAGGCGTCCGCGAGCGGATCGATGAAGTCGATGACATGCACCTGCGGAGGCCGGTGCAGCGCGGCGAATTCCGCGTGGGTGCGCCGCCCCGTCGCCCAGATCACCTGCACGCCCTGCGCACCGCCCTGCCCGATCCACTCGGCCACGACGCGATTGAGCGCAAGCGAGCCCTGGCTCCCGCCGGTCACCACCATCACCGGTCGACCCGGTTGGAACCCGAAGCGCGTGCGCGCGCCGCCCACGCGGGCGCGATCCGGCGGAGCGATCGGAGCCCCGGTCACGGCCGCGCGCTGGCGCACCGCCTCGGGGAACGCCTCGCGGGCCTCCGGTGCCCCGAGCCAGATCGCATCGACCCGCCCCGCGACCAGGCGCGTCGCGAGCCCCGGCCGCACGTCGAGCTCGACCACGGCCGTCGGGATGCCGCGCCGCGCCGCACGCCACACGACGGGCGCGCTCACGTACCCACCGGTGCCGACCACGAGCGCCGGTTCCACTTCCGCGAGCCAGGCATCCACGTCGCGCACGAGTCGCACCGCGAGCCCGGGCCAGCGGACGTTGCGCCACCAGGCCTGGCGATGGAGTGGCTGGAACGGGAAGAGGCGATGCGGGACCCCGCGCGCCGGAAGCACCGTCGCCTCGATCCCGCGTTCCGCCCCGGCATGCAGCAGGCGGATCGTCGGCTCCAGCGACTGCACCGCCGCCCCGATCGCGAGCGCCGGAAAGAGATGCCCGCCGGTCCCCCCGCCTGCAAAGAGGATCGTGGTCATCGGGCCTTGCCGCGCCGGCGGCCGATCGACACGAGCACCCCGGCCGAGAGGAGGTAGATGACCAGCGAGACGCGGCCGACCGAGATGAACGGCAGCGTGAGCCCGGTCGGCGGCATCAGGCTCATCACGACCGCGGCATGCATCAGCGCCGCGACCGCGACCATGGTGGTGAGGCCGACCGCGAGAGCCCGGCCGAACGGATCGGTCGTGGTGCGCGCGATCCGGAAGCCCATCCCGCAGAACAGCGCGAACCCGAGGGCGAGCAGTACCATCCCGACGAAGCCCCACTCCTCGCCGATCACCGAGAGGATGAAGTCCGAGTAGCCGAAGGCGACATGCCCGAGCTTCTGGGTCCCCTGGCCGAAGCCGAGGCCGAACACTCCGCCGTTGCCGAGTCCGATCAGCCCCTCGCAGACCTGGTCGTCGGCGGCACACTCCAGTGCCGGGTGGAGGAAGGTGGTGTAGCGATCGAGTCGCTCCGGCGTGAACAGGACCATCGCGCCGACACCCACCGCGCCGACCGCGGCCGCGAGCGCGACATGACTGATCCGGACCCCGGCGACGAACGCGATCGAGAGTCCGGTCACGCCGAGGAGGATGGCCATCGAGAGACTCGGCTCCACGACGGTGAGGCCCGCGGCCACGACGATCGGCACCATGAGCGGGACGAACCCCTCGCGGAACTTGCGCACCCGGGTCCCGAGCTCGGCGACCAGCGTCGCGACCATCACGGCAAGCGTGAAGCGCGCGAACTCGGAGATCTGCAGTTGCATGCCCGGGAGCTTGAGCCAGCGGCGGGCGCCGTACTTCAGCGGCACCAGCGTCTCGATGACGCCGGGCGCGCGGCTGCCGTGCCAGAGGATCGCGACGACGGCGATGCAGGCCAGTCCCGCGACCGTGGCGTAGAACATCGGTCGGGCGAGGCGGCGATAGATCCGGTAGTCGAGCCGCGCCGCCACGAGGAACGCCACGCCCCCGATCAGCGCGCCGGAGAGCTGCTGCCCGACCTCGCGATTCCAGCTCGGGGAGTAGCTGCCCGCGGCGTAGCAGACGGCGATGCCGAGCGCGGTGAGGGTCAGGGTGAGCACGGCGAGGAGACGGGTCTCCCAGCGCAGCTCGCCCGGGTGGCGGACGCCTGGGGCGCTCATCGTGCTGCCACCAGCGCGCGGAACCGCTCGCCGCGCTGTTCATAGTTGTCGAACTGGTCGTAGCTGGAGCAGGCGGGCGAGAGCAGCACCGCGCCCCCCGCTGGGGCGAGCTCGGCCGTCCGCGCGACCGCCTCCTCGAGCGTCGTCACCCGCTGCACCGGCACGAGCCCCTCCAGGTCCCTCACCACCAGCGGGGCCGATTCGCCGTACGCCACGACCGCGACAGCGCGGTCGAGCACGTCGCGCAGCACGTGGTACGGCTCGCCCTTGTGTCGGCCGCCGAGGAGGAGGACATAGGGGCAGTCCATCGCCTCGAGCGCGACGCGGGTGGAAGCGAGGTTGGTCGCCTTCGAGTCGTTGATGTAGCGCACCCCCGCCACCGTGCCGACGGGCTCGAGTCGGTGGGGCATCGCCTGCACCGAGGCCGGCGCGTCGGTGAGTCGCGCGAGCGCCACCCCGCTCGCGTGGACGGCAAGTGCGGCCGCGAGGAGGTTGGCGACGTTGTGGTCCCCGAGCAGCGGGAACGCCTCGCGCGCGCAGAGGGGCTGGTCCCCGATGCGCAGCACTCCTGCCGCGCGGTCGTACCACGCATCGGCGCGCCCCCGGACGCTGAACGCGAGGTGGCGACCCGCGACCCCGGCCACCATCTCGCGCGAATCGGGGTCGTCGAGGTTGTGGATCCAGATCGATGCGGCGTTGGCATTCGCGAACAGCCGGGCCTTGTCGGCGTAGTAGGCGGCGAGGTCGGGATACCGGTCGAGGTGATCGGGGGCCAGGTTGGTCAGCACGCCGACCGTGGGACGCAGTGTCGGCATGTCGTGCAACTGGAACGACGAGAGCTCGACCGCGAGCCATTCCGGCGGCGCCGGGTCGAGGGCGACCATCGAGAGCGGCAGCCCGATGTTGCCCGCCGCCACGCTCCGCCGCCCCGCGTGGCGCATCAGGTGATCGACCAGCGCCGTGGTGGTCGTCTTGCCGTTGGTGCCGGTCACCGCGATCGCCGGGACGCCGGCGAGTCCGTCGAGCCCGAGCTGGGCCTCCGACAGCACCTCGCGACCCGCCGCACGCGCCGCCTCGATGACGGGCGCCTCGGGCGGGATCCCCGGCGAGACCACCAGCGCCGCCGCGCGCGCGACCCGTTCGAGGTCGTGTCCGGCGGGGTCGATCGCGACGAGCGGTCCTTCGAGTGCCACCGCGGCGTCCGGCGGTGTCCCGCGATCGGACCCGTAGGCGCGCACGCCGCGCGCGGCGAGCAGCTGCAGTGCGGCCTGCCCCGAGCGACCCAGGCCGGCCACCGCCACCTCGGCGCCCGCGGCGCGCCACCGATCGAATCGGGTCATCGCAGCTTGAGGGTGGCGAGCGCGAGCAGCGCGCAGAAGATCCCCAGGATCCAGAACCGCACCACCACCGTGGTCTCCGCCCAGCCCAGCTTCTCGAAGTGGTGATGGATCGGCGCCATGCGGAAGACCCGGTGCGCGTCGGCGTATTCGCGGCCGCGGGTGCGGCGATACCACTTGTACACCCCGGTCTGCAGCATCACCGACACCGCCTCCGCGACGAACACCCCGCCGATGATCACCAGCAGGAACTCGGCCTTGAGCAGGATCGCCATCGTGCCGAACGTGCCGCCGAGGGCGAGCGATCCGGTGTCGCCCATGAACACCTTCGCGGGGTGGGCGTTGAACCAGAGGAAGCCGAGGCAACTCCCCATGAGCGCCGAACAGAGGACAGCGAGTTCGCCCGCCCCCGGGAGCATCACGAGGTTGAGGTAGGTCGTGGTGTCGACCCGGCCGAGGATGTAGGCGAAGAACGCGAACGCCCCCGCGGCGATGGCCGAGAGCCCGGTCGCGAGGCCGTCGAGCCCATCGGTGAGGTTGACGGCGTTGCTGAAGCCGGTCACGACCCCGGTGACGAACACGACATAGAGCAGCGGCGCGAAGACGACCAGGGTGTACTTGAGGAACGGCACCGTGGTCGCGCTGGCGGGGATGATCGACTCGGCGACCACCGGCGTGCGCAGGAGCAGCACGCCGAGGGTGACGCCGAACGAGACCTGGCCGGCGAGCTTCCATTTCGCCACGAGCCCGCGCGACTGCCCCTGCACCACCTTGAGGTAGTCGTCGAGGAAGCCGATCACCCCGGTCCAGAGCATCGCGACGAGGGTCACCAGCACGAACGGATTGTCGAGTCGTGCCCAGAGGAGCGCGGGGACCACCGTGGCCGCGATGATGATCAGGCCGCCCATCGTCGGCGTGCCGCGCTTCCCCTGGTGGGACGCGGGCCCCTCCGCGCGGATGACCTGGCCGACCTTGTGCTCGCGCAGGCGCCGGATGATGAAGGGGCCGACGACGAACGCGATCAGCAGCGCCGTCACCATGGCCCCGGCGGCCCGGAACGAGATGTACGTGAACAGGTTGAAGAGGAGCAGGTCCTTCCCCAGCGGCGCGAGCAGGTGATAGAGCATCGGACCTCAGCGTTCCACGGCGCGGGGCAGGATGGCCGGCAGCAGGCGCTCGAGGGCCGCGCCACGCGACCCCTTGAGCACGACCAGCTCGGTGCCGGCGAGGCCGGCACCGAGGAGCGGACCGGCGGTCTCGCTGTCGGGGGCGCGGACGACCACCCCCTCGTACGCGGGACAGGCGGCGTCGAACGCCGGGACGAAGTCGCCCACCAGCACCAGCACGTCCGGGGCGAGCGCGGCCAGCTCGCGCGCCACCTCCTGGTGCAGTGCGGGCGAGGCCTCGCCCAGTTCCTTCATGGTGCCGGCCACGAAGACCAGCCGCCGTCCCGGTCGGAGCGACGCGGCGAGGGCGATCGCCGCGGTGAACGACTCGGGGTTGGCGTTGTAGCCGTCGTTGAGGATCGTGAGCTCGCCGTGCTGCGTGAGTTCTCCCCGTCCGCCCGGCAGCGTGAACCCCTCGAGGGCCCGCGCGGCGGCGTCGAGGTCGAGCCCGAGCTCGCGGGCGATCGCCCACGCGAACATCGCGTTGCCCGCCTGATGCAGCCCCCGGGCGGCCAGATCGAAGGTCCGGCCGTCGACCGTGACACGAGGCCGCCCGTCGGCGAGCAGCTCGACCCGCTCGGGCACGAGGTCGGCTGCCGCGAGCCCGGCGGTGGTCACGACCCCGGCGCCGCGTGCCCGCGCACCCGGCGCCAGGTCGGGCGGTGTCGTCCCGGTGATGACCCGGGGCACGTCGGTCGTGAGCGAGAGCTTCTCGCGCACCACCCCGGCCACCGAGCCGAATCCCTCGAGGTGCCCCGCCCCGGCACTGGTGACGACCGCGATGTCCGGGACGATGATCTCGCGGTAGCGCGCGATCTCGCCGGGGAGGTTCGCGCCGGCCTCGACCACGAGCGCCTCGGTGTCGTGCGGCGCCTCGAGGATGGTGAGCGGCACGCCGACCAGGTTGTTGTTGTTGGCCCGGGTCCGCCAGGTGCGCCAGCGCGTGGCGAGGACCGCCGCCACCATCTCCTTGGTGGAGGTCTTGCCGTTCTGCCCGGTGATCGCGATCACCGGGCCCGGGACGAGCGCGCGCCGCGCATGGGCGAGGTCCCCCCACGCCCGGAGGGTGTCGTCGACCTCGAGCAGCGGCAGCCCCGCCACGGGATCGGTGCCGCGACGGACCACCGCGGCGGCCGCCCCGGCGTCGCGTGCCGCGGCGAGGAAGTCGTGGCCATCGAAGCGGTCGCCGGTCAGGGCGACGAACAGCGCGCCCGGCACGAGCGCCCGGGTGTCGGTGCAGATCGCCGGGTAGCTCGCCGGCCCGTCGGCGGGCACCCGGCCCAGGGCATCGCGCACGAACGCCGCGGTGTACGGGGAGGCCATGCTCATCCCATCAACCCGGCCACGATCGCCTTCTCGTCGAACGGCTCCTTGACGTCGCCGACGTGCTGGTAGGTCTCGTGCCCCTTCCCCATCAGGATCACCGTGTCGCCGGGCCGCGCCATGCCGAGGGCGATCCCGATCGCGACGTGGCGATCGACCTCGCGCTGGTAGCTGCTCGCCGGCATCCGCTCGGCGATGTCGTCCATGATCCGCTCGGGGTCCTCGCTGCGCGGGTTGTCGCTGGTGAGGATGACGTGGTCCGCCCCGGCCGCGGCGATCTCGCCCATGATCGCCCGCTTGCCGCGATCGCGGTTGCCGCCGCAGCCGAAGACGAGGATCACCCGGCCCGGCGTGATGCTGCGCAGCGCGCCGAGCAGCCGCTCGACCGCGTCGGGGGTGTGGGCATAGTCCCGGAAGACATGGAACGGTGCCGAGGCGAGCAGTTCCATCCGGCCGGGGACCTGGGGCGAGTGGCGCAGCTTCGCCACCAGCTCCTCCAGCGGCGCCCCGAGGCCGAGGCAGAGGGCCATCGCCGCGGCCGCATTCGCGACGTTCCACTCGCCGGGTTGCGGGATCGTCACCTCGGCGTCGCCGAAGCGGCCGGAGACCGTGAAGCTGCTGCTCGCCGTCAGCGTGACGACATCGGCGATCCGGAGCGCGGCCTCCGCGGCGGTGCCCCAGGTGATCGCCCGCGGATCGTCGACGAGGGGCGCCCACGCCGGATCGTCGGCATTGATCGCCAGCACCCCGCTGCCCGACACCAGCTCCGCGAGCCGCAGCTTCGCGGCGCGGTACGCCTCCATGCTCGGATGGTAGTCGAGGTGCTCGCGGGTCAGGTTGGTGAAGACCGCACCGGCGAACGGGACCCGGTCGAGCCGGTGCTGGTCGAGCGCGTGCGATGACGCCTCCATCGCGACCCACTTCACGCCGCGATCGACCATCCCGCGGAAGGTGCGCTGCAGGTCGACCGGGCCCGGCGTCGTGAGCTGGCCGGCGATCGAGGGCACCCGCTCCCCGGCGCCGTCGTAGGCGCCGATCGTCCCGATGCTGCCGGCGTCCTGGCCGGTCGAGAGGAGGTGGCGCACCATCGCCGTGGTGGTCGTCTTGCCGTTCGTCCCGGTCACCCCGACGATCCGCAGGTGGCGCATCGGCTCGTGGTACCAGGCGATCGCCGCCAGCTCGGCGACCGTGCGGGCATCCTTCACGAGCACGACGGGCACGGTGGTCGAGACCGGGCGTTCGGCGACGACCGCCCCGGCGCCCCGCGCGACCGCCTGCGCGATGAAGTCGTGGCCGTCGGTGCTCACGCCCGGGTAGGCGAAGAAGACGGCGCCGGGCGTCACCTCGCGCGAATCGACCGCGAGCCCCCCGATGACCGGATCGGCGCTGGGGGCGGAGACGACCTGACCATGGGGCCGGAGCAGGTCGAGCAGGGACTGGAGGTTCATCGCTCGCTCGTCGCGTGGACGGTGACGGTGCTGCCGACGGGGACGCTGTCGCCAGGCGCGGGCGTGACGGCGCTGATCCGGCCGGCACCCTGCAGGCGGACATGCAGTCCGCGTCGATGCAGGGCGAACAGCCCCTCGCGCACCGTCATCCCGCGCACCTCGGGGACGTCGACCGCCGCCCCCGCGGGCACGCCACCCGCGCGCGGAAACGGCACCCGGGCGACGGGCAGCGACTCGGGTGCCGCGACCGGCCGGGTCGGCGCGGGGCGCGCGGCGAGGACCGGCGCCGGCCGGACCTCGAGCGGCGAGGGGTCGAGGGCGAGCGCCTGCTGCACCATCGTCCGGACGACCGGCGCGGCGACCTCGCCGCCGTAGATCTCGCCCGCGCTCGGGCGGTCGATCATCACGTACACGACGAACCGCGGGTCGTCGGCCGGGAAGATCCCCGCGAACGAGGCCCGATACTCGGTGGTGTACTGCTGCGTCACCTGGTCGAGCAGCTTCGCCGTGCCGGTCTTGCCCAGCACGTCCATCAGGTCGAGCTGGGCCCTCGTCCCGGTCCCGCCGCTGTCGGTGACCAGTTGCAGGTACTCCATCAACCGATGCGCGACCTCGGGGCGCAGCACCTGCCGGAGGGTGTCCGGATGGTGGCGCCAGGTGGTGTGGCCGGCCTGGCGGTCGCGCACCTCGCGCACGAGGGTCGGTGCCACGTACGTCCCGCCGCTGGCGATCGCACCGTAGGCCGCGGCGATCTGCAGCGAACTCGCCATGAACTCGTAGCCCTGCCCCCACGAGGACTGGGTGTAGCGGGCGTTGGGATTCCGATGGGGCTGGCGCAGGAGCCCTCGCGCCTCGCCGGGAAACCCGGTCGCCGGGGCGGTGCCGAACCCGAAGTCTCGCAGCGTGTGGTACTGCTCGGCGTCGCTGATGTTCCTCGCGAACTTGCTGATCCCGATGTTGCTCGAGACCGCGATCGTCTGCCCCAGCGTCAGCAACCCGTCCTCGCGATGGGTGTCGCGAATCGGTCGGGTCAGGCCCGACTCCGTGATCGGCATTTCCCAGTAGCCGCCCTCGCCCGACACCGGTGTGGTGTCTCCCTGCGCCATGATGACCGCGGCCGCCGTGAAGATCTTCGCGGTCGAGCCCGGCTCCATCGGCTCGACGATCGCCGCCGACGCGGGGGCGAGGGTGCCGCCCTCGGTGGTGCGCAGCGAGGCCATCGCGAGCACCTCGCCGCGATGCAGGTCGAGGAAGACGACGTCGCCCCCGTGTGCGGCCTGGGCGCGCACGACGGCGCGCAGCGCGTCCTCGGCGATCGCCTGGAGTTCGTGGTCGATCGTGAGCACCACGTCGCGGCCGGGCACCGGCTCGACGAGCATGCCGTCGGGCAGCGAGACGGCGAGCCCGTCGCCATCGCGCAGATAGCGCTCGCGACCGGGCTGGCCGGTGAGGAGCGAGTCGAACGCCTTCTCGAATCCCTCGATGCCCCGCCCCTCGGCGTTGGTCCGCCCGAGCAGCGCACGCGCCACGGCGCCCATCGGGTAGTCGCGTCGCGGCAGGGCGTCGAGGTGCACGCCGTCGAGCTGGCGGATCCGCTGCACCTGGGCCGGGGTGAACGGGCCCTGGAAGTAGGGGACCCGGCGCGCCATCTGTCGGCGGATCCGGGCCGCGGGAATGCCCAGGTCGTCACGCAGCATGGTCACCACCGAATCGGCGGCGGTGAACTGGTCCTTGGCGAGGGTGATATGGTACGCCTCGAAGGTCACCGCCAGCGGCGCGCCGTCGCGGTCGAGGAGGGCACCGCGCCGGGCCGGCACCACGCGCTCGCGATCGTCCCGCGCCACCGCCCGCGCGTGCCAGGCATCGTGTTGCGCGACCTGCAGCTGGAAGGCGCGACCGATGGTGGCCAGCCCCGCCACCCCGAGCAGCCCCTGCAGGAACGCGATCCGGACGCCGGGCTTCGCCATCAGCGGGCCGGGACGCGGAGGGTGTGGATCTCGCTGTCACTCGGCGGGCGGAGGCCGAGCGCGGCGCCGACCCGGGTGAGCTCGCCGGGGGAGCGGAGGGTCACGACGGCCGCCGAGGCCTCGGTGTGCAGGTCCTGCAGGACGGCGAGCGAGTCCTCGAGGGCGTCGACGACGCGCTGCTTCGCCCAGCCGCGGGTGTCGCGGACGGTGATCACGCCGGCCACCGCAAGGAAGACGGCGGTCCAGGCGAGGACGAGCCAGCGACCCCTAGTCGGTGCGGTGGGCACGGCGGAAGCAGCGCAATCTGGCGCTCCGGGCGCGGGGATTGACGGCCACTTCTGCCTCGGACGCCACGATGGGCCGGCGGGGCGCCGCCTCCCCGAGTGGCAGGCGTCCGCAGACACATTGCGGGAGCGACGGCGGGCAGGTGCAGCCGATGCTCCAGTCACGAAAGGCATGTTTGACGAGGCGATCCTCGCCCGAATGATAGCTGATCACCGCGAGGGAACCACCCGGGGCCAGGGCGTCGCGCATCGCGGGCAGCGCCAGCTCGAGCCCGCCGAGCTCGTCGTTCACCGCAATCCGCACCGCCTGGAAGATCCGGGCGAAGTCGCCGGGCCCCGAACGGGGGCCGAGCACCGCCCGGATCGCCCCGACCAGGTCGTCGCTGGTCCGCAGCGGCCGGGTGGCCCGTCGGCGGAGGATCTCCGCGGCGAGGCGGCCGGCGCGCCGCTCGTCGCCGTAGTCCCGAAGCACCCGGGTCAGCTCCCCCTGCTCCACCTCGCCCAGCCACTCCTCGGCGGTCGGGGCATCGGGCCCCATCCGCATGTCGAGCGCCGCCCCCTCGCGGAAGGTGAACCCCCGCCCGGCGTCGTCGAGCTGCCGGGACGACACCCCCAGGTCGAGCAGGATGAAGTCCGGGCCGAAGGCTGCCACCGCGGCAAGGGCCTCGGCCGAGGCGTAGGGTGCCTGGACCACCTCGAGGGCGCGGCCGGCGAGCCGGGCCGAGGCGATCGCGAGCGCCTCCGGATCGCGATCGATCCCGAGCACCGCCTCGGCGCCGGCATCGAGGAACGCCTCGGCATGGCCGCCATGTCCGAGCGTCGCGTCCACGACCCGCCGGGCACCCGCGGCGAGCGCGAGCACCTCGGGGAGGAGAACCGGGACATGGCTCGGCGGCGGGGGCATGGTGGCGTCCATGGCCGAAAGGAAACACCCCGCCCGGCGAACCGGGCGGGGTGTCGTGGGACGGGGCTGACGGGGCTCGAACCCGCGACCTCCGCAGTGACAGTGCGGCACTCTAACCAACTGAGCTACAGCCCCTCTGGGACCAGCCCCCCAAAATAGTGACGGGGGCTGGCCGGGGGAAGTGGGTCAGCGGCAGAAAGTCCGGACCAACTCCGGCATCGCCGCCAGCTCGCTCTCGATCGAGGGGAGCGTCTGGGCCGCAAAGTTCTTGATCCGGTCGTCGGTGCTCAGCGCGGCACCTTCCATGGCGGGCTTGGCACGCTGCAGGATCGCCAGGTACCGCCGGCCATCCTCGCAGCTCTTCGACTCGCGGACCGACGTCGAGAGCGTCCGGATGTCACCGAACAGGTGCGCCCCGATGAAGTAGTTGGCATAGGCCAGCAGCCGACCGTCGGTGGTGCCAGCATCCAGCGCCGCCTGCGAGAGGGTGTCGGCCTGCGCGCTGTTCGTGCTGAACACCTTGCTCGCCCCGTTGACGAGCAGGTTGCCGAAGGTGTTCTGCAGGTCTTCGTCGCCGGAGGCCTTGACCATCGGGATGAACTCGAGCAGCCGGTCGTGCTGCCCGGCATTGGCGAGCGTCACCGCCGTGACCCGGAGCGGCTCGTAGTCCGACGGGTCAATCGCCAGCAGGCGGCGGGTCACATCGACCGCGCCATCGGCGTTGCCGCTCATCGCGAACGCCCGGCCGGCGTCCTGCAGCAGGGCGACGTTGTCGGGGAACTTCTCGATCCCCTTCTCGGCCCACTTGGCGTAGCGCACGGTGTCGTCACCGAAGCGCGCCGCGAGGTTGATCTTCTTGAAGAACGCGGTGTCGGCCTTGGTCGAGTCGATCGTGAAGAAGGTCTCGAGCTCGTCGACCGCGCACCCGAACTTCTCCTGCGCGAGGCAGGCGTTCGACTTCAGGTCGTACCAGTCGGTGTTGGCCGGGTCGGTCCGGATCCCCTCGTCGGCCACTTCCTCGGCGGCGTCCTGGCTGCCGTAGGCGCGGAAGAGGTCGAACGCCAGCTCGCGCAGCGGCTGGTTGAGCGGATCGATCCGCAGCATCTGCTGGTAGGTCGAGATCACCTTCGACGAGTCGGCGCGCTTCTGGTAGATCACGCCGAGCTGGTCGTAGGACTTGAGCGACTGCGGGTCGGTCGAGAGCGCGTCCTGGAAGTACTGCTCGGCGGTCGCGCTGGCGGAGTCCTTCCGCAGCGCGATCTGGCCGAGGCAGAACTCGGCCGGCGCCCAGTCCGGGACGAGCTTGAACGCCTTCTCGGCGGCCTCGGCCGCCTTCTTCTCGTCGGTGAACATGTTGTCGTAGCAGCCGGTGCTCTCCTTGAGCGCCTTGATCGCCGGCTTGAACTCGTCGGCCATCTTCTCGCCGAAGTCCTCGAGCTTCTGCCCCGGCTCCTGGACCTTCTCCACCACGAAGCCCGCCATGTCGTTGGCGTTGTAGGTCCCGATCAGGCGCGACACCAGCCGGTAGCGCCCGTCCGGGTTCTTGTGGAGGTTCGACATGAGCATGATGCGCGTCGAGGCGCTCTGCGCCAGCGTGCGGGCGCCCTCCGCAGTCAGGAGCGCGTCCGACGGGTAGCCGAAGAGGGCGAACGCCTCGTTCATCTTCTCGCGGGTGATGACGTTGTAGTCCCGCCCGACGACCGACTTGGACATCCGCTCCCGGAGGCCGATCCCGATCTCGACGGCGGCGGCCGAATCGGCGGCCGAGGCGGTGTACGGCGTCGCGACCAGCAGCGGCGGCGCGTTGCGCTGGGCCTGCAGCGAGCCGCGGGGCGCCATGATCTGCGCCGAGAGCGAGCCGGCCAGCAGGAACGTCAGTGCCGTCGCCGAAGAGAGACGATGCAACATCCGAGGACCTCCGAAGGGTTCACCAACTAGGACGCGAGAGTGGGCCCTGCCCTGCACGCCTGGATGGGCGAAGAGGGACTCGAACCCCCGACATCCTGCGTGTAAGGCAGGCGCTCTGACCAGCTGAGCTATTCGCCCGGGACCGGTGCCCTCAGACCAGCAGCGCCAGCGGCATCAGCACCACGTAACCGATCACGAGGAGCACCGCCGCGAGCGACGGAGACCCGCTCGCCAGGACCCCGTACCCCGCCCCGATGGTCACCAGCCCGGCCAGCGCCAGGAGGAGGTTGCGACGGGCGAGCAGCGGGGCCGGACGGCCGGACGACGTGGAAGCTTCGGACATAAGGTGATGAGGCTAGCGATCCGAAGCGGGGTGGTCAAGGCGATCGCCCGCCGCTGGCGCGGTTGTCATCGAATCGTCATCCGGCGTCATGCCGGTGTCATCCGGCGGCGGCAGGGTCCAGCCGACGTCGAGGGCAGCCCGTCGCGGGGCATCGCGGCGACGCCGCTCGGCGGCCAGCGCGGCCAGGACGAGGGCCAGGACCGCCCAGCTCCCCCCGGTGAGCAACCAGATGCCGAGGTTGTAGCGGCGGCGCATGGTGCGACGCCACGCCTCATCGAAGCCGAGCGGGTCGAGACCGGTCGAGCGCAGCAGCGCCTCGTCGAAGCCATCGCCGGCCCGCAGCCGCTCCAGCATCGGGTCGAGGCGCCCGCTGGGGTGGCGGCGGGCGATGTCGGCCACCGCCGCCGCCGCGAGGGCATAGGCTGGCCCCGCATCGGCCGCCGAGCCGCGGAGTGCGCCGTCGAGCTCCCGCAGCGAGGGGATGCGACCGAGGGCGACGGCGAGGTTGAGCTGCAGCGCGTCGAGCCGGCCGTGCTCGCCCGAGGCGAGGGCGGCGTAGCCCTCGCTGAACCAGAGCGGGACCCGGGTCGGCACCCGCGAGTGCAGCGCCATGTGCGCCAGCTCGTGGCGGAGAGTCTGGAGCGGGTTGCCACCGTCGGCCCGGATCACGACGAGCCGTCGGGAGGGCACGCTCATCCCGGCGCCCCACATCGGCACCCGGCCGCGGGACCACGCCGCGAACCCGGCGGCGTCCGGGACGAGCACGAGCGTCAGCGGGGTCAGGGTGACCTCCCCCAGCCCCAGCCACTCGGTGGGCCGCAGGATGATCTCGTGCATCTCGCCCGCGAGGCCGTCGAGGCCGGCCGAGGCGATGATGGTGACCGGCTCCGGCGGCGGCGGGGGCGGGGCGAGGGTGTCGGCCGGCCCCTGCAGGAGGGCGAGGATCAGGCCAGCGGCGAGCGTGGCAACTCCTCCCCAGCGTCGGCCGCGCGCAGGAGCTCGGCCGCCCGGGCGGCGAACGGCGAGTGCCGGATCGCGAGTCCGGTGCGCCAGGAGCTTCGTGCGGCATCGTTCTGCGCGAGGGTCCACTGCGCGCGCCCGAGCTCGGCCCACCCCTCCGCGAGGTTGGGACCGAGGCGCACCGCGCGCTCGAGGACCTCGATGGCATCGGCCGGCATCTCGCGCTCGAGGAAGGCGACGCCCAGCCAGTAGTTGGCGTACAGCGCGGCCCGGCGATCGCCGGCGCGTGCGGCCCGGCTGAGGTGCTCGATCGCCTCGCCGGTGATCCCCTTGCGCAGGCAGATCGCGCCGACCGCGGTGCGCGCAAGGCCGTGCTCGGGCTCGCGGACCAGCACCTGCAGGCAGCGCTGCAGCGCCTCGTCATCGCGCCCCTGGTGCATGAGGGCCCACCCGAGGAGCGCGGCGGCATCGGTGTGGTGCGTGTCGCGTGCGAGCGCATCGCGCAGCAGCGCTTCGGCCCCGGACCAGTCGCCGGCCGCGAGGGCGCTCCAGCCGCGCTCGACCGAGGTCGAGGCGCCGATGTGGTCATGGCGCACCGACGGCGCCGGTGCGGTGGCCGCCGGCATCGCCTTGAATCCCTCGATCAGGGCGCGGATCGATTCCTTGAACGCCGTCACCTCCTCCAGCGCCGCCTCGGCGCGGTGGAAGAGGGCAACGATCTCGTCCTTGACCTGCAGCCGCTCGGCGGTGCCCAACGGTTCGGTGAGGCGCGCCGCGATCCGTGCGTGCTCGCGTTCCATCGCGTCCAGCGAGTCTCGGCTCACGCTCAGCTCCCTGCCCCGGCGAGGTTCGAGCGCGCGAGGGCGTGCTCCGGATTGATCTCCAGCGCCCGCTCCCAGTGCCCGCGCGCCGTGCCGAGGTCACCGCGACGACAGGCGAGGTTGCCGAGCTTGAAGTAGAGGTCGTCGCCGAGCCGTGGCGACAGGGTGGCGGCGCGCTTGTAGGCCTCCTCGGCCTCGTCCCAGCGACCCGCGCGGTAGAGCAGGTCGCCGAGGTTCTTCGAGATCTGCGGGATCGTCGGGTCCTCGCCGAGGGCGTGGCGCAGGTGCGCCTCGGCCTCGCCGATCTCGCCGGTCCCCTCGAGCAGCACGCCGAGGGTGCTGCGCAGCACCGGGTGATCGGGGTAGATCCCGACGCCCTCGCGCGCGGTGTTGATCGCCTCGGGCCACGACTCGCCGAGGGCCTGGGCCCAGGCGCAGCCCCAGAACCAGCGCGCCGGCGGCGGCTCGGCGCCGTAGCCGCTCCGCGCGCGGACGAAGCGCTCGAGCGCGAGCGCCCCCTCGTTGCGGCGCAGCGCGAGCAGTCCCCACCCGGTCCAGAGCCGGGGATCCTCGCGATGCCCCTCGACGGCGTCGGCGATCGCGGCATCCGCCTCGTCGAGCCGACCGAGCGCCTCGAGGGCGAGCGCCATGTTGTGCAGCGTCGCCGGCCGGCGCCCGGCGCTGGCGATCGCCGCCTCGAACTGCTCGAGCGCGTCCTGCCAGCGCGCCTGCCGCAACGCGATCAGGCCGAGCTGCGACCGCGCCTCGGCATCGTCGGGCGCCAGGTCCGCGACCCGACGGAACTCGCGCTCCGCCTCCGCGAGCATCCCGGTGCGGTAGAACGCCGTGCCAAGATTGCGATGCTCCGCGAGCCGGGAATGGTCCTGGCGTTCCGCCGGTGCGGGCGCCGTCGCGACGCGGCGGATCCGCCCCGCGCTGAGCAGTCCGTACAGCACCCGCGAGACCTCGAACTCGGTGAGGCCGGTCGCGCCGACGAGGTCGCGCGCGGTGACCTTGCCGTCGAGCATCGGCAGCAGGCGCCGCTCGGCGTCGACGAGTCCCTCGTCACCCTCGGGCCGGTCGCCCGGCTCGACCGCGAACACGGCATCGAGGGTCGGGATCTTCTTGGCGATGACGCTCCACTCGTCCACCCGCCGCGCCCCCTCGAGGAGCAGCCCCTCGGGGTTGAGGCGCACGGTCGTCTCATCGGCGTCGGGGGACTCGCCGGCCTCGAACGAGAAGGTCCCGCTGTCCCAGGTGAAGAGGGTGTACACCGTCTCCTCGACCTGGCGGCGCAGTTCGGCCTCGAGCTCGGCCATCGTGAAGTGGCCGAGCCGCACGAGGACGGCGCCGAGTCGCTGGCCGGGCACCGCCTGCTGGACGGCGATCGCCTCGTCGAGCTGGGGGTGGGTCAGGCGCCCGGCGGCGATCATCCGCTCGCCGAGACGGTCGGTGCGCGAGAGGAGGCCGGCGTGGACGATCCAGCCGTCGTCGAACCAGATCGAGCCGAAATTGCGCTCGCTCGCGACCGAGAGGCAGCCGGTGCGGCGCCCGAGGAAGAGCAGCTGCACCACGTCGGCCAGCGATGCCTCGCGGAGGGAGCCCTTGATCGCCATCAGATCCGGTCCTCGATGACGCGCTCGGCGACATCGGGCCACGTCTCGATCATCTTCTCGCGCGAGCGCAGCGCCCCGCTGCCGGGGGCGAGCAGGCCGCTGCCACGCCGCGCCGGGCGCATCGGCTCCTCGCGCTCGCCCTCGAGGATCCGCCGTGCGACGGCGAGCGAGAGCGTCACCGCCCGCTCGTCGGCGGCGTGCACGAGTCGGGTGACAAGTTGCTGCACCTCGCGCAAGGAGCTGGCCGGGCGCGAGGAGAGGTAGTCGACCAGTTCGGGATCGACCGCCGCGGCGCCGAGGAGCCGTTCGACCTCGCGCAGCTTGGCCTCGCGGTCCGGCAGGCCGAGCTCCACGACCAGCCCGCCGGAGAGTCGCGTCGCCAGTCGCTCCTCGAACCCCGACATCGCCGCGGGCGGCGTGGCACTGGTGAACGCCATCTGGCGACCGGACTCCAGCAGCAGGTTGTAGAGCAGGTAGAGTTCTTCCTGGCTCCGTTCCTTCCCCGCGAGGGCACCGACGTCGTCGAGCAGGAAGGCATCGACGCGGCGCAACCGCTGGCGCCACCGGGTGATCGTGCCGTTGCCGAGCGCCTCGACGAGGTCCTGCACGAACGTCCGCCCGTCCAGGACCGCGACGCGCGGCAGGCCGCCCTGGCGCAGCGCGTGCCCGAAGGCGTTGAGGAGATGCGTCTTGCCGGAGCCCGGTCGCCCGACGATCACCAGCGGGTTGTAGCGCTGCCCCGGGGCGGTCGCCGCCGTGCGGATCGCCTCGACCGCGGGGCGGGTCGAGGGGCCCGCGGTGAAGACCTCGAGCGTGAAGCGCGGCAGCGGCCCCGGCAGCGGCGGCCCCGCCTCGCGGGCATCGACGACGAAGCGCTCGGCATCCGCCACGCGGTCGGGATCGTGCAGCACTGCCTCCGAGACCAGCTCGGGAGCGAACGTCTCCAGTTCCGCCTGCAGCTCCCGCAGCCGCACGATGTCCTGCTCGAAGGCGAACAGCGCGTCAGCCGGGTCCTCGGTGAGGTCGCCCGCCAGCAGGGCGTCGAGCCGACCGGTGCGGAATCCCTCGCCAGCCCAGCGCAGCGCCGATTCGGTCAACCGCTGGCGCCAGCGGTCCACCCGCTGCGCCACCGAGGAAGTGAGGTCGGAGAGGAAGTCGGTGAACTCGTCGCGCGGCGTGCTGCGCGGCTCGGCCGTGCCGCTTCCCGCCGCATCGACCCGCCGGTGCCCGAGCGTCTCCAGCACCTTGCGCGCCTGGTCGATGGTGAGCGGATCGCTCTGGACCGCCTGCTGGGCGATGAGGCGATTGAGGGCGCCGAGCAGCTCGCGCACGGTCGTGATCGGCAACTCGGCGACGGTGTCGAGCACGGCGGGGATGAACGTCGCCTGCCGTTCCGCGGCGCGCCGCGAGAGGATGGCGAGCCGGGTCTCGTAGTCCGGGGCGCCGATGTCGATCACGAGGCCGCCCGCGAAGCGGCGGATCAGCCGTTCGTCGAGTTGCTGGATCTCCTCGGGGGGCCGGTCGCCCGCGAGGACGATCTGCCGATCGGCCGCGGTGAGCACGTCGATCAGGCGGAGGAGTTCCGACTGCAGCTCGCGTCGATCGGCGAGGAGCTGGGCGTCGTCGAGCAGGACGAGGTCGGCCTCGGTGAAGCGTCGGCGATACGCATCGGCCTGTCCCGCCGCGAGGGCGGCCTGGTACGCCTCCACGAAATCGTCGACGGTGACGTACTCGACGGTGCGCGACGCCGAGAAGGCGAGCGCCTCGTTGCCGATCGCCATCAGCAGGTGGGTCTTGCCGAGCCCGGGCCGGGCGTAGATGAACAGCGGGTTGTACATCGCGCCGGGGGCCTCGGCCACGGCTTTCGCGGCGGTGGCGGCGAGTCGGTTCGACGAGCCGACCACGAACGAGGCGAACGAGGCGTGCGGGTTGAGCATGACGCTCAGCTCCCGGCCGGCGGCCGCGCGTGGCGGCGCAGCACCAGGCGAACGAGCGCATGGAGCGCATCGACCGCGCCGCGACCGCGCAGCAGGTCGGCACCCACCGACGGGGCACCCGCGGGGTTGAGCGCGCGGTCGAGCGCCTCGGGGGTCACCACCAGCTCGGAGGGGAGGTCCTGCTTCGCGTAGCAGAACACCCGCGGCACGTCGCGCGGCTCGCCATCGGCGCCCGTCAGCAGCTCGGTGAGCGCGCCGAGGAGGGCCTGGTTGTCATCCAGTCGGACGGCCTGCGAGTCCGCCACGATCAGCAATCCGTCGGCATCACCCACCAGCAACCGGCGGGTGGCCTCGTGGTCCGGGGTCCCGGCGATCGCGTAGAGATCGAGCCGGACCTGCCATTCGCCGACGGTGCCGAGGTCCAGTGGCAGCCAGTCGAGCAGCGGTTCGCCGAGCGGCGCGCCGGCCGTGTCGGTCGGCTCGGCGCGGGGGAGGCGATCACGCAGGGCGCGCAGCAGCGCGCTCTTGCCGGCACGCCGCGGCCCCACCACCAGCAGGGTGGCGTGCAACCGGCGTGCGGCATCGTCGAGGCGGGCCACGCTAGCTCGTCCCGAAGAGTTGACGCAGCGAGGCATCGAGCTCGCGCTCGAACCCTTCCGCGAGCACCTCGCGGACCACCGTCGGCGCGGGGGCGAGCGCCTGGATGCGCGCGGCGAACCGCTCGAAGAACAACCGCACCAGCCCGGTGGTGGAGCCACGGCCGAAGACGATCAGCCCGACCCACCGCCCGCGTGGGGTGTCGAACCCCGCCAGCCAGACCCCCTGCTGGCGCCCCTGGTGCACCACCGCGCCGAAGCCGGCCTCGTTCCCCACGAGGCGGGCCAGTTCGCCCGTGGTCGCGAGGATGCCCGAGCCGAGGGCGGCGGCGGCCATGACGTCGAGCGAACGGGTGAAGCCGTGCTGGGCGAGCACCTGTCCGGAGGCGGTCATCAGGAGTGCCACGCGCGCGCCGCTCTCGCGCACGAGTTCACGGAGCGGCTCGGCGAGCCACGGCTCGAGCACGCGCATCAGCCGAGTTCCGGGGCGAGATCGCCCAGCAGCAGGCGCAGGCGTCCCAGCTCGGCGCCCGGCTCGGCGAGGGCGACGAGCCAGAGATCGAGCTTCCCCTGCACCGCGACGAGCGTCCCGCGGGTCGCGGCGAGGGTCACCATCCGAGGGACCTCGTCACCGAGGACCTGCAGCAGCGACTGCGCGCGACGCACCAGGGCCGTGGCGAGTGCCGCGACGTCGGCAGTGGCCACCCCATCCATCGCCGCCTCGTGGACCACGAGTCCGTCCTCGGCGCTCACGACCGCCGCGCCGCGCACGCCCCCGATCAGCGTCACCTCCTCGAGCAGTGCCTGCCACCGTGCCGGTGTCATCGCGCCTCCTCCAGCCAGCGCCGCGCCGCCGCCACCGCGCGCTCGGCCATCGCGACGACCCGCCCGGCGGGCGCGGTCACCGGCCGATGCAGCAGGACGCCGCCGTGCGGCGCGACCGGTGCCGCCACGAGACGCGCCCGGCTTCCCTCGACCAGGATGTGTCGACACTCGCCGAGGTCGAGCAGCCGCACCGTGCGATCGGCCTCGCGCACCAGGCCAAGCCCGGCCGCCGCGGCGATGTCGGCGGCATCGGCCGCGGCCCCGCCCACGCCCCCGGCCAGCCGGAGCCCCTCGGCATCGAAGAGCAGGATCCCGGCATCGGGATCGTCGAACTGGATCGGTTCCTCGCGGAACGCGGGCTGGCTGGCCCGCACCCGATCGAGCGCGGCGAGGATGGTGGTGTCGCGGGGGGCTTCGAGCGCCGCGGCCTCGAGCCGGCGCTCGGCCTCCGCGAGATCCTGCCGCCGGAAGGCGAGGAACGCGAGCCCCTTCAGCGCACCGACGGCCCCCTGGTCACACTCCAGCGCGGCGATCCACGCCGAGCGCGCGCCGTCGTCGTCGCCCTGGTCCGCGCGGATCCGGCCCACGAGGTCGTGGGCCGCCGCGAGACTCGGGTACCGGCCGGCACCCGCGAGCGCGACGCTGAGCGCCGCCTCGAGCTGACCGCGCAGCCGCAGGCGTTCGCCGAGGTCGAGGAAGGCATGCCCCGGATCGGGCGGGGCGAGGGGAAGATCAGTCACGCGATGCGCTGAGCGCCTCCATCATCGTTCGAGCCGCGCGGATCAGCGCGTCGGCATCTGCGGTGGCCTCCGGCAGTGCCTGGCACCAGGCGGTCCAGGCGGCGATCGCCCGATCGAATCGCCCGGCCCCCACCTCGGCGAGGCCGAGGGTGCGCCACGCCTCGCCGTCGGCGGGCACCTGCACCACCCGGGCCCGCAGCCGCTCGATCGCCTCGTCGTAGCGTCCGGAGTCGATCGCGACCCGTGCCTGCCGGGTCGGATCGTCGACCGGGTCATGGAGCTGAAGTATAGCGGCGGCAACGAGTTCCCGAACCCGTTCGCCGACGGTCTCGAGCGGTTCCGCGAGGTGCGCCGCGAGGGCCGCGAGGTCGCGTCGGCCATCGGCCGCGTCGAGGATGCGCCAATCGAGCGCGTCGAGGTGGACCCTGGCGCCGTCACGCACCTGCTCGGCCGGCGCCAGCGCCGGCCGACCACCCCACCCGCCAAGGGCGTCGGCGAGTTCCGCGCGTCGCGATTCGGCCTCGACCAGGTCGAGCACGAGCGCATCGGCCGACCAGGAGAGGGGCCCATCGGCGGTGGGGCCGGCCTCGAAATCGAAGCGGCCCCGGGACCAGTGCAGCATCACGCCGAGCGCACTCCGGGCGAGGCCGGCACGGACCGCCTCGCGGCGATCCGGCGCGATCTCCGCCGCGCCGGTCGCATCGGCCGGGAGTTCGTGGCGACGGATCAGGGCGCGCACCACGGCCGCATCCGAGGCATCGGGTTCGAGGGCAACGACGCGCCCGCGCACGAGGTGCAGCGTCCGGGCGGCGGCCTGGTCGGGGCCGACCACGCGCAGCCGGCCACTCCGCTCGCCGCGCTCGAGGAGCTGCAGCACCTCGATCAGGCCGATCTCGCTCAGCGGACCGTGCATCGGTGCCTCATGCGGGGGCGAACAACGTGGCAAGTTCACGGGCCGACGCGGCGTGCCGACGCGCCACGTCGCCGAGACTCGAGCCGGGGGCCGCCTCGATGAGACGTTCCCAATCATCGAGCGCCTCGCCATAGCGGCGGAGCTTCGCGAGCACGACGCCGCGATGGAACAGCGCCGCCGTGTGCTGCTCCTCGCGCAGCAGGACCTGGTCGAACACCCCGAGGGCCTCGCCGAGATGGCCGGCATCCAGCAGCGAGCGCCCGAGGATCAGGAGCACGTCGTCGCTCGCGATCTTCGGCAGGGCATCGGCCGCCTCGTCGGCGAGCTCGATCGACCCGCCGCTGCCGTTCTCGAGGAGCCACACCATCGGGACGAACCACGGCGACATCATCAGCCCGCGGCGGATCGCCGTCAGCGCCTCGGCGTGCCGGCCCAGCCGCTCGGCCACGAGGCCGAGCGTGAACTGCGCCCGCACGAGGTCCGGATCGCGGGCGAGCGCCGCCTCGACCGCGAAGCGCGCCATCGCGGGATCATCGTCGAGCAGCGCGGCGTACCCGGCCAGGAACAGGAGCGGCGCCGACTCGGCGACACGGTCGGCGTGCTCCGCAAGCAGGGACCGGCCACGGGCCAGGTCGCCGCGCCGCATCCACGCGAGGGCCCGATTGTGGATCGCTCCCTCCGACGGGTGGGCGAGCGCGCGCTGCCACGCCGCATCGGCCGCCTCGGTCTCACCGCGCTGCTCGTGCAGCACGGCGAGGCCGTTCCACGCGGCGGGCGCGAGGGCGGGATCGCCGAGGGCGGCCTGGTAGCAGGCCTCGGCCACGGCCGATGCCGCCTCGCGGTGGGCCGCGACGGCGGCCACCAGGGGCGATCCGCCGCGCGACGCGCCGGCCGCGCGCGCCGCCGTGTCCGGCGGGGCGAGCGTGAGCCCATCGGTGCGCCCGAGCGCGAGGCGTTCGAGGGTGCGCCACGCGCTCCGCGGTGCGCCGGGCAGCGCCGCGGCCTGCCGTGCCGCCTGCTGGGCGAGCTCGAGCTCCCCCGCCCGCGCGCTGAGCCAGGCGAGGTTCGCGAGGGCGACCGGATCGGCCGGATCGAGTCGATGGCGGAGTGCGAGGAGCTGGCCACCGTCCGGGGCGGAAGGCACGGCCATGTCAGTCGAGGCGAATCGCCTCGAGGATCGCCCGGATCGACGCCTGGTCCGGCATCAGCAGGAACGCGCCGGTGAGCGGGACCTCGGCGCCGTCCGCACGGAACGCGGTGTCGACACAGAAGACGAGGTCGGCGCCGTCCTCGGCGGGATCGACGGTGGCGCTGACCGCGGCCTCGGTGAGTCCCATCGTGAGCGCCGGCACCGACGGCAGCAACATCATCCCCATGAAGTTGCTGAGCGCCGTCAGGTAGGCCGAGCAGACGATGTTGCCGACCTCCTTGAGGCCCGACTGCTCCAGCTCGCCGAGGGCCCGCATCGCGCCGGGATCACGCCGGAGGATCAGGTCGCAGAGCCGCACGGCGTCGTGCTCCCCGAAGACGAGCAGCGCGCGACCGGTGAGGTCCCCGAGCATCCGCATCGAGACCACCGCGACATGGCCGCCCAGGCCGGAGAGCATCCCGGGCACCTCGGCGTACGCGATCCGCCGCACCTGCGGGACCGAGATCATGATCCGCCGGTTGGTGAGCTGCGACATCGCGGTCGCCGCGTGGCCGGCGCCGATGGTCGCCACCTCGCGCAGGCCGTCGCGGCGCAGGGATTCGAGTTCCTCATCGGTCATCGGACACCTCGTCGAGCGGGAGTCGAAGGAAGGGCACGGGCGCCGATCGCCTCAGGCGACCGAGGCGACGTCAAGGAGCATCGCGGGTCGACCATCGCCCAGGACGGTGGCCCCGGTGATCCAGCGCGGGAGGCCCGGGACCCGATCGATCGGCTGGATCACGGCATCGATCTGGCCCGCGATCGCGTCGGCGAGCAGGGCGATGCGCTGGCCGTGCGCGGCGAAGACGATCGCCGGGCGGTGCGCCGGCGCGGACCCACCGCGATACTGGAGCAGTCGCCGCAGGTCGAGCACCGGGATCGTCTCGCCGCGCAACTCGAACATCGCGCGGCCACCCTCCTGCCGCACCTGCGCCGGGTCCCACGCGACCAGTTCGGTCACGTGGGTGAGCGGCATGACATAGCGCTCCTCGCCGATCGCGGTGACCAGGGCGCGCACGATCCCGAGCCGGGTCGGCAGGCGGAGCTGGAACGACGAGCCGTGGCCGACGACCGTCGTGAGCGACACCGCCGCGCCGACCTCGTGCAGGCGCGCCACCACGGTGTCGAGGCCGACGCCGCGGCCCGACACCGCGCTCACTTCCTGCGCGGTCGAGAAGCCGGGCCGCGCGAGGATCCCGAGGAGGTGCTCATCGCTGAGGGTCGCCCCGGCCTCGAGGATCCCCTGTTCGCGGGCCCGGGCGGCGATCCGCTCGCGATCGATCCCGCGACCATCATCGGCGAGTTCGACCACCACGGCGTCGCGTTCCTGTCGGGCGCGAACCGTGAGGCGTCCGACGGGACGCTTCCCCGCCTGCTTCCGCTCCGCGGGCGTCTCGAGTCCATGGTCCACCGCATTGCGGACCAGGTGCATCAACGGCTCGGGGAGCTGGGCAAGGATGGCGCGATCGACCTCGAGTTCCTCGCCGCTGATCTCGACCGCGAGCTGCTTGCCGAGCTGCCGCCCGAGGTCGCGCACCATCGGCGGGATCCGCTCGAGCACCTCGCCCAGCGGGGCCAGCCGGACGTGGAGGATCCGCTCCTTGAGCGCATCGAGCCGGTGCGAGAGCGTCTGGGCGCTGCGCGCGACCGGGGAGAACGGATCGGCCGCGACCTGGCGATCGAGTTCCTGGCGCGCGGTGACCATCGCGCCGAGGTCGGCGAGCAGGGCGTCGAGGCGCTCGGTGTCGACCCGGACGACCGGGGCGGTGCGCGCCACCGGGTGCGCCGCCTCGCCCCCCGCCTCGCGCGCGAGCACGGCCTCGACCTCGAGCGCGAGCGCGTCGAGGCGCCCCTCGAGTCCCTCGAGCCACCGCCGGTCGGCCGCGCGCTCGCCCCCGCGCACCTCGGCCAGCACGGTCTCGGCGGCATGCACCTGCTCGGCCAGCGCGTCGAAGCCGAGCGAGGCCGCCATCCCCTTCACCGTGTGGAGGGCGCGGAAGATCTCCTCGGCGTGCGAACTCTCGGGCGGCTCGGCGAGCCAGGCCGTCACGCTGCGGTGGCCCATCGCGAGCAGCGAGCGTGATTCGGCCGCGAAGAGCGTGACGTAGCGAGCGCGGCGCGCGTCGGCCATCAGCCGAGGACGCGCTTGACCGCCTCGATCACCCGGGCCGGCTGGAACGGCTTGACGACGAAGTCCTTGGCGCCCGCCTGCACCGCCTCGACCACCAGCGCCTGCTGCCCCATCGCGCTGCACATCAGGATCCGGGCGTCGGGATCGACCGCGATGATCGCCTTCACCGCGTCGATTCCCCCCATGTCGGGCATCACGATGTCCATCGTCACCAGGTCGGGCTGGAGCGCCTTGTAGCGCTCCACCGCCTGGAGGCCGCTCTCGGCCTCGCCGGCGATCTCGAAGCCGGCGCCGGTGAGGATGTCGGCGATCATGGTCCGCATGAAGATCGCGTCGTCACAGATCAGGATCCGCTTGGCCACCTGCTGCCTCCGGTCAGGGTGTGGGGCCGAACACCGCGTCGGCCACCTGCTCGAGGTCGAGCGTTGCAAGGCCCGTGCGCGGGGCGGCCGCGAGCTCGATGACGGCGTCGACCCCGACGGCGAACCGCTGTGCCCGGGCCTCGACCACCACCACGTCGTTCGCCGCCCCCCCGGCACCCGGGAGGTCGAGGGCCCGCACCGGGTCCACCACGGTCACCAGCCGACCGCGATGGTTCACCAGCCCGAGGATGCTGGGCGCGGCGGCCGGAATCCGCGCCACGACGGGCCGGCGGAGGACCTCCACCACCCCCCCGAGCGGGACGAACCAGCGGGCACCGGCCACGCGGACCACCAGCCCCGTCACCTTCTGCCGTTCCTCAGCCATCGCGCGCCTCGAATCCGAGGGCCAGGAGGGGGTCGGCCACGGGATCCCCCTCGGGAGTGTCGGCTTCCCGGGCCGCCGCCAGCAGCGGCCCGAGGTCCGCGGGCCATGGGGCCCGGAGCCGCATCGGCTCGGCGGTCACCGGGTGGCGGAACGCCAGAACCGCCGCGTGGAGCGCCTGCCGGGGCGCCAGCGCCTCCAGCCGGCGCGCCAGGGGCCGTTCGGCGCCGCTGACCCGCCGGGCCCCTCCCCCGCCATAGACGGGGTCCCCGACGATCGGGTGGCCGATCGACTCCAGGTGGACCCGGATCTGGTGGGTCCGCCCCGTGTGCAGCTCCAGCCGGAGCAGGTCGACCGGCCCCAACCTCGCGACCACGAACGCATCGGTGCGGGCCGCCCGGCCATCGGGCCGCAGCGCCATCCGCTTCCGATCGCCGGGGTGGCGCGCGATCGCGGCCTCGATCACCCGATCCTCCCCGAGGTGGCCCCAGGCGAGCGCCGCGTAGCGCCGGGTGATCTGGCGCGCCGCGAGCATCGCCCCGAGCCGCCGATGCGCGAGGTCGGTCTTCGCCACCAGCATCAGCCCGCTGGTGTCCCGGTCGAGTCGGTGCACGATGCCGGGCCGCCCCTCCGCGCCGCCGGCCAGGGTCGTCCCGCGGGCGATCAGCGCATTGACGAGGGTGTCATCCCAGTGCCCCGGAGCCGGGTGGACCACCAACCCGGCCGGCTTGTCGATCACGGCGAGATGCTCGTCCTCGTGGACGATGCTGAGGTCGAGCGGGTGCGGCCGCAGGGTGCGCGGCGGCTCGTCCGCCGGCAGGGCGACCTCCACCAGGTCGCCGCGGGAGAGACGGTGCGATGCCCGAGCCGGCGTCCCGCCCACGGTGACGTGCTTGCCGGCGACGAGGCGCGCGGCCTGGGTCCGGGAGAGCTGGAGCTGGTCGGCGAGGAACCGATCGAGTCGCTCGGTGGTCCCGGTCGCGACGCAGAAGGTCACCGGGTCGGTCACCGGATCAGGCCGGGGCGTCGCGGCGGCGCCGCGCGTCCTCCTGCCAGAGGGAGATCGCCAGCGCGACCGCGCCGCACGAGACGGCCATGTCGGCGACGTTGAAGGTCGGCCAGCGCCAGCCGCTGGCGGTGAGCCCGACGTCGATGAAGTCGACGACGCCCCGCGGGGAGATGATGCGATCGATCAGGTTGCCCAGCGCCCCGCCGGCGACGAAGCCGACCGCCCACTGGCGCAGGCGATCGGTCACCGGTGTCTCGCGACTCATGCGCCAGAGCAGCCAGACCGCGACGACGGCCACGACCATGAAGACCCAGCGCGACGCCGGACCGAGGGTCCGGCCGAGGCCGAATGCCGCGCCCGGATTGTAGACCAGCCGCCACCGCAGCACCTCGCCCACGACCTCGATGGTGCGGGTCCCGAGTTCCTGCTCGGCGATGACCTTCGTGATCCGGTCGAGCACGAGGGTCACCGCCACGAGTGCCCAGAAGGGCCGCCGCTCAGCGGCGCTTGGCATCCTCTTCCTTCTCCTTGCAGGAGATGCAGAGGCGGGCGTGGGGCAGCGCGTCGAGGCGCTCGAAGTCGATCTTCTGGCCGCACTGGTGGCAGGTGCCGAACTGGTCGGGCGCATTGTAGAGCCGACGCAGGGCCTCGTTGAGGTGCCAGAGGTAGCGCCCCTCCTTCGAGGCCATCAGGAACTGCTTCTCGCGCTCCATGGCGTCGGTGCCCTGATCGGCCATGTGGTAGGAGTACGAGGAGAGATCGCCATCGGACGACTGGAGCGTGGCGTTGAAGGACTCGTCGTAGTAGCCGAGTTCCTTCATGACACGGCCCCGCTCTTCCAGCAGCCGGCCCTCGAGGTGCTTCAGTTGATCCTTTTTCACGCGCGCTCCGCCTCTGTGGGGCCGGTCTCGTCCCGGCCGTCCGGATGTCGCCGCACCCCGAGTGCGGCGGCGTGCCCGTCGATCTCGACCGGTTCGATCCGGTCGGGAGCCGCCAGCGGTTCCCCGATGGCGAATTCGACTGCCAGCGTCTCGCCGGCGATGTACTCCGCGTGTGCCCGGGCCGCCTCACGGAGCGGCTCGTCACCCTCGAGGGCGAGCACGATCCGGGTGGTGACCTCGAAGCCGGCGTCCTTGCGGAGCCGCTGCACCCGGTTGACGATCTCGCGTGCGAGCCCCTCCTGCACCAGCGCCGGGCTGAGCGCCGGGTCGAGCGCGACCACGAACGGGCCGTGACTCGCCACCGGCCAGTCGGTGACGACCTCGCGGGTCACCGTGACATCCTCCGGCTCGAGGGTCCAGCGTCCCGCCACGGTCTCGCCCTGCTCCAACTGCCGCAGGGCCGCCGGGTCGAGCTCGGCCACCCACGCCGCGACCGCCTTCACCTCGGCGCCGTACTTCTTCCCGAGGGTGCGGAAGTTCGCCTTCCCCCGGAGCCGGACCAGGTCGGCGTCGGACGCCACCGGCTCGATCGCCTTCACATTCGTCTCGGCGGCGAGCAGGCCGAGGAGGGCATCGAACCCCGGCCCGCGCACCGCCCCGGGCACCGCGACCTGCATCCGGGCCAGCGGCTGGCGGACCCGGAGGCCGGCCTCTTCCCGGGCGGCCCGGCCCAGCGAGGCCAGCCGGCGGACGGCGTCCATCGCCTGGTCCAGCGGCTGGTCGAGCCGGCCCCGGTCCTCGGGGAACGGGGCAAGATGCACCGATCGGCCCGTGAGCGCACGGTGGAGCCAATCCGCAACGAACGGCGCGGCCGGGGCGAGGAGGGTCGCCACGGTGCTCAGCGCCTCGTGGAGGGTCGCCACCGCGGCGGGATCCGCCGCGTCGCCGACCGCCCAGAAGCGATCCCGATTGAGGCGGACGTACCAGTTGCTGAGGTCGGCATCGACGAAATCGACGATCGCCCGGACGCCGCTGGTGACATCGTAACCATCGAACGCCGCGCGCACCGCGGCGACGGTCGCGTCGAGTCGCCCGAGGATCCACCGGTCCGCCAGCGGCCGCTCCGCCACGGCCGGCGCGTCGGTGAGCGGTCCGGCATAGAGCGCGAAGAAGTGATAGGTGCTCTGCAGCGTCTTGAGGAACCGCCCGGCGACGTCGGCGATCTGTCCCTCATCGAACCGCTTCGGCTGCCACACCTGGCTCGAGAGCAGCAGGTACAGTCGCGCCGCGTCGGCCCCGTGCCGACCGAGCAGCGTCCACGGGTCGACGACGTTGCCGCGCGACTTCGACATCTTCTGGCCCTCGGCGTCGAGGACCAGCTCGTTGACGATCACGTGCCGATAGGGTGCGGCATCGAAGGCCGCGGTGCCGATCGCCAGCATCGAGTAGAACCAGCCGCGGGTCTGGTCGATCCCCTCGCAGATGTAGTCGGCCGGGAAGTGCGCCGCCTGCTCGGCCTGGTCCCCGAACGGCCAGTGCCATTGCGCCCACGGCATCGCCCCCGAGTCGAACCAGGTGTCGATCACCTCGGGCGCCCGGCGGTAGGTCCCGCCATCCGCCGCGGGCCAGGTGTGGCCATCGATCCACGGCTTGTGGACGCCCAGGTCGCCCGGCGCGAGCGCGCCGCCCAGCGCCTCGAGTTCCGCGATCGACCCGATCACCACGACGTCGTCGGGATTGCGATCGTTGACCCAGATCGGGAGCGGCGTGCCCCAGTAGCGGTCGCGCGAGAGCGCCCAGTCGACGTTGTTGCCGAGCCACTCGCCGAAGCGCCCGGTGCCGACTTCCGGGGGATGCCAGTCGATCCCGGCATTCAGCTCCTGCATCCGCGCCTTCACCGCCGAGGTCCGCACGAACCAGGAATCACGGGCGTAGTAGATCAGCTTGCTGCGGCAGCGCCAGCAGTGCGGATAGGCGTGGTCGTACGCATCGGTGCGCAGGTGGCGGCCGCGGGCCTTGAGCTCGCGGATGATCAGGTCGTTGGTCTCGGGGTCCGTGACGAGCCGCCCCTCGAGCTCGGGCCAGCTCGTCCCGCGGAAGGTGCCGTCCCCGGCCACCGGTCGCAGCATCGCGAGGCCGTGCGCCTGGCCCGCGGCGTAGTCATCGGCGCCGAACGCCGGGGCCATGTGCACCAGGCCGGACCCGTCCTCCGCCGTCACGAAGTCGCCCGGCACCACCACCTCGGCCGTGCCCTCGCCGTCGAACGGGACGATGTCGAGCGGGCGGTGGTAGCGCAGCCCGACGAGCTCGCGGCCCGGGAAGGTGCGGACCACCCGGACCTCGCCCCCGAGCATCGGCGCGAGCGCCTCGACGCGTGCCTCGGCGACCACGACGGTGCGCGGCGCCGATCCGTCGACCGCCACCTCGGCGTACGAGAGTTCCGGATGCACCGCCACCGCGACGTTGCTCGGCAGTGTCCACGGCGTGGTGGTCCACAGCACCAGCTCGCGGCCACTGTCGTCGGCGAGCGGCACGGTGACGTACACCGCCTTGTCGCGCACGTCGGCATAGCCCAGGGCGAGCTCGTGACTCGAGAGCACCGTGCCGCAGCGCGGACAGTACGGCAGCACCCGGTGGCCCCGCACCAGCATCTGCCGCTCGTGCAGCCGCTTCAGCAGCGCCCACACCGACTCCACGTAGTCGCGGCTGCACGTGTAGTACGCGCGGTCATAGTCGAGCCAGTAGCCGATCCGCTCGGAGAGCTGGACCCACTCGTCGCGATACGTGAACACGCTCGCGAGGCACGCCTCCGCGAAGCGATCGACGCCGTACGCCTCGATGTCGCGCTTGCCGGTGAAGCCGAGCTGCTTCTCGACCTCGAGCTCCACGGGCAGGCCGTGGGTGTCCCAGCCGGCGATGCGGGTGACCCGCTTGCCGTTCATCGCCTGGTAGCGGCAGATGAGGTCCTTGATCGTCCGGGCGAAGACGTGGTGGATCCCCGGGCGGCCGTTCGCGGTGGGTGGACCCTCGTAGAAGACGAACCCCGGGCGGTCGGCGCCGCGCGCCTGGACCGCCGCGAACAGCCCCTCCTCGCGCCAGCGCCCGAGCAGGTCCTGCTCGAGGGCATCGGCGCCGGTGGTCGGCCAGCTCGGCCAGGGCGTGGGAGTCGGATCGGTCGACATCGGGTCCGGGTTCGGGGTCAGGGTGGAGTCGGGCGGTCGCCGAACAGGACCGTCCCGAGACGAACCATGGTGGCACCTTCCTCGACCGCGATGGGGTAGTCACCCGACATCCCCATCGAGAGCTCCGGCAACCGGTGCCCCTCGGCTTCCGCGCGGTCCCGCAGGGCCCGCAACTGGCCGAAGGTGCGGTGCTGGGTCGCCGCATCGGCATCGAACGCGGCCATCGTCATCAACCCCTGCACCGCGAGTCGGTCGAGCGGCCGGAGCCGGTCGAGGAACGCAAGCAGCTCGTCCGGGTCCACCCCGCCCTTCTGCGGTTCGGCAGAACAGTTGACCTGCACCAGCACCGGTTGGACGCTGCCGGGGTCGAGGCGCCGCTGCCACTCCTCGGCGAGCTCCAGTCGGTCGAGTGCGTGCACCAGCGCAAAGCGTCCGACGATCTGGCGCACCTTCCGCCGCTGCAGCGTCCCGATCAGGTGCCACGACAGCTCGAGACCCGGCAACGCGTCCTGCTTCTCCAGCGCCTCCTGGACGCGGTTCTCGCCGACCTCGGACAGCCCCGCCGCCCGGGCGGCCCGGACGACCTCCGGGCCGTGGGTCTTGGTGACCGCGATCAGGCGAACCGGATGGTGCCAGCCGCCGCGGCGCTGGTGCGCGTCGATTCGGGCGCGCACCGCCTCGAGGCGGTCCTGCAGGGCCGCATTCGGCATAGCCGGGAAATATAGCCGGGCCGTACCCCGGGTCAGGGCGACCGGAGCGACCGGATGAAGTCGTCGAGGCCCGGTTGGTCGGGGGCGAGGTGGGAGGCGGCCTCGAGCCGCCGGATCGCGCCGAGGGTGTCGCCGCGCTCCAGCAGCGCCACGCCGAGCCGGGTGTAGGGGAGCGAAACCGTGCGGGCCATCGCGGCCACGTTCGGCTCCAGGCCGCTGAGGTCCTCCTCCCAGAGCCGGCCGAATTGCCAGGTCTCGTCCATCAGCCGCGTGGTGACGCCGACGTCGATCGGCGACGTGCCGAGGCCGAGGACGCCGCTCCGGTCGACATCCTGGAGGGCCTGATCATCGATGGGGAGCACATAGGCGAGGCCCTGCTGGACGACCGGGGCGCCGTAGAGCTTCTGGATCGTGCTCGCGGCCCAGGCGATCGGTCGATGCCCGGCGTTCTCGCGGACCACGGCGAGCAGGAGCATGTCCTTGGCGTAGAGCGGGGTGCCGCGGGGGATCTGCAGGGCCGCCCCGTTGCCCAGCGGCAACTCGTAGTCCTGGTCGGTGAGTTGGGGCTGGAACGCCTCGATCCCCGCGTCGTCGAGCCGGTGCATCGGCCCGCTCCAGGTCGGCACCGCCACGTCGCGCCAGACCGGCGCCATCGCGTCGCGATCCGGCGGTGAGGGGACATGGTCGCGCAGCTGGCGCTGGTACCACGGCGTCTCGGCGAGCGCGAGGCAGACGATCGTCACGTCGGGACGGATGCCGTCCACGGCCTGCGCGTGCCAGAGCGGGAAGGTGTCGTTGTCTCCCCAGGTGAAGAGGATCCCGCCGGGCGGCACCGACTCGAGCAGGGCGCGGGCGAAGTCGCGCGCGAGCGTGGCATCGGGACCATGGCGACGCGAGGCATCGCCGATGTTGAGCACGAGGGGGATGACGGCGAGGCCGAGGAGCGCCGTGGTCCACCGCTGCGCGGGCCAGCGCCGCCGCGCCTGGGCGATCACGTCGGCAAGCCCGATGGCCATCAGCACCGCCCAGCCGACGAAGCTGGCCACGAAGAAGTAGTCGCGCTCGCGCACCTCGTGATCGGCCAGTTCCGACCAGCGATCCCAGCCGATCGACGGCCCCGGCTTGAAGTTCATGTACAGCACGAGCCCGAGCCCGGTCACGCCGAAGAACGCCAGGGTGAAGGCCCAGCCGCTGCGGTCGGTGCGCCACTGGCGCCCGAGTCCCCGCAGGCCGAGCCACACGGCGCCGAGGGTCACGAGGAGGCGCGGCCACGCGGTGATCGCCCCATCGGCCAGCGTGCGGGCCCACTGCCAGTCGAAGTACTGCGCGTAGTTGGCGAGCTGGTAGCCGAGGATCGCGAGGGTGCGACCCGGGTTCCCGGGACCGTGGAAGACGGTCGGGTCGTCGAGCGGGGTCCGGATCGGGTACTGGGCGCGGCGGATCACCGCGAGCAGCGCATCGAGGGTCCGCGGATCGGCCTCGTTGATGAACGGCGCCTGGCCGGCGCGCAGCAGCAGGAAGAGGTACGGCGAGATGCCGAGCACGACGAGGCACAGGGCGATCGCGGCGAACGCCCCCTGCCGCCGGGTGATCGCGACGACGCCCGCGCCGAGGGCGAGCAGGCCGGTCGCCAGCGTGAGGGTGGTGCTGCCGAGGCCGACGGCGATGAGGAGCAGCCACGTCGCGGCCACGACCGCGAGGCGACCCCGCTCCGCGGCGCGCGCCGCCGGGTCGTCGAGCGGCCGGGTGAAGGACTCCACCGCGAGCAGCGCGACGAGCGCGGGACCGACCAGGAGCGCCAGCAGGTGGTTGCCGATGGAGATCGCCCCGAGGAACAGCAGCACGAGCAGGAGGCGGTTCCCGCGTGGCGTGGCACGGACCGCACACCAGTGCACCGCGGTCCACGCCGCGAGGGCGATGGTGAGCAGCGCCACCGCATACACCTCGGCCTCGACGGCGTTCTGCCAGGTCGTGAAGTTGAACGCCGCGAGCAGGGCGGCGGCCCACCCCGCGGCCAGCGCGAGCGACGGGGCGCCGTCGGGATCGGTTCGACGGAAGAGGCCGTGGGCGACGAGGAACCAGCACCCGGCCGCGATCGCGCCACAGACCGCGCTCAGGAGGTTCAGGCGCCAGGCGTAGTCGCCCACCGGGAGCAGCAGCCCCCAGACGTGCGCGAGCATGACGTACACCGGCGTGCCGGGCGGGTGCGGGATCCCGAGGATCCGTGCGGAGGCGATCAACTCGCCGGCGTCCCAGAAGGTGACCGTCGGCGCGAGCGTCGCGACATACACCGCGAGCACGACGATCGCCGCCGCCGCGGCCCAGCGATACGGCGGGTCGGTGCGGGTCAGTGCCATCGGACCGCCTCGGCGACCCGCAGCGCATCGCGCACCGCCGCCGGTTCATGGACGCGGAAGAGGCGGGCGCCGCGATCGGCCGCGAGGGCACACGCCGCCGCGGTCGCGGCGTCACGCCCCTCGATCGGCTGGCCGGTCGCCTCCCCGAGGAAGCGCTTGCGCGAGACCGCGGCGAGCACCGGCCGCCCGAGGGCGACGATCGCATCGAGGCCGTCGAGCAGTTGCCAGTTCTGCGCCGGGGTCTTCCCGAACCCGAAGCCGGGGTCGAGCACGATCGCCGCGTCGGGGACGCCGGCGGCCGTGGCCGCGCGCCGCGAGGCGGCAAGCTCCGTGGCGACGGCGCGGACGACATCCCCCCCGTAGTCCGCGTGGTCATAGCTCGCGAGGGTCCCGAGGGAACCCCGGGAGTGCGACAGCACCAGGCCGGCCCGACCGGTCGCGGCGACCGCGAGCAGGTCGGGATCGTGGCGCCCCGCGGTCACGTCGTTGAGGATCACCGCCCCCGCCTCGAGCGCGGCGCGCGCGGTGGCGGCGTGGACGGTGTCGACCGAGATCGGCAGCGCCGGGTGGCGCGCCGCGAGGGCCCGCACGACCGGGACGACGCGGGCGCGCTCCTCCGCCGCGTCGAGCGGGACCGCGCCGGGACGGGTCGACTCGCCCCCCACGTCGAGCACCGTCGCGCCGCCCGCCAGGAGCCGATCGGCGAGCGCGAGGGCCGCATCGGCGTCGAGCGCGCGCGAGGCAGGCGAGAACGAATCGGGCGTCACGTTGATCACCCCGATCAGCACCGGTTCGCCGAGCGTGAGCGTGCCACCGGCATGGTGCCACTCGCGCGCCGGCTCGGGCGGCATCGCCATCCCGACGGCCTGCGCGAGCCCCTGCACCGGCTCGGGCTGGACCCACGGCCGCGCGAACGCGCCGAGTCGGGCGCGCGGACCCGCGAGCAGGAGCCAGTCGTCGCCGGTCACGAGCTCGAGCCCGAGGCGCGCGGCGAGCGGCACCATCGCCTGCAGGGCGGCGGTCGGGACCGGCTGGACGTGGAACGCGGCGAGCTCGAGGCCGCCGGCGGTGAGGGACGCGAGATCGCCCTCCCATCCGTGGGACAGGAGGGCGTCGCGGACCGCGGTCGCGCCGCGGACCGGGACCGGCGTGACGATCACGCCCCGGCCGGCTCCGCGGGCGGGGCCCCGAGGATCGGCGGCCGACTCGGCGCGAGATCGGCCGTGCGCGGCTGCGAGGGCGACGACAGCGACGCCGCGGGCGGCTCGCTGCGGGGCGGCAGCGGCTGGTTGCGGGCGAGCAGGTCGAGATCCTCGCGGTCGATGGTCTCGCGCTCGAGCAGCGCCTCGGCGATCCGATCGAGCAGGTCGCGGTGCTCGTTGAGCAGGCGCAGCGCCGTGGCGTACGCCTCGTCGAGCAGCCGCTTCACCTCACTGTCGACCATCTGCGCGGTCTCCTCGGAGACCTCGCGCCGCGAGCCGAACTCGCGCCCGAGGAACACCTCCTGCTCCCGCTCGCCCACCGCCATCAACCCGATCTTCTCGCTCATCCCGAACTGGGTCACCATCCGGCGCGCGAGCGCGGTCGCGCGCTCGATGTCATTGCCGGCGCCGGTGGTCACGGCGCCCTTGCCGAAGATGATCTCCTCCGCGGCGCGCCCGCCGAAGAACATCGCCAGCGAGCCGACCAGCCAGTCGCGGGTGTAGTTGTGGCGATCGGTCTCGGGCAGCGAGGCGGTCAGGCCGAGGGCGCGGCCGCGCGGGATGATCGTCACCTTGTGCACCGGGTCCGATCCCGGGGTCTTCATCGCGACGACCGCGTGGCCCGCCTCGTGGAAGGCGGTGAGTCGCCGCTCGTTCTCGGTGAGCACCAGCGAGCGCCGCTCGACGCCGAGCTGGACCTTGTCCTTCGCCTCCTCGAAGTCGGCCATGTCCACCGCGGTCTTGCCGACCCGCGCGGCGAGCAGCGCGGCCTCGTTGACGAGGTTGGCGAGGTCGGCCCCCGCCATCCCCGGCGTGCCGCGCGCGATCGTGGCCAGCTTCACGTCGGCCGCGAGCGGGATCTTGCGGGTGTGGACCTGCAGGATCCCCTCGCGCCCCTTCACGTCGGGCGCATCAACCACGATCTGGCGGTCGAACCGGCCCGGCCGCAGCAGCGCGGGGTCGAGCACGTCGGGACGGTTGGTTGCCGCGATGAGGATCACCCCGTCGTTCGACTCGAAGCCGTCCATCTCCACCAGGAGCTGGTTGAGCGTCTGCTCGCGCTCGTCGTGCCCGCCGCCGAGGCCGGCGCCGCGGTGGCGTCCGACCGCGTCGATCTCGTCGATGAAGATGATGCACGGGGCATGCGCCTTCCCCTGCTCGAACAGGTCGCGCACGCGGGAGGCGCCGACGCCGACGAACATCTCGACGAAGTCCGAGCCGGACATCGAGAAGAACGGCCGCCCCGCCTCGCCGGCGACCGCCTTGGCGAGCAGCGTCTTGCCCGTGCCGGGCGGGCCCACCAGCAGTGCCCCCTTGGGCAACCGGCCGCCGAGCTTGGTGAACTTCTGCGGGTCCTTGAGGAACTCGATCACTTCCTGCAGCTCGACCTTCGCCTCATCGGCGCCGGCCACGTCCGCGAACGTCACCTTGGGGGTGTCGCCGCTGAGGAGCTTCGCCTTCGACTTCCCGAACGAGAACGCGCGGTTGCCGCCGGCCTGGAGCTGGCGGAAGAGGAACCACCAGAGCCCGATGATGACCACCCACGGCAGCGCGGTGATCAGCAGCACCGCGAGGCCGTTCTTCTGCTCCTTGGCGTCGATCGTGACGCCCGCGGCCTCGAGGCGCGCCAGCAGCTCCTCGGAGTTCGACACCGGGAGCAGCGTGGTGAAGCGCTCGACCTGCTGCTGGTCCTGCGTCACCGGGGTGCGGAACGTGCCGCGCAGCTGCTTGCCGTCGATCACCTCGACGGAGGCGACGTTGCCGCCGGCGAGCTGCTGCGAGAACTCGGTGTAGGTGAACGCCGCCGGCGCGTTCTGCCGCGACAGCATCTGCACCAGGGCGATGACGAGCACGGCCCCCAGCGCCCACAGCGCGAGGGTCTTGCTCAGGTTGCCCCAGCCGGGGCTGGGGGGGCGGGGCGGAGTGCGGTCAGCCATCAATCAGGTCACCGATGAACGGGAGATGCCGGTAGTCTTCCGCGTGGTCCAGGCCGTAGCCGACGAGGAACGCGGGCGGCGCCGTGAACCCGACCCAGCGCAGCTCCGGGAGCGGCTCGGGGAGGAGTTCCTTGTCGAGGAGGGCGCAGATCGCCAGCGAGGCGGGTCGGCGCGCTCCGAGCACCGAGACGAGGCGCTTCATGGTGCGTCCCGTGTCGATGATGTCCTCCACCAGGAGGATGTGCTTCCCTTCCAGCGGCGTCTCGGGATCGTAGAGCAGCTGCACCGTGCCGCTGCTCACCTTCGCGTCCCCGTACGAGCTCGCCACCAGGAAATCCAGGTGCAGCGGCCGGTCGATCTGGCGGACCAGGTCGCTCAAGAAGATGACGCTCCCCTTGAGGAGGCCGAGCACAAGCAGCTCCCCGTCGGGATACGCCGCGGTGATCTCGCGCCCGAGCGCCGCCACGCGCTCGGCGATCGTCGCCTCGTCGAAGACGATGCGCAGCTCGTGCCCGCCGGCGCGGCGGCGCAACTCAGGCGAGATCACTTGTGACATGCAGCGCGTCCTCTCCGGGTCGGGGTTGCCGCGCCCCTGCGCGACAGATGCCCGGCACCCACACGATGGTTGCCTCGTCGTCCTGGTCCGCCACCACCGGCCAGCCGGGACGACGCCCCGCGGGGATCCCGGCCTCCCGAAGGAGAACCACCACCCGCCGGCTCCCGGTTCCCCCGAGCGGGGCGATGCGGTCCCCGGCCCGCCAGGGCCGAACCAGATAGTCCCCGGGCGGCAGGAACGCCTCGGCACCGATCCGCGACGCCGGGCCCGCGGGACGACGGGCGACCCGCAACCGCAGCGGACCGGCCGCCAACTCGCCCTCGTCCGGGAGCGGCGTCGAGGCGAAGCTCGGTGGCCCGGGGCGACGGAGGTGCAGGCGGCCACCCGCCAGTTCGGCGACCAACCCCTCGGCGAGGCGAACCCGTGCCCCGCTGCGGCCCCCGGCGAGCAGCGCCACGATCCGGGCCCGCCGGGTCGCCCCCAGGGGCACCCCACAACGCCGCCCCATCGCCTCCAGCAGCACCTGTTGTACCTCCGAACGATACCCCCGCAGGGGGGGGGCGGCAACGGAAAAGCCGTCCTGCTCGGCCTGCCAGTCGAGTCCCGGCAGGAGCTCGGGGAGCTGGTTGACCCCGGTGCGCATCGCCGCGGCCTGCCGGGATACGTCAAGCAGGCGGTCGTGGATGTCGGGGAGCCGGGCGGCGAGGGTCGGCAGGATCGCGGTCCGCAGCCAGGACCGGAGGTGGCGTGGATCGGCATTCGCCGGGTCGGCCCACCCGGCGAGCCCGGCCGCGGTGAGGAAGCCGGCCAGTGCCTCCCGACGCACGCCGAGCAGGGGACGAATCCAGGGCCCGCGACGCGGCGCCATCGCCGAAAGCCCCATCGGCCCGCTGCCGCGCAGCACGCGCAGGAGGACGGTCTCGGCCTGGTCATCGGCGTGGTGGGCCAGCGCGATCACCGCCGGGGCGTGGGCGGGGAGCAGCTCGCGCAGCGCCGCGCGGCGCGCCCGTCGGGCCGTCGTCTCGCTCGCCGCGGGACCGAGCGCGAGCGTCACGATGTCGCAGGGCAGCTGCCGCGCCGCGGCGTAGGCCGCGATCGCGCGCGCCACCGCGGCGCTGTCCGCCCCGATGCCGTGGTCGACGTGCACGAGCCGGAGCGGGCGTCCCCCGGCCGCACCGCGCACCAGCAGTTCCGCGAGCGCGAGCGAATCCGGTCCGCCCGACACCGCCACGAGGATCGTGGTCCCGCCGGGGACGAGCCGATCGATGGCGTCGGCGGTCGCCGCGGCAAGGGCGTCGCTCATGCCTCGGGACCGGGCTCGAACGGTTCCATGTGCACCAGCACGTTCTCGACCGATGGCAGCGCCCGACGAATGGCGGTCTTCACCTTGCCGCTCAGGATGTGGGCGTCGTGCAGCGACATCGTCGGGTCCGCCTGCACGTGCAGGTCGACGAAGTGCCGGGTGCCCACCTTGCGCGCCATCAGCTTCTCGATCCGGCGCACGCCACCCACGCCGCGTGCCGCGGCGGCGGCGGTGCCCAGCAACTCGGCCTCCGGGGCCCCGTCCATCAGTTCATGCGCGGCGGGACGGAGGATCCGCCACGCAGCCATCGCGATCAGGAACGCGGCGACGATCGCCGCCGCCTCGTCGGCCCAGTACAGCGGCTGTCCGCCGAGGACGGCGATCCCGACCCCCACGAAGGCCGCCGCCGAGGAGATGGCGTCGCTGCGATGGTGCCACGCATCGGCGGCGACGACGCCGCTGCCGATCGCGTCGGCGAGCTGATTGACCCGGCGGAAGAGCGTCTCCTTCACCAGCACGACGAGGGCGATGACGATCAGGGTCCAGGCGCGCGGCACCGGGTGGGGAACCAGGATGCCGTGGACCGCCTTCACCAGGATCCCGAACGCGGCCCCCACCAGCATCAGCCCGACGATCCCCGCGGCCAGCGGCTCCGCCTTGCCGTGTCCCCACGGGTGGTCCTGGTCGGCATCCTGCGCCGAGACGCGCAGGCCGCTCCAGACCACGAGCGAGCCGAGGATGTCGGCGAGCGACTCGACCGCGTCGGCGACGAGGGCGAAGGAATGACCGACGACGCCGGCCACGCCCTTGACCACGGCGAGGCCGGCGTTCGCGAGCACGCCGCTGCGGACGGCGCGCAGGCCGTCGTCGAGCCGCCCGCGCGCGTCACTCACGCGCGGGCGTGCCCTCCGGGAGCCACCGATCGAAGAGCTCGAGGATCCGGCGGTACTCATCGGTCCATGAGTCGGGCCGTTCGAAGCCGTGGTTCTCGACCGGATAGAGCGCCATCTCCCAGCGCGTCTTCCCCAGCTCGATCAGCCGCTGGGCCAGCCGGACGACGTCCTGGAAATGGACGTTGGTGTCGACCATGCCGTGGGCGATCAGCAGCGGATCCTGCAACCCCTCGGCGAAGTAGATCGGCGACGACCGGCGGTACGCGAGCGAATCGGTCTGTGGTTCATTGAGGATCCGCGCGGTGTAGCCATCGTTGTAGTGCGCCCAGTCGGTCACCGACCGAAGGGCGGCCCCGGCGCCGAAGTACTCCCCGCGCGTGAACAGCGCCATGAGGGTGATGAAGCCGCCGTAGGAGCCCCCGTAGATCCCGATCCGCTCGGGGGGAATCCCCTCGGTGGCCGTCAGCCACTTCGAGGCATCGACGAAGTCCTCGAGATCACGCCCGCCCATGTGCCGATAGATCGCGGTGCGCCAGTCGCGGCCGTACCCGGCGGACCCGCGATAGTCGACATCGAGCACCAGGTAGCCGCGCGAGGCGAGCAGGTGGTGAAACTGGTACTCGCGGAAATAGCTGGACCAGTAGTCATGCACGTTGTGGAGGTACCCCGCCCCGTGGACGAACAGCACGGCGGCGCCATTCGGCGTGGCCCCCATCTGGGCGGGCCGGAAGATGCGCGCGGGCACCATCACGCCGTCGCTGGCGGGGACCTCAACGATCTCCGGGGCGATCCACTCACGCGCCTCCCATGCCGGGAGCGGCGAGTGGGTCAGCCGCACCGCCTCCGCCCCGGGACGTGCTTCCTGGAGATAGAGCTCGTCGGGGAGGTTCGCGGGGGAATGGATATCGGCGAGGAATCGACCATCCGGCGAGCGGGTCACGCTGTGCCCGCCACGCAGGGTGGTGAGCTGGGTGCGCCGGGTGCCGTCGAGGTCCATCAGGACGAAGTGTCGCTGGTACGGCGACACCTCGCTGGTCGAGAGCTCGAACTGGGTGCGATCGTCCGAGAGGCCGGCGCCGAGGACCTCCCAGGCGCCCCGGGTGAGCTGCCGGATCTCGCCACCGAGGGGGCGGGTGTAGAGGTGCGCGAACCCGTCGGCCTCGCTCACCAGCCAGAGGCCGCGCGTGCCCGGCAACCACCCGGCGCAGAAGCCGCATGGTCCACCCACCCACGCACTGTCGGTGACCTCGTGCTGCACCGTCACGACACCGGCCGTGTCGATCGTGCTCCAGACCCGGCGATTGTAGCCCTTCGTGTCGGCGAGCACGAGCGCGTGGCTGCCGGCGTCGTTCCAGCCGCGCTCGCCGAGGCTGCCGTACTGGTCCGCCGAATCGCCGGGCACGGGATGGACCCAGGTGATCTCGCCGGTGGCGAGCGTGAGCACGCCCACGCGCTGGGTCGACTCGGGCTCACCCACCTTTGCCCGGGCGCGGATGTCCTCGGTGTACCCGGTCTCGGTGACGTAGTTCGGCACGATGGTCGGCTTCGCCTGCGCGCCGGCCGCCTTCGTCGTGAGCACCAGGGCGTGGCGCCCGGTCGGCGCGAGGCTCAGGCCACGCAGCCGCGTGTCCTTGCCGAGCCACGTCACCGGCAGCGCGAGCGCCTCGCGGGCGGTACGCTGCGCCGTGCGCACCGAGTCCTCCCACCGTCCATCGCGGATCACCTGGAGGAGGTCGGCCTGGTCGCGCACGAGGGCGCGCTCCTGCGCCGAGCGACGGGTGGTGGTGTCGGGTGCGGTGCCCGAGCGGATGTCGGTGAGCTGGACGACCGCCCCGGTGGCGAGCGTCCGCGCGAACAGGTTGTCGCCCGAGCGGAAGTAGAGGATCGACTCGTCGGCCGAGAGCACCTCGGGCTGCTCGCCCTCCCGGGTCCTCGTCAACGCCGTCGCGCGCCCGCTCGGGAGTTCCACCATCCAGAGGTCGCCACCGCTGCCGACATACTTGCGCCGGCCGTCGCGCGTGCGGAGCCCCGACGCCAGCGCCGGGGCGAGCGAATCCTGCAGTGCCGGCGACACCGGTTCGGGGACCGCACCGGGCCGGGCCCGGATGCGGTAGGGTTCGCTGCTGCGCCGCCAGTCGGTCCCCGGGGGAAGCCACGAGAAGTGGATCCACGCGCCATCGGGGGTCCAGCGCACCCCGCTCGGCGACCGCCCGACGGTCTCGGGACCGCGCATGATCGTGGGGAGGTCGAGGGCGAGGGTGTCCTGGGCCGCGAGGCCCACGGGCCAGAGGAGGGCGATCAGGGCGACAGACGGACGCAATCCCATGCAGACTCCGTGCGGGTGTAGAGGAAACGATCGTGGAGACGATCGGGACGGCCCTGCCAGAACTCGATGTCGGCCGGGGTCAGGCGATAACCGCCCCAATGCGGCGGCAGCGGGATCTCGCCCTCGCCGAACTCGGCCCGGCGCCGCTCGATATCGGCGACCAGGACGTCGCGGTCGGGAATCGGCGTGCTCTGGACGGAGACCCATGCCCCGAGCTGCGATCCCCGCGGGCGCGATCGGTAGTAGTCCGCGGACGCCGCGGCCTCGAGCCGCCGGACCTGCCCCCGCACGCGCACCTGGCGCTCGAGGGCGTGCCAGTGGAAGCAGAGCGCGGCGCGCGGGTTCGCGTCGAGGTCGCGTCCCTTGCGGGAGCGGTAGTCGGTGAAGAAGACGAAGTCGCCGTCGCTGACGCCCTTGAGCAGGACGATCCGGACGCTGGGTTGCCCCGCGGTATCAACCGTCGCGAGCGACATCGCGTTCGGTTCGGGGACGCCCGCCGCCACCGCGGCGTCGAACCAGGTGCCGAACTGCCGCAGCGGGTCGGCGTCGAGGGCCTCGCGCTCCAGCGCAGCGCGCCGGTAGTCCTCGCGCAGGTCACCCAGGTCCATGCACCCTGTCCTTCATCCGGTGTTCCTCGCGCACCACCTCGAAGCCGCGGCGGAGGTAGTTCGGCAACGCCGCCGGCCCATCAAGCGTGCAGGTCTCCAGGCGGACCCGCTGCGGTGACAGCGCCCAGGCCCGCTCGACCGCCCGGTCGAGCAGCCAGCCGCCCGCGCCGCGACCGATCCATTCGGGCACCAGGCCGAAGTACTGCACCTCGACATCGCGATCGACCCGCAGGAGCATCGCGTAGCCGACCAGGTCGTCACCGGCCCATGCGACCCAGACCTCGCCGTCGCGCTCGGCCAGCAGCGCCTCCCACTCCTCCGCCTCCCAATGGGCGCGATCGGTCCAGGACCAGCGCGCGCCGACGCGGTGATAGCACTCGCGCGCCACCGCCCCGCGCGTCGCGTCGGGTTCGCAGCGCACCACGATGCCATCGGCACGCCGTCCCGACGGCCGATGCGCCTCGGGCGAGCGCATCACGAGGTGACGAACGACCACCTCGACGGCGGCGCTCATGCCGGCAGCACCACGCCGGTGCACCGTCCGAAGCCGAGCGATGGGCGGCCGGGTGCCACCGCCCGCCCGACCAGGGTGACCTCATCGCCGTCCTCCAGGAACCGCCGCTCGGTGCCGTCAGGCATCGCGATCGGATCGCGGCCACGCCAGGTGCGCTCCAGCAGGCAGCCCCGCCCCTCGGGCTCGGGGGTGCTGATCGTCCCGGTGCCGAGGAGGTCGCCCGCGGAGAGGATGCATCCGTTCGAGGCGTGGTGCGTCACGAGCTGCGCCGGTGACCAGTACATCGCCCGGTCGAAGCGCGCCCGCGAGATCCGGAACGGTGCGTCGCCGCGCTCGCGCATCGCCGCGGTCCGCAGGAGCACGTCGAGTTCGAGGGCCCAGGTGTGGTCGTCGGGCACCTGCAGGTAGGGGAGCGGCGCCGGATCGCCCACGGGCCGCTCGGGCATCGACACCCGATACGGGCGCAGGGCATCGGCGGTGACGATCCACGGCGACAGCGTGGACGCGAAGTTCTTCGCGAGGAACGGGCCGAGTGGCTGGTATTCCCATGCCTGCAGGTCGCGCGCCGACCAGTCGTTGAGCAGCACCACACCGAAGATCCGTTCGGCCGCCTCGGCAGCCGGCACCGGCTCGCCGAGGGCGTTGTCGCCGCCGAGATAGAGTCCCAGCTCGAGCTCGTAGTCGAGCGAGCGGCTCGGCCCCACCGAGGGCACGTCGGCATCCGGCGCGCGCGTCTGGCCCCGGGGTCGCCGGATCGGCGTGCCATCGGGCACCAGGGTCGAGGCGCGGCCGTGATATCCGATCGGGATCCACTTGTAGTTCGGCAACAGCGGGTTGTCGGGGCGGAACATCGACCCGACGTTCGTCGCGTGGTGCACCGACGCATAGAAGTCGGTGTAGTCCTGGCTGGTGGCGGGGAGGGTCAGCTCGAGGTCCGCAATCGGCTGCAGCAGCGGTTCCAGGCGGCCCCGCCACTCGTCGTCCGCAAGCGCATCGCTCAGGGCAAGTCGCAGCTCGGTCCACCGCGCAGGTGGTTCGTGCATGAACAGGTTGAGGAACGGCGCCTCGAAGTCATCGGCGACGTAGCCCAGCCCCGCCGCGAGCCCGGCGTCGAGTGCCGGGACCAGCGGCAGCGCCATCTCGCCGATCGCGACCCAGATCCCGTCCTCCGTGGCGCCGTAGGGCAGGTTCTGGATCGGGAACTCGGGGTGGCCATTTGCGCTGGCCACCCAGCTGGTACGATCCGGATCGTGACTGCGATCGAGTGCGCTCATGCGGGGCGTCCCTCGAGCGCGAGCTCGTCGACCGGTTCACGGAAGGAGCACGACCCGAAGGCGCGGAACCCCTCGGTGCGTGCCGCGAGGAGGTCGGCCGTGGCCACGCGATGGTCACGCCAGCTCCAACCGAAGTCGTCGTGCCCGAACGACGCCGGGTCGTCATCCTCGAGGAGCGCCTCGATCTCCTCGCCGGGGGCGCCGCTCCGAAGCAGTGCGGTGGCGAGGAGGATGTTCACGAAGCCGAACATCCGGTGGCGTGCGCTGCCCGGTTCGTAGGTCAGCGGATGGCTGCCGCCGAAGGGGTGGTGCAGCCCGGCGGTCGCCTTGAAGGACACCCCGACCGCAACCGCGTCCTCGAGAAACCGGCGCACCTGCGTGGTGGTCGGGAAATGTTCCGGGAGCACCCCCCCGGTGCGGAGCTTGGCGGACATCCCCACCGCCTGGATCGCCTCGAGCCGGATGCGGTAGTCTGTCGCGTGCGGCACTTCGAGATAGCGCTCCAGGGTGGCCGGCAGGATGGCCGCGGCGAGGCGCACGTCCTCGACGGTCGCCACCCGTGCTTCGATCGACTCGACCTGGGCGCGCGCCCGGTGCCGTGCCGCGAAGGCAGCGATCTGTTCCATC